>JACKQG010007126.1_pt1 | contig 11424 bp, 11 predicted proteins | sample 8237621 | NCBI WGS metagenome assembly JACKQG01 (sample SAMN15677084, study PRJNA649215) | marine metagenome | biome: marine; feature: Black Sea; material: saline water; isolation source: suspended particulate matter (SPM) from the Black Sea western gyre | collected 2013-06-09/2013-06-10 | depth... | reverse complement strand
TTTACTACCCATTCTTTCCGCTCATGTGAAAACACATTCCTTTCGGCAATAATACCAAAGGCGTCATCTTCCATCACATCCTCTTTCTTTGAATCTGCATCAATCGATTCAGTATCTGGAGATTCAGTTTCGAGTTCGGTTTCTGCGTCATGAACATCTATCATTTTAGACAACTCGGTAACATCTGTTATGGGCATCATGTAATATATTAACACACTGGCTGTTGTCAGTATTATGACAACTCCGAAGAGGGCTAAATTTGCCACATGCAATATACACCTTGTACCATGTACGGTGGCCACAGAAACATCCGCTTCTGGTTTATGGCGTTTAAACAGCTTTTTGATGTTAAGTATTTTCTGTAACATTTTATACTCTCTCCAGGGCAAACCAAAGTTTCTGCCAGACCGGCATGCAGATACTATCAAGATTCCCTGCATCAACAAACACGATAGCCCTCCTATAATGTCCCATAGTAGATTGAAGACCGACCTTCTTCCCTAATGCCTTTGCCTCAATCTTCGCTATTGCAGACAGCTTAATATTAGCAGACACTCCCTTCGTAGTAGTAAAGCCAGTACTCTTTATCTTAAGATCATCTACGAAGACGAGCGTTTCACCATCATATTCAATATTATAAAGAAATTTCTGAAGTTTCTTTATCTTATCTATATCATTTATTTCAACACTTGCATATACAAGCATTAGGTTCGGTTTGTCATTTATGATTTCAACTTTTTGTGCAGAACTTCTTGAAATTATAAGCCCGCTCTTTCTTGCGACACTTTTAATAAAATCCTGCAGTTCTGCCTGAGCCAAATCTTCTGTTTTAGATTGAATAAATTTCTTCTCATAGGAGTTGTATGTATCTTTTAATTTGATTAGCTGCGTCTCATATGCATCCTTCCTACTAATTACTGCATTATATTTTGTAAACAATTCCTTCTTTAAAGCCAACTCATCATTCAGGTTTCCAGACGTGTTATGAAATGGGTTAAATGACAGCCGGTCGCATATTATGACAATGAGTAAAACTACCGCAATGGATAAGAAAATCAGAGTCCGTTTATTGAGTTTATTCAGTTGCCGCCTCATCATCACTTTATATTCCCTTTAATCTTAAATTTCTCATTACCGGTATTATCCTTTACAACAGAAGAGGTAAAGCTTACGCCGTCAAAGCGAGGAGAGTTTTCCAGTAGCGTTAACACCTTTGAGCCAGACAAACCCACGCCTTCCATTTCAAATCCATCATTTTTAATGAACAATTCTCTTACCCACGTATCATCAGGAACTGCCGTTGTCAGCTCGGCAACCAGATCTATCCGCCGCGAATTTTTCTGTATAACCCCGTTTATTTTATCATTAATTCCAGAAACAGTGTCAATTTCTTCTTTTAATCTGCTCGATATCATTACACCGGGATGCAGTTCTTTAAGCTTTGTGTCAATAGTTTGTATACTCTGCTCCTTTTTGTGTCTGAATATTCCAGGTAATATAAAAATAAAAGCAAGTACCAATATTGAAAGCACACCCATTGCTACAAGTTCTGGTATTTCCCTCTTAGCTTTTACCTTTAGCACATTAAATCTACCCAAACACTCTGATAATCCGTTTAGTGCAACACCAAGTGATTGTTTACCTGCATCCCAACATTCAACATTCAAATCATCTTCAATATGTAAATCGTTTATTTCATCCTGCTCACATCCCAGGAAGTTTATATTATCCGGCATGTTCTCAAGAATTTTGTTCTTTAACGAATCTTTGTTTCTAGCCAGTGACGTGCCTACAAGTATTTTGTCTACATATAAATTGAAAGTATATCTATCCTCACATTTTTCAACTACCGCAACTCTGCCGTCGGCAACAAGCGGAATGTAAGAGAGTGGAGAAATGATTACCCGATCAGGCTTGAGATCTGAGGATTCCAGTTTTAAGATAATGTCGTCCAGTTCTTCCTTTTTTATCGCAAAGATAAATACCTTTTCACCATACTCAGCGGAATTAAAGGGATGGATGTCATAGTATACTTCATCTTCAGGAAATAGAATAAAGCTGTCCAGCTGGTAGGAAAGAGACTCCTTCAGTTCCTTGATATTCGACGCAGGTAACTCAATTTCTCTTACAATAGTTCTCTCTCTGGGCCATGACAATATTATACTCTTTGCCTGAAAGTCATGAGTACCTGGTACTAATTTGAGTTCCAGCGGCTCCATTAACAGAAAGTCCTTAACCACTGTACTCTCAGAACTGGATTTCAGGAATTTTTGGGATGCTTTCGAAACAATCAGATCGTTCCCATGAATTGATAACCCGATACTTTTTGGAAAAAACATTTGTTGCAACTACCTCCATTATCCGAAAGTTTTATCCATGCTATCGGCTCTGCTGATAGCCTTCTATGATAAAAATTTAATTCAAATCATATTTTGCCAATCCTGATATCAGATCTACATATACAGTTGCTTTTCTTTCATTGCTACCCATAAACTCTACCCTCGGACCTGTACCTCTTCCATTATTGTAGAATGTAAACTTCATAATCTGGTTATCTTCATTTACCAAAGGGTTTAGTATTATGTCAGGTGGTATACTAAACAACTGATCATCATTTCTTTTCAAGACGTTTTCTTCATAATCGATAGAAACAATGATATCTTTTCTTTCTAAAATTGCATCCAGATGTGTATTCCTCAAGTAAGTTACAACTTCAGAGACAGCATTTCTGAACTTTGACGCATCAATACCTGTTGTTATCCTGGGCACGGAGATAACGGCACCAATCGTTATGATAACGAGAACAACTAATAATTCTATCAGCGTAAAGGCTCTGGAATTACTATACTTATTTACCATTACTTTTCTATCTTCTTTAAAGATAAATATCCCTTATTCGTCCATACCCCGCCAAAGATTAGATCAGTAGAATTAACCTCAGCCCAACCATCTTTTAACACAGTATCCAACTCTTCTGAAAGGTTGAGAGTCTTCATCTCCTTGGCATCCAATCTTACTACAACAGGCTCTATATATCTTTCGCTATTTTCGTAAAACTGGACTTTCACATAATTTAAGTCTTCCGTCGGATTAATAATGCTCAATTGCATATCACCAGAGAAATATGGAAGGATATAGTGAATTAAGTTTCTTATGGCAACATCTATCTGAGACGAAACCACACCGTCAGTTACAGTCACAGTACTGTTTCCCTGCTGCTTACCAAGTAGGTAAAAACTTATGTAACCTGACTGATCTGAAACTGAATTGCTGATATTAGTGGATACTATTTTACTGTCTTGTGGAACAATTTGAACCTTGTGCCCTTCAATCGGATTTCCATCTTCGTCCAGAATCAATACATTAACAGATACAGTGTCACTTACATCAAGCATTGCACTCATTGGAGAAACAACTATTTGATCTCCTCCGGTTGCCGTAGAAGTATTAATATCCTCATCAGCAAGGGTAACCCCACACCAGAATATCATCAAAAAGAATAAATAATGTATTTTAAATTTTATCAGCATAGGAAGTCTCCGAACTCAATGTTTATATCTGTAAATAGTATCACTATAGATATTTATGTCAAGTTAATCTTGTAACTGCGACACCCGTATTATAATACAAATATTTTTATTTTGCATTAGCGTAATTACGCCATAAACCGTAAAGATTATAACTGACATCCAAAGGTCTTTTATTGAGGATAAGCAGCGTATATTTTATACCCATTATCATCCTTTCCTACAATCAACTTATAATCATACCCGTGATGCGTGCTTGATTCGTTTGACTGTTTTTGCATACCCGATCCACTGGAAAATGCGCTTATTGTTATAAAGTCTGAATTGTCCAGAGTTAAATAACGTTTCACATCCTCAAAACTGTCACCAATCACCCCAAGTTCCCAGAAAATTTCCTTTAATTCCTCATTGTCACTAATAATACCATTTTCCTCTATATGGAGAGACAATCCATCTACAATGTCATCAGACAAACCTGGTATAGAACTAAGTATTTCCTTTGATGCAAGATTTACATTAACACTGATTTCCTTATCACCGTAAACGGTTATAAAATCTTTTATATTATCAAATATCTCCGGAGTTACCCCTTGCACCAGAGTCATCTCCTCAATAGAAGAGAAAGGAGCATCTTTCGACTTATAAGGATCAGGCAGAGATCCGTAATACCCATCTTCAGCGCCATTAATGTGTGTCAGATCATTAGGGTCTATCCAATCCAGTATTGAATCTGTAATAATATCTGCAACAGAAGCATCAACATCTCTCTTCTTAAGAAAGTTTACAAGAAACTCTCTATTTATATCATTTAAACCATTTATGTTAATTTTTGCGTTTTCAGAGGAGAGATAAACATCACAATTTCTATCTCCTATAGTGACGGAATATGGATTCTTACCAGGATTCCACTTATCATCATTGTGTTTATCACTTTCTTCTGAGCCACTGTCCTCATTATCAGTTTTTGCTCCAATTGGCGCAGCTCCTCCTTTCGGAAGATCCCCGGGTGCAACTAAACCAGCAGCTCCCTGAGCACTATCTTTAGCTTTAGTATTTGGCACACTTTCGTCAATTGACATCTTGGCGAAAGCGTAAAGAGATGCACCCCTGGCGGCGTATGAATCCTTCAGCCTTTCAGTACGAATAGATTTGAGCAAAATGGCCATCTTGGTATCTTTAGAAAATCCCAGTGCTACCATGCCAAGGATCACAATTGCCCACAATACAAATATTAATACATAACCATTACAGGAGCTATCAATTCCTTGCTTTGCTCCGCTTTTGTTAATACAACCTTTACGGCTTTTGGTAAACTGTTTTCTAACCATTCATCCTTCCATTCGAGAGCAGACTTACCGGAAGTTGCATCTGCATCCTTCTGCAAACCAAGGTATTGAAACGATATCTCGTCATACCCATTAACAATCTCCACCACTTCACTGTCATCAAATATTAAAGCATTTTGATCTTGAAATGTATCCAGATTTTTACCCGGAACAAATCGCTTTTCCTTATAATTCAGCCTGGAGCCATCTTTGCTTTCCTCAATATAATAAGAAACCAACATCAATCCTAACCCGTAACTTCTTTCCAGAGAAATAGGCGTAATGAATACAATTCTATCTGAATTACCATCAAAAATAATATCTTCATTAATTAATTCAGATCTCAATGATGTTACCTGTTGGTGAAAAAAGTATAATGCGCTGTTGTCTCTGTATCTTTCCTCAAGCCACTTGCTTCCTCTCTCCATCTGAAAAAAACCCATCCTTATCGCAAAGGATACGAGGAGTATTAAAACCGTGCCAATAGAAATGGCAATTATGAGTTCTAATAAAGTGAATGCGCTGACGCATGATTGTTTCTTAAACTCATCTCGGAATGGAACAACTTCGTTTGCATTGCTATCCCTTTTGTTTATATAAGCGCCTACCCGTTCTTCTGGTAACGGGCGTTTACTCTCTCTCATCTAAGACCTACACTTGAAATATCAACACCGTCAACAGATACAGTATAGAGATACACATCTCTGTTGTATCCACTAAAACCGTCAACACTTTCATCTACTATGCGCCAGTTGATATCCCTGCCCTCAATCTTACCCTGGACAATATTCTTGTTATTGTCCAGATCAAAACCGGCATCTATCAGCCCCAGGAAAGACTCTTCAGACTTTGTGACGGCAACTTCCAGTCTTTCATCGTAACTGTTAATCTTCCCTCTAAGCATAGCGGAATTACCCAATAGCCTTACAAACATTGTTATTGATACCCCTACAATAACAAGCGCTACAATGACCTCGATGATGGTAAAACCACGGTTGTTTTGTTTCTGAGTAACCATATCATTCCACTACCTTACATACACAATGTCATTGCAACATGCTTATCCTTAATGATAAACACACTTGTCCAGATTATTTATCTATTCTTTTTTTGCATCCTTGCAATTTGTTCTAATTTGTTCTTGAAATCGTTTGTTAACCTATCGGCATCATCATAGTTATTAATAATATAGGGCGTGATCAGTATCATCAATTCTGTTTTAGTTTTATCTGAGTCTGTTGACTTGAAAATGTTTCCGATATAGGGTATGCTGCTAAGGAATGGAAGTTTTTTTGTTGTCAGCTCATCTTTTATGTCAATAATCCCACCCAGGTAGATTGCATGGCCGCTCTTGACAACCAGGGATGTCTCTGTTTTCCTGATAGTAAATGCCGGTGTATCCGGAACAGATACTGATGTTGTTCTAACCTCACTTATCTCCTGTGTGATGTCCAGTGTGATCATGTTATTTTCACCAATTCGTGGAGTTATCGTCAGGATTTTACCAATGTCACGATACTGGATTTGTGATGTTGAGATACCAGAGCCTGTTGTTGCACCGGTACTTATCGGCTCAGATGAACCTACCTGAATGCTTGCTGTCTGTTCATCACGAACAAGTAAGTGTGGAGTAGAAAGTATCTCAGTCTCTCCCTCAGAAGCAATCATACTGAATATCGCATCGATGTCTCTGTTGAAAGTAAATGATCTGATCCCACCTGCCAGAACACCTGTCTCGCCGGTAGTTACAGTTGAAGGCAAAAGTGATGCGACCGCCCCCTTTGGTTTGCCGCTTGCGCTTGCACCACCATACCTGAAAAAAACCTCAATTCCCAGGTCCAAAGCATCAGTTAATGTTACTTCCGCAACTATGGCTTCTATGAGTACCTGTTGTGGAGTTGCATCAATCGTCTGTATGATAGTCTTGATGCTTTGATAATCTGATGGCAGTGCCTTCACTATAATGGAGTTTGTATTCTTGTCAGCAATGATCTTCATAGGTTCAGTCCCCGCTTTGAGTCCCTTTTCCGGTGGGGTAATCTTCTCTTTAAACATCTCTGTTAAAATCGTGACAGTCGTTTCTGCCTGCTCATGTTGCATCTTGTAGATATACATTTTCGGCTTATTCACTCCTATATGTATATCTATATTTGAAATCCATGACTCAACAGAATCTAAAAGTCTAGGAATGGTAGTTGCAACCAATATTTTATTTGTATCCTGAAACGGTATGAATGATATATCCATTGCAGGAGCCTTGGTACTTGCACCAAGTGTTTGTGCGACCAGTTCCAGATCCTTGGACAGAGTAACAGGGTCCGCATACTTTATCTCATAAAATCTCATTGCCTTACCGGCAAAGAACGGAACATCATATGTCTCTATAACCTTTAACAACCTGCCCATGTTTGTAACATTATCTGAAATGACAATTGCATGCGTATCGTTTGGTGCGATAACAAAGCCAGCCTTGGTTAAGAGCCCTCTCAGTGTCGGAATGATGGCCTGAGGCGCTACGTGTTTCAATGGCACTAACTGAGTAATTACTTCCCGTCCTCCCGGCTTAACGTTACTGTCAAGATGAACGATCCTCGCCTCACTCCTGGCTTCCTGTATAGGCAGCACCTGGAAGATATTGCCGTCATTTACTATAGCAAACCCGTTTATGTTTAGAGTTGCCTGTACGATATCCATCAGCTCGTTATCATAAAATTTCCCCTCTGTCCTAAGCGTAATCACACCTGTAACTCTCTTATCAATGGTATAGTTCAAACCCATTATGTCCCCAAGAATAACCTTCAATACCTCTTTTATATCCGCATTTTGAAAGTTAAAGGTTATATCAATCTTTTTACCTTCCGGCAATTTGTCATAAATGGTCTCTGTTTCGATCATCTTTTGTGGATAACTAATTTCACTGGGAACATCTTTCTCTTCCACCTTCATATCGATTTGTCTTGGCGGAGATATTTCCCATTCCCACTGCTTGCTCACTGTTTCTTCAGCTGCTTCCTCAGCTGTTTTTTCAGCTTTGTCTTCTCCTTTGACAGCAGCAATTTTTTTACTTTCCTTATCCTTATCAGGCAGTATCTTACAGCCAACTTCAATCGTCAGCATCAGTGAAAGTAGGATTAACAGGATATTTCTTGTCATAAATCTGGTTACACAAAAAGAGTTACAATGTTTCTTTACAATAACGTATTAAGCAAAAGAAAAAAAATTAGAGGAGCTATATGTACATATCTTACTGGGTATTAATACTTTACATGAAAAAATGATATATTATTGCCATTAACAAATCAAGGTATAAATCAATGTTTGAAGTTAATAGATGGCTTCCTGGAGTGCTGATACAGGATTTTAACTAGCCGTCCCTGAAATAGTCTTTTGTACCTAATAAACAAATGAAGATAATGGTTTTTGAAAATGTTAAATCTGCAAGAAATTGCTAAAAAGCAGTTAGAAATCAACGGTTCTCCTTGTTTGTAAGGGGTTGATGTGTTTTTGGAACAAATCAACATACTGATTATTATTGCGCATATTACGCAAAAGTCAACATGGCTCAAATAAGTACAAAACAGGTACATGTTATACCTGTCGTCTATAGGAAAGTACCTTGCTTAAGTGTTTTCAACATAGAGATCAGGCTGTGTGTTTTTAACCACGACTAATTTATTTCTAATGCAGTAACAATGCTTTTCTATAGCCAGGATGGAAGTATTTAAAGAACTTCCTACCTCTTTGCTTGAAAATGTGCGGAATGTATTAGACTAAGGTAGTATATTAAATTTTAATATGATATAGGCCAATTTACACATATGGGAATAATTTGATGCGGCTTATACAGGAACTGCTACCCCTGTTTATGAAAAGTGACTATTCACTCAAATACTTACTCAACAATTCTATAGTGTCTTTATCGTGCAACTTGTCCTTGCCATATCCTGGTACAGCTCCTTCTTCCACTGCTTTATCCATTTGATCTTTGTAGTTAGTGACCATCATCAAAGGCACCTTAAAGCGCCCATCTTCTTTTATTTTCACAATCAATTCCAGACCACTTTCCTGATCAAACGCCCCTATCCTGTTAATAATGACTAAATCACAATCCTGTTTTTCCAAGTACTCTGTAGCCTTCTTTGACAGTTTCAGCCTTGTTACATTTGCAGAAAAGTTCTTCTCTATCAATGACGTGATTTGTGGGTTATCCAGATCACAATGCCCGACTATTAATACATTTTTCATATAATACCCTCTCTATTTTTCACCTAGGTTACTTTGTTTTCTACATATTAAACATGTCTAATATTCAATGTATCCAACATAGGCCAGAATGTCAATACATGAACTTTTATAAAAAGGCATTTGAAAAGTTTAAACTGTAAATAGTGTACGATTATTGATAATATATTCACGTTGTTTTAAATATACGTAAATGTACAACAATGTATTATTAAGGCGAGACAAGTGGGACAACAAGATAACGAACAAAAAAAAGACAGTGAAGAAGGCAAACAGCCTTCAGTGGATTTTATCAGGACAATTGTTGCAGAAGACAACCGGACAAATAAGTGGAACGGTGAAGTCATCACAAGATTTCCTCCTGAGCCGAACGGTTTTCTGCATATTGGACATGCGAAGTCATTCTGTCTGAATTTTGGGATTGCTGCTGAAAATGAGGGTGGGCATTGCCACCTTAGATTTGATGACACCAATCCTGTTAAGGAAGAGGCAAGATATGTAGAGTCAATAAAGGAGGACGTCCGCTGGATGGGTTGGGACTGGGACGAACATCTCTACTATGCTTCGAATTATTTCGATCAAATGTATGGTTATGCAGTTCAGTTAATCAAACAGAGTATTGCCTATGTCTGTGATCTGGACGCAGAACAAATGAGAGAATATCGTGGAACGCTGACTACACCAGGCAAAGACAGCCCATACCGTAACCGAAGTATTGAAGAAAGTCTGGATCTGTTCAGTCGTATGAAGGAAGGTGAGTTCAAAGACGGCTCCCGTGTACTTCGTGCCAGAATAGATATGTCGTCTCCCAATTTGAATATGCGGGATCCCGTTATGTATCGAATTTTACACGCAGAACACCACCGTACTGGTAGCAAATGGTGTGTTTATCCCACATATGATTGGGCCCATGGACTAGAAGATTCTATTGAGGGTGTTACCCACTCTATTTGCACTCTGGAATTTGAGAATCACAGGCCGCTCTATGACTGGTATCTTGATAAACTGGACATTCATCACCCACAGCAGATTGAGTTTGCACGGTTAGAACTTACTTATACCGTTATGAGCAAGCGCAAACTTCTGCAGCTGGTTGAGGAGAAGCATGTTGTGGGATGGGACGATCCCCGTATTCCAACTATCAGCGGTATGCGCAGGCGCGGGTACAGCCCGGAATCAATTCGAGAATTCTGTAGGCGTATTGGCGTAAACAAGTTTAACAGCACAATTGATATTGCGTTACTGGAACATTGTGTCCGTGAAGACCTTAATAAAACATCAAATCGTGTTATGGCAGTACTAAACCCATTAAAAGTAGTTATAGATAATTATCCGGAAGGGCAGGAAGAGTGGATGGATGCGATAAACAACCCGGAAGATCCTGAGGCAGGTACCAGGAAGGTACCTTTTTCGAAAGTATTCTATATTGAACAGGATGATTTCATGGAAAATGCTCCCAAAAAGTTTTTTCGTCTGGCACCGGGTAGAGAAGTCAGACTGCGTTATGCTTATTTTGTTACCTGTACGGATGTAGTCAAAGATGACAACGGCCAAATCGTTGAATTGCGCTGCAGTTATGACCCTGCAACACGTGGAGGGAACGCACCTGACGGGCGCAAGGTCAAGTCGACTATCCACTGGGTGTCTGCATCCCACGCACTACGTGCGGAAGTCAGGCTGTATGACCATCTCTTTACTAAGGAACGTCCGGAAGACACGACGGATGGAGAAGACTTCAAATCGAATTTGAGTCCAGAGTCGCTCAAGACACTTTCAGACTGCATGATTGAACCAAGCCTTGCAGATGCCAATCCGCTTGACAGATTTCAGTTCGAAAGGCTTGGCTACTTCTGTTTAGATGAGGATACCACAAATGAAAAAATAGTCTTTAACAGGACCGTAACTCTACGCGACACCTGGGCTAAAATACAGAAAAAAGGGCAAAAAAAATAGCGAAAAAGCTCTCTATTCCCTTTCGAAGGTCCCGCTCTTCCCGCCAGTTTTTTTGGCAAGATAAATGTCACTTATAAGCATAGATTTGTCTGCAGATTTACACATGTCGTAAATTGTAAGCGCGCACACGGATACTGCAGTAAGCGCTTCCATCTCAACACCAGTCTTAGCAGTTATCTTAACTTCTGCGGTGATTTCAATAATATTCTTACTATTATTAGAGTAATCAATCTTAACAGAATTAATATTTAACGGATGGCACATCGGGATTAGTTCACTTGTCTTTTTCGCCGCCATTATACCGGCGACGCGAGCAACTTCAAGTACATCTCCCTTTGCCACCTGCTTATCCATTATCAAGCTGAAAGTTTGAGTGT
>JACKQG010007125.1_pt1 | contig 11428 bp, 12 predicted proteins | sample 8237621 | NCBI WGS metagenome assembly JACKQG01 (sample SAMN15677084, study PRJNA649215) | marine metagenome | biome: marine; feature: Black Sea; material: saline water; isolation source: suspended particulate matter (SPM) from the Black Sea western gyre | collected 2013-06-09/2013-06-10 | depth... | reverse complement strand
AAGTATTCTTATCGTTGTGGTTTTATCACCACAACACACAATACTTGACTTAACCGTTCGAGAGAAAAGTTTATATATAACTTTTTCTTAACTATAGTTAATTTATTGGGTTACTAGAGAAAATGAAAGCTAAGAGTAAAGAAAAAAGAATAAAACTTTTGAAAGAAATTCTGCTAAATAATAAAAATCAGATTAATCTAAATTCTATAAACGATGTCATAAGGTTTGATATTCTGTCTGATATACTAAAAAATCAATCTTCAAAAAGAAAAAAACCGATAATAAAAAAATATCTTAACAATGAAATAATAAAAAAAACACTTATATGGATACATGAAGAAATTTGTGATGAGAACAAGAAAAGACAGACATTCGGACCAGGTACGTTTGTAGGTGTACAAGGAAAGCTAAACTGTATCATTCTAACAAAACACTTTATTGAGAATAAACTTAGATGGAGTATTGCAGATGTTGTTAATAAAATAAATTATAACATTCTTTACACCCATAAGTTGAGATGTACTAAAGTCTGTTTTCGTCATATATACAATCTTGTAATGGAATGTTATCCAGACGCTAACTTGAAACCATACTACTTCAAAAAAGCCTCACATGTATGGTATGATGAAAAAGGAAGAAAAAAATATCCATTAATAAAAGAAGCAATAAGAGAGTTCATATCAATATTAACAGATTCAAGAGGAAAGTACAAGTATAAGTTTAAAAGGTTACCACAGTGGATTAATTATAAGATGTTTAGAAAACCTGTTCTTCCTTACGAGAAAAATCTTAGCTACATGTTAAGCTATTGTTTTGGCAATAGTCATATAAAAGCAATAATGTTTGCCTATCCCGAACTGAATTTGAAGCCATATTATTTTTCAAATGTTCCAAACAATTATTGGTCTGGAAAAGATGGAATGAAACATGCTAAGGAAGTTATGAATGAACTAATTAATACATTGACAAACCCAAAGGGTGAATACAAAATGACTAAAGAAGAAGTTGTGAAGATATTCAAATTTAAAACATACGGAAAACCAATATTGCCATATAGAAAGACTATGAGAGGCATGCTACAAACACTTTTCAAAAATTCACCCTCAGCGCCTTTTAAGTTGTTAATGGAAGATAAAAAAAGAATATAAATCGTTTAGTTTAGTCAGGACCGAAATATTTCTCTCTGTAGAATCTTATGAGTTGTTCTGCTTCTGGAATACAGCTTTTGTCATGCACCCCAATCTTTGTTTTCTTCTGAACATCTTCAAAAGTTGTGGCTCCATCCAGAACAGCTTCTTCAATGTCTTTGTCAGTAACGTTCAGCTGTTTATCAATCACTTTAGCTCCTTGTTTTACAATCCTGTGTTCTTTCCTTGTTTTCTTGAAATAATCGTTAATTGCTTCTCTAAGAGCCTTGTCACCTAGCACAGAGCAGTGAAATTTTCTTGGCGGTAAGTCTACAAGTCTTTTCACAATATCCTGAGGTTTTATCTGCAAAGCTTTATCGAGTTTCATACCACCTTTTTCTGTGACCATCATTGAAAGCATTGAGGTGCTTGCAATCGCAGAAGCGCAACCAAATGTTTGCCATTTGCACTCTTTTATACGCTCGGTTTTTGGATCTACTTTAATCCACATTTTCATCATGTCACCGCAAGCAGGGCTTCCGACTATTCCAACACCATCTGCTTTGTATTTCTTAGCTTCTTCCTCTGTTCTGAGCAGATTTCTAGGTTTAAAGAAATGTTCTTTCACAACATCTGTGTAAAACCACCCCTTTCCGCCTTTAGTCTTAACATCAGCATAAGTTGGTTTTTTTGTCATTTTATCACCTTCTCTAAAACATCTTCTAATTCCAGATTTACAGGAGATATTTCTCTCAGGTTTTCAACTATTCCTGGCAGAACTTTTATCACTTTATCAATGTCTTTCTCAGTTGTCCTACTACCAATACTGAATCTGATGCTCCCGTGAGCAGCTTCGTAAGGTAGGCCTATAGCCATTATCACATGTGAAGGGTCCAATGTTTTTGAAGTGCAGGCAGATCCTGAGGAGGCACATATACCATATTTATTCATGTAGAGCATGATAGCTTCTCCTTCTATGTCAAGAATTGTGATATTAGCGTTGTTCGGCAACCTCTTTGTCGGGTGGCCGTTCAAGAATGTTTTTGGAATCTTTGAGGTGATCTCTTTTATTAGTTTGTCTCTCAGCTTAATAAGTCTTTGATTCTCTTTTTCTTTCTCTTTTTGGCATAGTTCAAGTGCTTTTGCTAATCCCACTATGCCAGGAACATTCTCTGTTCCGCTTCTCAATCCTCTCTCTTGTCCTCCACCATGAATTATTGGTTGTATTCTAACACCTTTTCTTATGTATAGCATTCCTGTCCCTTTAGGGCCATATATCTTGCTTCCATTAAGAGTCATCAAGTCTACGTTTAGATTATTAACATTCAAATCTTGCGAACATCCTGCTTGGCATGCGTCTGTGTGGAACAAGACTTTGTGTTTCTTCGCAATCTTCCCTATTTCTTTTATCGGCTCGATTGTTCCAATCTCATTGTTTGCGTACATTACACTTATAAGGACAGTATCTTTCCTGATTGCTTTCTCTACTTGTTCTGGAGTCACTGATCCATATTTATCAACCTCAAGATAAGTGACTTTGAAACCTTCATATTTCTCAAGGTATTCACATGTGTCCAGAACTGCGTGGTGCTCAATTGTTGTTGTTATTATATGTTTCCCTTTGTCTTTATTTGCGCGAACAACTCCTTTTATTGCTAGGTTTACGCTTTCTGTTCCGGTACCTGTGAATACTATCTCATTTGGTTTAGCCCCTAAGATGTTCGCAATACCATTTCTTGCTTTGGCGATTGCTTTCTTTGCTCTCAGGCCGATAGTATTGAAGCTTCCAGGGTTACCGAATTCCTCGCAGAAATATTTGTCCATTTGTTTCTTCACTCTAGGATCTAGGTAAGTGGTTGCTGAGTGGTCTAGATATATTTCCTTAGATTTCACGTTTATCACATTCTTTGCAATGGTTCTTTACATGTTTTTTAATTAGTCTTATCATAGGAATGACTGTTTGGCTGTTAAGAGAGTATATTCTTTGCTTTCCACGTTGTTTAACATTTAGAATATGACATTGTTCAAGTTTCTTTAGATTGTGTGATACTTTGCTCTGTTCTTCGTTGATTTTCTTTGTAATTCGTGTCACATTTAAGGGTCCTTCTGTTAATGCCATTAGAATACTGAACTTGGTAGGGTTTGCAAAGTTCATAAAAAAGCTGTTATATGATTTTGTTGTCATATGAAAAAGATTTCATATAAAATTTATAAATTTTTTGGTTAGCACTTACTTAGAAAGACCTAATAAATAGAAACATTAAAATATGAGTAATTTTTTCCCAAATTTAATTCTTGAAAATGGACAAAATATATCTCTCATTAGAAGAAGCCCAAACATTGATTCCTTCCTTAAAAAAAGATTTAATAAAACTAATAAGGTTGAATAAGATGCTCTCACTTCTTAACTCTGTTGAGATAGAGTATGAGGATGACTATAGAACACTAACACAAGAAATATTGTTCAATAAAAAATTTCACAAACTTTCATATAATTTTTACACCTTGTTGGATAAGTTGCACAAGAAAGGATGTTTTGTAAAGGATATTAACAAAGGAGTCATTGATTTTTATTCTTTCTTTGAAGGCAGAGAGATATTTTTGTGTTGGAAGATTTCAGAAGAAGAAATAAAATACTGGCACGAGGTAGATCTAGGTTATAGTGCAAGAAGGCCAGTTTCTATGATTAAGAAGACACTTAAAAATAAAGAATAAAAAATGAAAATAAACGTTAAAAAAGATAAATCAGAAAATACAAAGACAGAAGTATTAATCATAGGACATTTTGAAAAAGAAAAGTTTTCTCATCCAGCACTTGATAAGAAACTCAAAGGAAGAATATCAAAAGCAATAAAAGAGAAGAAGTTTGAAGGAGAATTTAAACAACTTCATTCAGTTTCTTCGCTCGGATTAATAGCTCCTGAAAAGATACTTCTAGTAGGGCTTGGAAAAAAGAAGGAGTTTGACTTGGAAAAATTAAGAAAGATATCTGGTTTTACTGCAAAAGTTGTAAGAGATGGGAAAGTCACGAGCTTTGCAACGACCTTAACAGAAGAAGATGTTAAGGGTCGAAATATTGAAGAAAAAAGTTTAACAATAGTAGAAGGTATATTATTGGGGTTATACCAATTTGACAGATACAAGACTGAAGAGAAAGAAAAACAACCTAAGGTTAGAGAAGTCACTCTCTTGACAAGTGATGTAAAAAAATCTAAGACAGGAGTGAAAAAAGGAGAGATTCTTGCAAACGCAACTAATTATGTCAGAGATCTTGTGAATATGCCTGCGTGTGAAGCAACACCAACATATATTGCAAACGAAGCAAAGAAAATAGCAAAACAACACAAAATAAAAATCAGAATTTTTGGAAAGAAAGAACTTGAGAAGAAAAAAATGAATGCTATACTAGGTGTAAGCAAAGGAAGTTCTCAAGAACCAAAGCTAGTTGTGTTAGAAACAAATCCTAAAGCAAAGAAGAAAATAGCACTAGTAGGGAAGGGAATAACATTTGATAGCGGTGGTTTAGATATAAAACCAGAATCTTTCATGCTCGATATGAAGTCAGACATGGCAGGAGCAGCTGCAGTATTAGCAACTGTTATGGTTGCAGCAAAACTAAAAATTTTAATTAATGTATTAGGAGTAATGGCATTAACAGAGAATATGCCTGGAGCTTCAGCACAGAAACCAGGAGACATAGTAACTGCTTATAATAAGAAAACAATCGAGATAGCAAACACCGATGCAGAGGGAAGACTTGTGCTAGCAGATGCTGTTGCTTATGCAGAAGAGCAAAAACCAGCCGCTATAATAGATTTAGCAACTCTTACAGGATCTTGCATAGTTGTTTTAGGATATTCAGGAGCTGTATTGGTATCAAATAATGATAAACTCAAAAATGCAATAAAAAAATCTGCAGATGAAACATTTGAGAGGGTATGGGAGCTTCCGCTTTGGGATGATTTTCGAGAAGCAATTAAAGGAGAAATAGCAGATGTTAGGAACCTTGGAAAATTCCCAAAAGGTTACGAGGCAGGAACAATAACAGCAGCAACATTTATAGAAGCTTTCATAGAAAAGACTCCTTGGGCTCATTTAGACATAGCAGGAACTGCTTGGTATGAGCAGGAAAAGGAATATATATCGAAAGCAGCGACAGGATACGGTGTAAGGCTGCTAATACACTTCTTGGAGAACTGGAAATAAATATTTATAAACCAACTCTACATTTCTTTTTGCATGAAATATAAATATTTAGATGATGTAGCAATTGCAGACATAGCTTTCAGAGCAGAAGGAAAAAATTTGAATGAATTATTTGAAACAGCTGCTTTAGCTACAGAAGACACCATGATAGATACAAAAACCATCAAACACACTTTAGTTAAAGAAATAGAAGTTGAAGAAGAAGATATAGAGCATTTATTATTCAAATTCCTATCAGAGTTGGTATATCTGAAAGATGCTGAACTGCTATTCTTCTCTAAATTTGAAGTAAACATTAATGGAAACAAGTTAAAAGCGAAATTATTCGGAGATAAATTGAATGATGATATGATATTCAAAAATGATATAAAAGCAATAACAATGCACATGCTCAAGGTTGAGAAGAAAGAAAAATATTACGCGACGATAGTATTAGATATATGAGGTGATTAAGATAGATAATGTTCCAAGAGAGATAAAAAAAGTGTCTGATGTAGTTTGGGAGATTCCGAAAACTTACAAAAGAGAAATGAAGGTTCCTGCAAGGATATATGCTACTAAGAAGTTGCTGAGCGAGATGGATAAAGGCGTATTTGACCAACTTACAAATGTTGCGTGTTTGCCTGGAATACAAAAGCATGCTTATTGTATGCCAGATGGTCATTGGGGATATGGTTTTCCAATAGGAGGAGTTGCTGCTTTTGATCCAGAAAAAGGAGTTATAAGTCCTGGAGGAATAGGTTTTGATATTAATTGTGGTATGCGATTGGTAACTACAAATCTGACTTACAGAGATGTAGAACCGAAATTAAAACCTCTAGTGAATCTGTTGTTTGAAAAAGTGCCAACAGGAGTAGGAGCAAAAGGATTTTTGAGGATAAATGAGAATCAATTCAAAGAGATTATGGTTCATGGAGCAAAATGGTGTGTTGAGAATGGTTATGGATGGAAGGAAGACATTAAGAGAATAGAGGAGTATGGATGTATAAAAGGTGCTGATCCTTCTAAAGTAAGTGAGAAAGCTATAAAGAGAGGTTTAAAGCAGATGGGTACTTTGGGAAGCGGAAACCATTATTTGGAAGTGCAGATGGTTACTGCAGATAACATATTTCGTCCAGAAATTGCAAGGAAATTTGGTATAATCCGGCCAGATCAGATAGTTGTGATGGTTCATTGTGGAAGTAGAGGTTTTGGTCATCAAGTAGCAACTGATTATCTTGTTGTTTTCAATAAAGTCATGAAAGAGATAAAGCTGGACGTTAAGGATAGAGAGTTAGCTTGTGCCCCTTTCAAGAGTAAGGAAGGTCAAAATTATTATAAGGCTATGGCATGTGCAGCAAACGCTGCCTTTGTAAACAGGCAAATAATCCTTCATAGGATAAGAGAGTGTTTCTCACAGATATTTAAGAAAGAACCTGAAGACATGGATATGAACATGGTGTATGATGTGGCCCATAACATAGCAAAAGTTGAAGAACACAAGATTGATGGAAGCAAAAAAGAATTAGTGGTGCATAGAAAAGGCTCCACAAGGTCCTTCGGACCAGGGCATCCTGAGTTAACAAAGCTTTACAGAGATGTTGGACAACCAGTTATTCTTGGTGGAAGTATGGAGACAGGCTCTTATCTTCTTGTAGGTACAGAATCTGCTATGAATGAAACCTTTGGAAGCACTGCTCACGGTTCTGGCAGAACTATGTCAAGAACAAAGGCGAAGCATATAGTAAGAGGAGATGAACTCCAAAGAGATATGGAGAAGAGAGGTATCTATGTCAAAGCTGCTTCTATGTCAGGTCTTGCAGAGGAAGCAGGACTTGCTTACAAAAATATATCAGATGTTGTTCAAACTCTTGAAAAAGCAGACATTTCAAGAAGTGTTGTTGCTTTTAAGCCGATTGGCAATATAAAAGGTTGATTGTTCTTTCAAATTTTTTCGAAATACATATAAATCCACTTGAATAATTATCTTATATGGCTAATTTGAAGCTAATGCAGCCTCAGGAAATAGAGGTTCTTTATATTCTACCAACAATCAGAAGAGAGTTGACATTTGAGATGAAAAGGTTTGGTTTGGAACAGAAGAAGATAGCTGAGCTTCTATGTGTGACAGAAGCAGCTATTAGTCAATATTTGAATTCTAAAAGAGCTACCAAAGTGAAATTCAGCAAGGATGTTCTTAAAATTATAAAAAATTCTGCAAAGAAAATAATTAATAAGGAGACGATGATAAGTGAGACGCAAGACATCTTGAAAATGCTAAAAGAGAAAGGATTGACATGCGATGTGCATAAAGAATTAGCTGATTTACCTGACGACTGTTTGTACTGCCATATTGATTAACTACTTTTTCTTTGAGAAATTTTTAACAAAGTCTTGAGAGCTTATCCCTGTGGCTTTTATACCTCTTGTTCTTAGTTCAGAGGCAATATCTTCACTACGAACTCCAAAAGAGCAAATTAATAAATAATTTTTTCCTTTCTTAAATTCATTAAATTGGTCAAATACTTCATTGTAAGGAACTTTTAGATTTGTATTAAGAGGAATTTTTTTTTGAATAATCTCTGACCTAAGATCAACAGTTACTATAGTTTGAGTCTTTGGCAACTTCAAAGTCGGAGTCTCTTTTATTTCAAGAACACCTTTTGTTATTGAGATTTTTTTTATAGTTTTACTTATTTCATTTTTAAATGAAGGAATCTTCTTAATATCTGACTCTCTAGGAGCGGTTGTTACCGGACCCTCACTTAAGTTGCAATACTCTTTTATTTTTTCAGAGCTTGAAAGAGTACCTAATTTTTTAGCGATTTTAGTAATATCCAATTTGTCGAAAGAGAGGAGAGGTCTCAGCATATGTATAGATACTTGATTTTCTATAAATAACAAACTCTTTAATGTCTGACTAGATTTTTGGGCAAGTGACTCTCCGCTAACAAGAGAAGCATAATCATATTTTTTGGCAATTAGCTCTCCAATTTTGTAAAGCACTATTTTGTATGCTATTTGTCGTAAAGTATCTGGAACATCTTTTTTTAAGGATTTTATGATTTCTTTTCCATCAACTACATATAGCTTTGGAATGTATCCAAATGCATAATTTGTTATTAGAAAATTGTAGACTCTAGTAACATCGTTCAATAATTTCTTACCCATGATATTAAGGAATAGAAAATCAACTCTGCAACCTCTCTTAATCATTTGGAACGCTGCTACAGGACTGTCAATACCTCCTGAGAACAAGCAAAGAACTTTTTCTGAGCTGCCTGCTGGTAACCCGCCAACACCTTTTATTGTTGAAGTGTAAAAAAAGCATTCTTTATTTCTAACTTCGAGATTAACATTTATTTCAGGATTGTTTAAATCAACACCTTTGCTTGCTTTGTATAATACTTCTCCAACATCCCTTGCTAGAGCCATGGAATCAAAATTGTGAGTCCCTACTCTTTTTACCTTTACACCAAAAGTTTTTTTTTTAACAAGAGAATTTGCAACAGCTTTGATTTTTTTGATGAGATATTTTTTTGATGAGAAATCAATTTTTTTTGCAGAAGAAACACTTTGAATGCCTGCAACTCTTTTAAGAACTTGAATAGCTTCATCAACAGCTTTACAATAAACTACAAATCTTCCGCCAAGATTTTTTATCTCAAAGTTTTCTATATAGTTCCTTGTCAAGGCATCTTTTATTGACTTAATATAAAGCTTTTCAAAAGCAGGCCTTGTGCGTTTACTCTTCAGACCAATCTCACCATATCTTAACAATATACAATTGTTCATGATAATAGAAGACTATATGGTTTTTTAAATAGTTATGGGATGAAAGATTTATTCATTATCCACTCTTGGAGCTAGAATGAACGCTAATTGAACTTTATTCAGTACTTTGTATTCCAATTTCAAAGGGTAGTCCTCACTTAGTTGCAGAACTACTTTGTCACTTAATTTACTTCCCTGCATCATTTTCTTAAGATATTCGATTGAGAACTTTGACTTTACTTTTTCGTCACAGATAATTTTGGTGTCGTTATCAGCTTTTATGTTGATGTTTGCTTTGCTTAGGTCTCCTGCAGCATTAACAGTTAATTCCTTGTTTTCTACACTGAAGGTAACGCTTTCACTGATTATATCTGCATCTTCAATTGCTTCACTAATTATATTTGACGTTGTTGTGATTGTTGCTTTAAATTTAAGGTCAGGTATCTTCTGCTGTTTTTCCTCAACATCAATTATCGGTAAAAAGAAGGTTCTTGTGGTATTGCTTTTGAATGTGATCTTGAACTTGTTATCTTCTATCTCCATAGTTACTGAATCATTCGCTTTTGCTCTTCTTAACACCTGTTTGAAGTCGTTCATGTTTATTGATAGACCAACCTCTTCTTTCACATCATATTCAACGAATGTACTGCTTAGAAGCTTGAATATCACCATTGCTACATTTGCAGGATCCATTGCCACTAATTCAATAGCATCAGGTGTTATTTTAAAAGTTGCCTCTGTCACCAAGTCAGAGATTATGCTAATGCTATCTTTTAGAAATTTAGGTTCTGATAACGTTAATTTCATAATTTTTGCCTCTCTAAAATTATGGAACTCAAAAAGCAAAGCTTTTTGATTATTTCATCTTATCCCCTCGATGAGAAAAATCAAGTCTTATTTATAAATATTGTTGTTGTTAATTTAAGATATTTCTATTCTTTGTCCATTTTTCAATATGTGTATATTTTTCTCTTTAAGGCCTTCTTCAATAGCCATTTTCTTCATCGCTTCCGCTCTTAGTTTATCGCCATGGACAGGAATTAAATGTTCTGGGTTGGTCATATTTAAAAAAGTTCTGTGGTCTTCTAATCTTGCGTGTCCTGATGCGTGCACATCTTTATATATACTGACGTGTTTTTGTTTTAAGGCTGCTTCTAATTTTTCTCTGTTCTCAGAGTTTCCTGGCACAGGTATTACTGTGCACGAGAAAATGACTATATCTTTTGGTTTGAAATGGAAGTAATTGTTGTAGACAATCTTCGATAATGTCGATTTTGGTTCTCCTTGGTTTCCAGTCACTATAAACAAGTATTTTTCAGTGTTATCAAGTCTCGAAAGAAATTTTTTGACCTTACTGCTGAACTTAACTATTTTTACATTGGAGAGTTTTGTAATTTCGGCCTTTTCTGCAGCAAAGGAGTATTTAGCTAATGACCTTCCAAGGAATATGACTTTTCTACCAATCTTTTTTGCAATATTCCTAACAGTTTTTATTCTTGCTATCTGACTTGAGAAAGTTGTCACGAATATGTTTTTTCTCTTTGTATCTGTGTTTAGCAGGATTTCTTTAAGCATTTCTTCAGGCACTTTCTCAGAAGGTGTTTTTCCTGGAGTTGTAGAATAAAGACAATTAAGTATCAATATTTTTACTTTTAATTCTTTGAGTCTTTTTATATTGGTCTTCTTTCCAAGCATAGGATGGTCGTCCAATTTCATATCATTGACATATAGTATAGTTCCATATTTTGTGTGAACGGCTATCATAACTGTTTGAGGTGTTGAATGTGTTACTTTTATGAATTCTATTTCTATGTTTTTAGAAATCTTGAATCTGGAGTTTTCCTTCTGCTTCACTAACTCATTTTTTAAGTCTATTTTCTCATCTTTGATGATGGTTCTTAACAGTTCAATTGTGAAAGGCGTGCTATATATAGGGCAATCAAACTTGTTGCTTAGAAAAGGAACAGCCCCTACATGGTCTAAGTGAGCGTGGCTGATACAGATGGCAACTACTTTTTTCTTTAGATCACCCAGGATTCTTACATCTGGAGCGGCATCTACATCAATTAAAGTTTTAGGAGACATATCAACCAAATCGTCAGAATCTGTAGAATCTGTATGGTTTATGTAATGTTCCATATGCAAGCCCATATCAAGGATAACTATTTCATCATCAACCTTAACACCCGTACAATTTTTGCCGATTTCACTATGCCCCCCAATAGGCATTATCTCTATTCCCATTATTTATTGGAGAAAGGGTTATTATAAAAATGTTTTTACTGGAGACATTGTCAATTAATCGACACATTTAAATACTTGTTTGCCTCAATCTTTGATTG
>JACKQG010007124.1_pt1 | contig 11428 bp, 10 predicted proteins | sample 8237621 | NCBI WGS metagenome assembly JACKQG01 (sample SAMN15677084, study PRJNA649215) | marine metagenome | biome: marine; feature: Black Sea; material: saline water; isolation source: suspended particulate matter (SPM) from the Black Sea western gyre | collected 2013-06-09/2013-06-10 | depth... | reverse complement strand
ACTATACAGGCATAGTCTGTATTCATTAAAAGAATATAATGTAACTATACAGGCATAGTCTGTATTCATTAAAAGAATATAATGTAACTATACAGGCACAATATATAATTTCCCAACCTAGATAATCCGAAACCATTCAAGTTTTAAAAATTCCCCACGGATCAAAAACACAAACAGATTTTTTTCTTTCTTTTGTGTGGGTTTTTGATCCGTGGGTACGATTAATATTTTGTGGCTGTATTTGTTTGTCCCTGCTACTGCAACTGCTACTTTAAAATATTAACAATGGAATCTTATTATAAAAAAACCTACGTAACTGCACATATTAAGTTGCCATCACAGTTACCAAAGTAATATCATCGTGTTGGGGGGCATCTTTGATAAAATTATTTATTTCATGAATGATCTGTTCGCGGATGTTCGCGGAATTTGTGTGGTTGGTGCTGGAAAGGATATCGATCAATTTTTCTTCACTAAATTCATCTTTATTTCTGTTCATCGCTTCAGAAATACCGTCTGTATAAAAAAGAAATGAATCACCGGCTCCATAATTTAATACCTGCTCGGTAATGTTTTTGTCAAAAATTTTTCCTTCTTCCAGACCCAGACCAATTCCTGCAGGAGTTAAACATTTTGCTTTTGAATTATTATTTTTTTTCACAATAAGCGCATTATGACCGGCACGGGCAAAAACTAATTTTTTTTGGGTAAGATCAAATATGCCATAAATCATTGTTATAAAAATTTTACGATCCATTGTACCAAACAGTCTGCGGTTTAGTTCGCATAATAGCTGTTTTGGCGATGAATAAATTGGTGTTAAAGATAACATGATTCCCTTCACAACAGCCATATAAAATGCAGCAGAGGTTCCCTTACCTGTAACATCAGCAATGGCAATACCGATTGTGTTTTCGTTTAATTGAAAATAATCGAAATAATCACCACCTATTTCTGTTGCAGGGAGACATAAACCGTCAATATCTAAACCAGAGATTTTCGGCTTACTTTGCGGCAGCAGACTGTTTTGAACCATTCGAGCGATCTCTAATTCACGTTTCAACCGTTCCTGCTCTGTGAGTTCGTTTAACAACAAAGCATTTTCAATCGCCAAACCTGCCTGCCCGACAAGTGTTGATAAAAATGATTTTTCAGTTTCCAGGATCCGGGAAGATTTATCTTGCCCTTCTAAAATTAATAGTCCGATAACTTCGTCATTAATAATTATAGGTGTAATGATTACATTATCGATTCCTTCAATAAGTCCCTTTATTGTTTTATGAAGCGGCGTATCAACGCTTATTTCGGAAAAAGACATTGGTGACCTTACGCTCAAAAAAGTGTTGCAAAGAGATTTATCACGATTAAAACTCATGTCTCTTTTTGAAGATTGAGGAAAAGAACAAATGGATTTAAATTCTGCTTGTTCTCCTTTTTCCCGTAAAAACAAAAAACTATTTTTTGCCTTTAATGCTGTTGAAATTCGCTCTGTGATAAGTTGGGTAATTTTTTTAAATTCTAATGTAAAGCCAAGCTCACGACTGAAAGACTCAATTTGTTCTTTTTCCTGCAATCCTTTTGTCATAAAATTGAACGTCTTTGCCATTTCTCCAATCTCATCCCGCGATTGAATAAATAGCTCCTGGTTCAAATTGCCCTTTGAAATCTGTTCCATTGACTTGGTGAGTTTGTTTAATGGCGTAACAATTTTGTGGCTGATAAAAATTGAAGCAATTATTACCAGTAAAAGGAACACACTCGCTAATTCAAAATTACGAATAAGATTGGCTCTTTTTTCATCATTCAATTCAACTAATGAAAAACCGACTTTGACAATTCCCAGGTTCTGCTCTCCAATGATGATGTTGACAGATTTTGATTCCAGGTCTTTTTGGCTTTCATCGGCAATTTGGCGTTGATCCAATTGGAGAATAATATTCGTTTGTTCTTCTCTGCTCAATGATTGACGTGAATCTAAATCAATCCAATCGCGGTTCAAAGAATGCACTTTTAAACTATTTTTTTCATCAAAAATAGCAATGTAAACAATGTCCGAATTTAAAGTGAGTTGGTTATTAATGTACGTTTGATACACGTCCCAATCTTCCGTTTCAACCGAACGAATGGTGGCGATGTTTTGCGCCAATCGCTCCATGCGAAGCTTAACCTGTTCAACGCGCAGATCTAACTCACGAATTGTGAAAATATATGTCACCGCTCCCATCATCACAATGACTAACAGGGTAAAAACTAATGCTATTTTGAATTTTAGGCTTATTTTGAAATTGTTGAACATATTTCTTCCATTTTAGCTTTGAACAGATGGGACGGCTATTTTTCTGCTATGGTAAAGTTATATCTTATATTTACACTTTCAGATTGATGAAAGTTTCATGAATGTTCAATATAATTAGTTTGGCGATAACTATCAAGTAAATTCATAAAAAATTTGGAAAAAATAGAACCGCTTTAATATTCATTTTTTTGTTGATTTTGATTATTATTTTTGTTATGTTAATAGAGTAACTTTATTATGAAAAATAGAAAATTATTAGAATGATATTCTGTTTAATTTTATTTTCTGTAATAAAATTAACAAAATGATGATCCCCGCAAAATAATGGAGATGTTGTTTCCATGGCTTTCAAAATATTAGTCATTAATCCCGGCTCCACCTCGACAAAAGTCGCCCTATTTGAAGACAAAAATTCCGTTTGCGAAGAAAATATTTCACACTCCAATGAACAGTTAAAACAGTTTCCAACACTTTGGGATCAATTCGATTTCCGAAAAAAAGCGGTTTTGGATTTTCTTGAAAAAAATGATGTTTCCATTTCTTTGCTCTCTGCAGTTGCCGGAAGAGGCGGTTTAATTAGATCGATCCCTGGCGGAACATATACTGTAAACGAGCAAATGGTCGCTGATGCGAAAGCAGGACTCCAGGGAGTGCATGCTGCAAATCTTGGCTGTGCCATAGCCAAAAGCATCGCTGATCCGGCTGAAATTTCTGCTTATGTGGTCGATCCTATTTCGGTTGATGAGTTTGAACCGTTAGCGCGCTATTCAGGTCACCCGCTCATTGAAAGGCGGGCGCTTTCTCACACGTTAAATATTCATGCGGTTGGCAGAATGGCGGCTGAAAAGCTAAATGTGAATTATCTCAATTCAAATTTTGTCATTGCCCATCTCGGCGGGGGAATTTCCATTTGTCCGCTTAAAAATGGTAGAATAATTGATGTAAATGACGCATCTGCAGCGGGCCCATTTTCTCCTGAAAGATCGGGAGGTTTGCCACTTATGCAGTTTATTGAGCTTTGCTATTCCGGGGAATATGATCAGAATCAAATGCAAAAAATGGTAATGGGAGAAGGCGGAATGGCTGCATATTTGAAAACAGTTAATGCAGCTGAAATAGAAGAAAGGATTAAGTTGCGAGATGCACAAGCAGAGGAAGTTTATGAAGCAATGGCATACCAGATTGCTAAAGAGATTGGCGCCATGGCAACAGTTATTAGTGGCAACGTGCGAGCAATTATAATTAGTGGCGGACTGGCAAAATCAAAAATAATAGTGAACTGGATTTTTGAAAGAGTTAAATTCATTGCCCAGGTTTTGGTGATGCCGGGTGAATTTGAAATGGAAGCATTGGCAAATGGAGTGTTGAGGGTGTTGCGAGGTAAAGAAGATGCGAAAATGTATTAGACACCTTTTTCGTTTGCTTGATAGAGTTCTGCAAAATAGCATTTTTGAGAATTAATCATGGTTCGACTCCGCTCACCATGAAGTCCTTCGGACTATAATTTTCAGTAAGTTAAGCCTAGCTTCATCCTGAGCGGAGTCGAAGGATGATCTGGTTTTTGATCTATTTTGCAGATGCCTAGTTTACTTGAGCCAAACAGTAGAGAATAAATCTAAAACATTCAAGAGGATTTTTTTATGAACAAAACCATATTATCAGGAAACGAAGCAATTGCCCGTGGATTTTATGAGGCAGGTGGTCTGTTTGCTTCAGCATACCCGGGAACGCCCAGTACAGAAATATTAGAGAACATTGGAAAGTATTCTGAAATTCAGGCGCAATGGGCGCCAAACGAAAAGGTAGCTCTTGAAGTTGTAGGAGGCGCAGCGCTCGGAGGTGTCCGGGTTCTATCTGCGATGAAACATGTTGGTTTGAATGTCGCAGCAGACCCGCTTTTTTCTTTATCTTATCAGGGTGTAAACGGCGGTCTCGTGATTGTTTCAGCAGATGATCCAGCCATGCATTCATCTCAAAACGAACAGGATAACCGCTGGTATGCCCGTGCTGCAAAAATTCCAATGTTAGAACCATCCGATAGCCAGGAAGCAAAAGATTTTACAATTCTGGCGTTAGAAATTAGTGAAAAATATGACACGCCGGTGTTGCTTCGTACTACAACCCGTATTAATCATTCCAAAAGTATTGTAACCTTAAATGAAAGAGTTTTACCACAGCAAAAAGATTATGTTAAAGATTTTGCAAAAAATATTTTGCTACCGGCAAATGCCCGCAAAAAACATGTGTTAGTCGAAAAACGACTCGAAGAGTTAGCTGAATATGGAACGAATTGCTCCTGCAACATAATTGAATTGGCTGATAAAAAAATGGGTATCGTAGCAAGCGGAGTATCCTATAATTATGTAAAAGAAATTTTACCCAATGTTTCGATTTTGAAATTGGGGCTGACAAATCCATTACCCAAAAAACTGATCCGGGAATTTGCTGACCAGGTAGAACGGTTGTTTGTCATCGAAGAACTTGATCCGTTTCTTGAAGAACAGATCGCTGCGATGGGAATTAAAGTTGAAGGTAAAAATCGTTTGCCAATTCTTGGTGAGTTTGATCAAACTATCGTTGCCCAAGCGTTTAACAGTGATGTTCCAGCAGATAAGTCAGTTTTAGATGAAGTGAAAATTCCGCCGCGTCCACCCGTGCTTTGTCCCGGGTGTTCTCATCGCGGAGTATTTTATGTTATGAAAAAAATGAAACTCACAATTACCGGAGATATTGGTTGTTACACATTGGGCGCGCTGCCACCGCTTGAAGCCATGGACACCTGTTTGTGCATGGGCGCCAGTGTGGGCTATGCTGAAGGACTGGAAAAAACAGCGGGTGATAAATTAAAAGGAAAAATTATTGGCGTTATTGGCGATTCCACCTTTTATCATTCAGGGATAACCGGGTTGATTGATATGGTATATAATGATAGCAAAGCAAAACTTTGCATCCTTGATAACCAGATCACCGCAATGACCGGTCACCAGGAAAATCCCGGCTCCGGTCTGATGTTGAAAAATGATCCGGCAAAGAAAGTTGATATTGAAGCGCTATGCCGGGCTGCCGGTGTTAACAAAGTCGTAAAAGTTGATCCTTATAATATAGAGGAAACACTTGCTGTTTTTAAAGAAGTGATGGCTTTGGATGAACCGGCTGTTATTATTGCTGATGCTCCCTGTGTTATCAAGGCACGAATTATATTTAGTAAGCCATATTTTGTGGATGCGGGAAAATGTACTAAATGCGAAATTTGCCACAGAATCGGCTGCCCTGCAATTGAAAAGGATGAAGACGGCAAAGCTAAAATAAATCCGTTATTATGCATTGGCTGTGATATGTGTCTGCAGGTCTGTAAACCCCAGGCGATTCAGAAGCCGGGGGAGTAGTGGATTAGGTAATATGGTAATTGGTGAATAGGGGAAAAGTAGCAGTAGCAGAGGCAGTGGCAGTTATAATCGTGAGTCTATTCTTTTTTTACTGCAACTGCTGCTGCTGTTTTTTCAAAAACAAAGAATTACTTGGGAATACTAAAGGGAAAAAGTGATGAAAAATAAAGTTGTCAATATTGTATTGAGCGGAGTAGGAGGGCAGGGTGTGCTTGTCGCCAGTGACGTATTAGTTGCTGTTGCCATGGTTGCCGGGTTAGACTCAAAAAAAAGTGAAGTTCATGGAATGGCACAGAGGGGAGGCAGTGTTGTCAGCCAGGTTCGGTATGGGAGAAAAATCTACTCGCCATTAATTGAAAAAGGCAGCGCTGACATCATTTTGGCTTTCGAGAAATTAGAAGCAGTGCGCTATTTGGACTTTCTAAAACCAGGCGGCATCGTTATTATCAATAATCAACAGATCAAACCGCTGACCGTGTATTTTGCTAACATCCCCTATCCTGAAGATGTTGAAGCGATTTGCCGAAATAAAACAGACAACGTGGTGATAATTGACGGAATAAAAATATCAGAAGAGTTGGGCAATCCCCGCGTTCTCAATACTGTGATGTTGGGAGCGCTGTCAAATTACACACAATTTAGTGAAGAGCACTGGATTAACGCGATTCAGCAAAGAGTGCCGCCTAAAACTTTTGAGTTGAACCGGAGGGCATTTGAAGCGGGAAGAACAGCAAAATAAAGAGTGGATAAAAAAAATAAAGCCAAATTACACGAATTTTTACTAATTCTCCTTTGGTGCAATCATTCAATAATAGAAATCTACCGATGAAAGATTGATTTTATTAAAGTTAGTGTAAATGAAATTCGTGCAATCTTCGGCAGATTTCATCAAGAAGATCCGCCGAAGGTGGATTGGTGTAATTGGTGATTTTTAAAAGTGAACTCATGGTTAGCAAATTGAAAATTGGTGAAAGTCATGAAAATGTTTGCAATTTCAATTCTTCGGATATTTTTGATTGTTTTATTTTTTGCTGGTATCGGCATTAATCCATCATTCTCGCAAATCCAGGGAGAATTACAACTCCACCAAATAGTCTCCTCAATTGAAGGGCTGGCAAATAATGAGCAACAGCAGTTAATATCAGAATTAACAAAATTATTTCAACCCGTCATTTCACAAGAATCATTGGATTCAGAAATTTTGAAAAATACCAGCGCTATCATTTCCGCTGGAATTTTTGAGGATGGTTCAATAAATGTTGTCTCCGATATTGCTTATAAAGCTTATGTCGCTCAAAGAAATGGCGCGCCCGCAGCTTACGTGCGCGATTTATCCTTGATAGGATTGTCAACCAGGATTACAGCTTCTCAATTAGAAAAGGCTGCCAAAGCCATACAAAAATTAATGGACGCTCAAATTGATCCTTTGGTCACTGAAGAATTTATCAGCTATGGAATTTATAATGGCTGGAAAGGTGATACAATCGAATTAACGGCTGATGGATTGTTGGAAGGAGTTGCTTCCGGTCTTCAGGCAAAACAATTGGCATTGACTTTGATCATCAGCATCGATCAGGAAATTTCACAAAAAAGTGTTTCCGTAATTGTTGACGAAGCAATAAATTATTTGAAAACTATTGAAAGAAAAAAACCAGAAGCAAGGGAGCGTCAGAGTGTTGCTTACCAGTATTTACAAAATTCAATAGCGCAAGGTTTACCGAGAAATGTCGCTGATGAAGTTTACTACACAGCAATTGAAGACAAATGGTCAGACGAGACAATTGCAGCAGTGTTTAATGGCTTAATAAAAGGGCATCAAAAAGGATTACCTCCCGAAAAATTAGCGACTTCAATTTTTATCGGATTGGCACAGGCCGGTACAACTTTTAATCCACAGAAGGTGGTTGAAAAAGAAATTCAGTTTGTAGCGAGCACTGAAAAGAAAAGGTCAAAGTTGATGCAGAAAGATGAATCCAAATATAAGCGAAAACCAACGCCACCGCATTTTTCTCAAATGTCGTACCTGCAACCAAAACCAAAACCTGAAAAACCGAGTCAGCCACAATATTTCAATTCAACCAACCGTTCTTCATTAAATCAACAGCTTATGTGGCAGAATGTGCAGGAATACCTTGGCCCTCCAGCCACGCCGTATCGATGGGGCGGTACCAGCAGATCAGGGATTGATTGTTCGGGATTTGTGCGAAATGTTTATGCGCAGCAAGGAATTTATTTACCGAGAGTCAGCAGGCAGCAATTCCTGGTTGGCGGATTGGTAACCGGGTATTTGCAATATGGTGATTTGGTATTTTTCAGTAAATATGGTTCCGCTTACCAGGTAACTCATGTTGGCATTTATCTGGGCGGGGATAAGTTTGTTCATTCATCAGCATCAAGAGGGGTAACCATTAGTTCATTAAATAAAGGATATTACCGGTTGCGGTATAAGGGAGCGAAAAGGGTGCTGAATTAATATGAAAAAAAAGGACAAAATACCTGTCCCGCCTGTCCCGAGTTTTTTCCGGGAAGTTTTTTTTCGGGAATGGCCGACAAAATGATCCACCAACCCAGCCTTTTTTTATTATTTTGTCTTGATGTTTTAAATTATTCTCTATTTCAATTTTCATAGTCGTTCGGATTATTTGCATAAAATGAATTAGCACTCACCTAATCTGCTACACACTCGGTAAATTTTTAAGTTCAAATTTTTCCACGATAAAATTTATTAGTTTTTCATTGCCATGTGAAAATGTTGGATGTTGAGTATTTTTCAATGTTGTTGAAATTATGGCAAGTATGTTTTTTATACCTTCCAGGTCTGATTCACTTTCAGCAAAAACAATTTTTTGACCATCCGCAGACCTGTTTGATTCTATCAAAACAAGATCGCAATCAGCAAAAATATGGGAGATAAATTCTTCACTTTGCTTTTGATCGTGATTTTTTTTAACGATTGCCATACCAGCAGGCGTATAAAAAATCGAAGGGCTTGCTCCGGCTTGCTGCAATCGAAAAGAGTCAGTCCCTGGCTTGTCCAGCGGATGGTTGTGCAGACTGTGCTTTAAAAATCCCACTGTTAATCCGCGTTTCTTCATTTCCGAAGTGATAAATTCTGAAAGTGTTGTTTTACCGACGTTGCTTTTATTGCCAATAACATGGAGTAATTTATTGTGTTTGATTTTCAATTTTTTTGATCCTCATTAAATAATAGGTCGAGATCAAGATCAAGGTTAAGAAAAAATCTTATTCTTCTTGACCTTGATCTCGACCTTGATCTTGTTTTGGTACAAGACTTATGGTCAATTACGTATCATTACTGATTATGGGAATTCTGGTTTATCCAGGTTAGGGATTACAAAACCTCTTTATCAGGAAACAAAAAGACCTCCACCAGTTCATCTTTTTTTAAATACCTTCCCTCATTCAGCACAATATAACCATCACTAAAAATAATATTTTCTGTTAGCTTTAATGCTTTCTTTTTCAAGTCAATAATATTGGGAAAATCTTTTTCGACACGTTCTAATTGAATTGGTATAAACTGGGTCAAGCTTTTTTTATTGACCAAATCATTACTTAAACGTCCCCATATTTTTTCCCACCCAAATTTTTTGCCCGATAATTTTTTTATCACAGGATAAATGTAAAACGAGAAGCACTGATTAGCTGCCTGTGGTTGCCCCGGAAGTCCGAATAACAAGGTTTCTTTTTTTCGGGCGCAGAAGAATGATTTTCCTGGTCTTTGGCGGACGCTTTCAAAAAGCAAATTAAATCCGGATTGTTTTACAGCTTGTTTCGAAAAATCAAAAGCGCCAACTGACGATCCGCCTGACATAATAATCAACTGGTTACCTTTTACTGATGTTTTTATGATCCGGTAAATATTCTCAACACAATCTTTAATACGAAAGGAGTTTGTAACTTCACCGCCATAATTCTTTACAGCAGCCGAAAGCATGATCCGGTTGGAATCCCTGACTTGATATTTTTCCACCGGACTGTTAACTGCTACCAGTTCATTTCCCGTTACAATCACGGCAACATTTGGTTTTCGGTAAGTTGTAACTTTTTCAAAACCAACAGATGCTATTAAACCGATCAATGGCGCTGTTAATACTGTTCCTTGATGTGCAATGGTTTCACCAATTGAAATTTCTGCTCCCTTGAAACGAACAAATTGGTTGATGTTATTGGCTTTGAATATTGAAATGAAATTTTCTGAAATCCGGCAATCTTCAATCGGAATAATTGTATCAGCTCCATCCGGCAACATAGCGCCGGTTGAAATCCGAACTGCTTTTCTGTTTTCTAATTTCCCATTAAACGGTACACCTGCCCGGCTTTCACCGATTATTTTTAAACAAACAGGATTTGTTGACGAAACGTTTTGGACGTCTTTCCAGTGGACAGCAAAACCGTCCATTAAACTATTGTTACAGGATGGATATTCATGTGAGGCAAAAATGTCTTCTGCCAACACACGACCTGTTGAATCCTGCAACTCTACATTTTCCGTTTTCGGTTGGGGGATGTTGTTTTTTATTATTGTGAGTGCTTCAGCTACAGTTATCATAATTTATCGTTAATATGAAATAATTTATTGCCACAGAGATACAGAGTATTTAATAAACAAAATTTGTAATCGTTCACCTGATAAACAAGGGAAGAATAAGATCGCCCGGTTGAAAATGAAAAATTGAATCCAACGGATAGAAACAACCCAACGGATAATAAAAAAAAATATGAATTTAATTTTACATCGCCTTTACCTGGTGCTAAATTCTTTTTGGACAAATTTGTCAAGTTATTGAATAATCTCATCATATTATATGTTTTAAAATTTCAATACCATCCGTTGGGTTGTTTCTATCCGTTGGTTTTTCATGCTGGCTCTGCGTCTCTGTATCTCTGTGGCTAATTCTTTTTATCTAGATAGTTAACCGAAATATTTACTTGAGATTTCAATAATCATAAGAGCGCTCACAAACTGGTAAACTGTAATAACGTCGAATGATCAATTGTGAAAATTTAAACCCAATCGCGCCGGCAATTGCTCCTAGAAGAATATGAATAACAAATAGTAATAAAAATATACCGAAAAATTGTTGATCAAATCCGAACAAGGCTGCTCCTTTTTCAATAAGAATTTTATAAACTTTTAAAATACCCCAACCAGCGAGCAAGCCCTGGGTGAAAAAAGGATGAACAAAAGTCCAAGCTAGTCCGGCGGCGCCAGCCAGGCAAAAGCTATAATTTCGGGGCTGGTTTTGATACAGGCACATTTCCACCAATATTACTTCCATAAAGATGCCGATCACTGGACTTATCGCCATACCACCGAGAAAAATAAACTTTATAAATGCTGTTGTTAGTCCCATTAATAAGACCGCGCCTCGCTTGGGCACAAGGTCTCTTCCAATGAACAAAACAATTAGCGCCAGAAAGGTTAAGAACGCACCTTTGAAAGGGACTTGCAGTGTTTGTAAGAGAATGCCAAAATTGACTTCAATTGCTGCCCAGACCGTTGACAACAGCGCCAGCAGCGCGATTTCTCTTGTCGTAAATTTTACTCTCATTTATTCTCCTAGACAAAAAAAGCGTGAACCACTAATTACACTAATTAACACGAATTTAAATGAAAAATAATTAGTGAAATTCGTTGTTCCCCGAATGGTTTGAAATATTTTCCAGATCACTTTTTGTATTTATGTTTGAAAAAAGATTTTCGTGATAAAATGGCAGTTCA
>JACKQG010007123.1_pt1 | contig 11429 bp, 12 predicted proteins | sample 8237621 | NCBI WGS metagenome assembly JACKQG01 (sample SAMN15677084, study PRJNA649215) | marine metagenome | biome: marine; feature: Black Sea; material: saline water; isolation source: suspended particulate matter (SPM) from the Black Sea western gyre | collected 2013-06-09/2013-06-10 | depth... | reverse complement strand
TAAACATGGTTAATAAATTCACCTTAAATGGTAATTATCCAAATCCATTTAACCCTGAAACCACTATTTCTTACACATTAGAAGCTGATGCTGATGTACAATTAGGGATATTTAATGTATCCGGTCAGCAGATTGATGATTTGGTTCATTCACATCATGAAGCAGGGAGCTATAATTTTACTTGGGATGCATCTGAATACCCAAGCGGGATGTATCTTGTTCGATTATCCAATGATGTAAACACCTTAACCCATAAAATTATGTTAATGAAATAAATCGTTTTTTCTCCTCGTTAGCAAGAAGCCCGGTTCAATTGGATCGGGTTTCTTTTTCCCACTAATTTTCCTATTTGTAGTTTATGAATCGTATGTGAATATCTTTATAATATTGTAATTTATTAAGCAGAAAAAGAACATATTTTTAAACTTTTGGAGATATAAATTATGTACGATCCAGCAAGTGAAATTCAAGATTATTTGGTATTTGGAGAATTTGGTGGTGTGAATCCATCCATTACCGATTCATCCACTTTCACATTTATGAATCCTGATAAAATGAGTGACCTCTTTGATCATGACATTGAAGGGTGTTTTTTATATAGCCGCCATTGGAATCCTATTAATAAATATTTATCCGGTGCATTGGCTAAGTTAGAGGGAAGTGAATCAGCTCAGGTAACATCATCGGGAATTAGCGCAATATGTAGTGCAATTTTACAAGTTTGCTCTCAAGGGGACGAAATAATCTCAAGCCGAACCATTTATGGTGGTACTTACGCCTTATTTAAAAATGTATTACCTAAATATGGTATTAAAGTTCATTTCTGTGATATTGGGAATTTTAAAGAAATTGAAGGAAGAATAGGTGATTCTACAAAAATTATTTATTGTGAAAGTATAAGTAACCCACTATTGGAAGTTGCTGATATTCAGAAACTTAGTCAAATTGCAAACCAAAATAATTTAAAATTATTTGTAGATAATACTTTTTCTCCAATGTTTTTATCCCCTATAAAGCTTGGTGCAGATGTTGTTCTTCATAGTATGACAAAATTTATTAATGGAGCCAGCGATTGTGTGGCGGGATGTATTTGTGGGACGGATGATTTTATTCATGAACTTACCAATATAAATTCAGGAATATGTATGCTGTTTGGTCCTGTATTGGACAGTTTTCGGTCTGCGAGTATTTTAAAAAATATGCATACTCTCCATATACGAATTAAACAACATAGTCACAATGCCCAATATATAGCTGAAAAATTAGATAAATTGGGATTGCGTGTTTTATATCCTGGACTCACATCACATCCGCAACATGAATTGTTGAAATCTATTATGAATAAAGGGTTTGGATTTGGTGGAATGGTGGCGATCGATTTAGTTAATAAAGAAAAAGCTGAAACATTTATGGAAAAAATGCAGAAAGAAAAAGTGGGGTACCTTGCAGTCAGCTTAGGGTATTATAAAACTCTGTTTAGCCAACCGGGACATAGTACCTCTTCTGAAATACCGTTAGATGAACAAAAAAAAATGGGATTGAGCGAGGGGATTGTCAGATTTTCCATGGGACTGGATAATGATATTGAGCAAACATTTAATAGAATTAAGAAATGCCTGTAATATGCATTTACAAATTGTAATAACAAAGTCTTTCTCTAATAGCTCTTATAATTCATACATTACACTATGCAATATTTATTAATTAGTTTGCTACTATCTTTTGGGTTTGCTGTTAATTTCAGCGAAGATATTTCGCCTATCGTATATCAAAATTGTACAACCTGTCACCGATCCGGTGAAATTGCCTCTTTTTTACCCCTCACAAATTTTAGTGAAGTATATAATAATCGTAATTGGATAGCCTATGCTATAGCGGGAGATGATTCACGACACGGTAACCCAATAATGCCTCCATGGCCTCCTGATAACACCTATAGTGCTCTTATTGGTGAAAGGTCTCTCTCAGAAGTGGAAATCCACACTATTTTAGATTGGGTAGATGAAGGAGCACCTCAAGGCAATCCAAATTTAGAATTCCCCATGCCTGATTTCCCGGAAGGTTCTGCAATTGGCGAACCGGATGTGGTATTATCTCTTGAAGAACCCTATTTCATTGAAGGCAATAATCAAGATGATTACCGCTGTTTTATTATTGAGACTAATTTTAGTGAGGATAAAGACATTGCAGCTATTGAAATATATCCCGGTAACAGGGTGGCCGTTCATCACGCCATATTGGTTGCTACTCCAGCAGGTAGTGCAGATGCGTTGGATGAATTGGACTCTGGACCCGGTTATGAATGTTTTGGTGGGTTCGGGACACCCAATATTTCAGATATATTAGGGGGATATGCGCCTGGAATGATAGTCTCACCATTTCCATCTGGTTTAGCTCAAAACATCCCTGCGAATTCTGATTTAATTATTCAATTACATTATGCTCCTTTAAATACAGATGAAATTGACCAAACTACAGTAAATATATTTTTTCGGGATGAACCAGTTGAACGGTATGTTCAAGAAGAAATTATGTATCCCTGGCAGTTGGTATTTCCACCAAATGAACTAACTACTATTAGTGAATCCTGGAATATTTCCAATGATATTAGTTTAATACAGTTTTTTCCTCATAGTCATATGTTGGGTAAATCCTGGGAAATTTATGCTGAAACTCCAGATAATAGTATAATTCCAATTATACGGATTAATGAATGGGATTTTGACTGGCAGAGTTTTTATTCACCAGAATATATGCTTCATATACCAAGTGGATCTACCATTACCGCAAACTGTGTTTACGATAATACATCTGATAACCCTAATAATCCCAATGATCCTCCAGAGTGGGTATTTTTTGGTGAGGGAACGAATGACGAAATGTTTTTTGTCCCATACCGCTATGTAAATTATCAGGTGGGAGATGAATATATCTATTTAGGTACTGAAGAGTCTTTGACTGGAGATGTAAATGGCGATGGAGACTTAAATGTACTGGATGTGGTGTCTTTGGTTGGATTCATCTTAAATGGTGAATTTGATAGCTCTGCTGATGTTAATGAGGATGGTTTAATCAACGTTCTGGATGTAGTTTCCCTGGTTAATATTATTCTATCCTAGCGTAATTCGAATACCTGTTTCCTCTAAATATATTTCTAACTTCAATTTTTCCCTCACTTACAATACTAAATATAGAACTCTAATATTATGTTTATTAAAAAACACTTTTTAAATATCCTTCGGTGGGGTTTGCGCCTCCATGGAACCAGTCATTTTATTGAAGTAATTTCTGCTGTGAATGAGGAAGCTTACATTACGGCAACAATTGCGTTTATTTTTATTTGTATTGAAATTTTAGCGAGTTTTTTTATACCTCACGAACATATACATTTCAGACCGCTCAAATCTAAAGTACATGAATCCTGCGATGACGATTAAGAATTATTAGTTAGTTGATAAAATTAAATTAACGAGTTGCACCACATCTAAAACATTTACCAGGTCGTCATTATTTAGATCTGCACATTCTAAATAAACCAGCTCTCCTAAAGCAACATTTACCATAATTACGACATCAAGCACATTCAGGATGGCATCATTATTAACATCCCCGCTTGTACAAGGTTCTGTTACACAGTCACCTTCATTGATACAATCGGCAATAGAATGATTAATAACCGCATTAATTTCGGGCACAACCGTGGATGAACTTTTATACACTACCTCCATTTTATGATTGATGATGGCATGATTATGGACTGAGAATTGAGCCGTATTAAATAGATTGAAAATTTGAGTTTCATCACCACCACCATATATTCCATCATCAGCTAATGGGGAGGGTATATCAGGGAAACCAAGCCCTGCCCATTCTTCGCAGGAATATGGATTTCCAATATCCATAACAGCAGTTATTTTTACAAAATAATCGTTGTCGACCCAATTATCATATATTTCATCCACCAAACCGGCTTCTTCAGCACAGGACCCTCACCAAGTTGCCAGCATTTCTATCCAGATTATTTTATAAGCACCACCATTATCATCACCACTAAACTGAGCTAATTGGAGATTTTCTGTAGGGTATTCGCCATAACATACGGGGTAAGAGATATTTTGATGGTCTATTGACACAGAATCACCTATTTCATAAAAACCTCCGAATCCCCAAATAGGGATTAGAAGTATAATTAATAATAATCGAACCATTGTCAAAATTACAAAAACCAAACTGGATAATAAGTAAATATATTGTAATGGATTGTTACCAAATAATTTACAAATACAATCTCGAGAATAAATAAAAATAATGATAATTCAATACTATCTGGTATTAATCTCCTTGGGTAAATTCCCCGCCTGTAAATTATATAAATAAAACCAAGATATAAAATAATGAGAAAAGACAATTTTAGAAATATTGCGATTATTGCCCACGTTGATCATGGTAAAACCACCCTTGTGGATGGCATGCTGAAGCAAAGCGGAACTTTCCATTCACATCAAGTGGTGGAAGACAGAGTCATGGACTCCATGGATCTGGAAAAAGAACGGGGGATAACAATCAACGCAAAAAATACTGCCATTCAATATGAAGGTATTAAAATCAACATCATGGATACACCCGGACATGCTGATTTTGGTGGAGAGGTGGAGCGTGGATTAAACCTGGTAGATGGTGCGCTCCTTTTAGTTGACTCCAGTGAAGGTCCACTACCTCAGACTAGATTTGTACTAAAAAAAGCATTAGAAAAGGAACTGCCAATTATCCTTATAATCAATAAAATTGATCGCCCTGATTCAAGAATCGATGAGGTTATAAATGAGGTATATGATCTGTTTATTGATTTGGATGCTACAGATAAACAAATTGAATTTCCCATTTTATATACCAATGCGAAAGAGGGGATTGCCCATTTGGAATTAGATGATGGGTCAACCTCACTCAAGCCTCTATTTGATACTATATTATCTCAAATTAAAGGTCCCATTGCAGATGATTCCCATAAGCCACAATTTTTAATTACTAATTTAGATTATGATTCCTATGTTGGCCAGGTCGCAATTGGGAGGCTTAATAATGGAATACTAGAAATGAATCAGCCTTATTCATTGTGCGGTAAGGACAAGACCACTCATGGACATAAATTCTCTGCCATATATACCTTTAAGGGACTTGATAAAATTCAGATTGAAAAGGTTGAAGCTGGGGATATTATAGCAGTAGCGGGATTAGAAGATATAACAATTGGGGATACCATTTCTTCAAACGAAGACCCTGAACCATTACCCCGAATTCAAATTGATGAACCAACAGTTGCTATGTTGTTTTATGTAAATAACGGACCCTTTGCCGGAAAGGAAGGGCAGTATCTCACCACCCGAAATATTAAAGACCGCCTCGAGAAAGAAATATTAAGTAATGTGTCACTTCAGGTTTTTCCAACTGAGAAAACGGATGTTTTTGAAGTGAGGGGTAGAGGAGAGCTACAGATGGCAGTCTTGATTGAAACAATGCGTCGGGAAGGATTTGAATTTATGGTGTCAAAACCACGAGTAATTACTAAGAAAGAAAATGGCAAAATTATGGAACCCATGGAAAAAGTATTCCTGGATATCCCAGAAGATAAGGTGGGGGTAATCACTGAGAAACTATCCAAACGGAAGGGGCGTATGATTAATTTGCAGAATCATGGATTTGGTCGTGTCACCCTTGAATTTTCTATCCCCTCTAGAGGGCTCATTGGATTTCGGAGCCAGTTTATGACTGACACACAAGGAGCTGGAATAATGAATAAGTTATTTGATGGCTATGGACCTTGGTTTGGAAAAATACCACAAAGAAACAGTGGCGCTCTCATTGCAGATCGAAAAGGTCCTGTAACGACCTATGCCTGTGTGGGTATGCTTGATAGAGGTGAACTTTTCGTGAGCGTAGGTACAGAGGTGTATGATGGAATGATTATTGGGGAGCGTAATAAATCAGACGACCTAGCGCTAAATATCACCCGAGAAAAGAAATTAACCAATATGCGTAGTTCCGGCTCAGATAATACGGTGACGCTGAGACCACCTAGACAGCTTTCTTTAGATCAGTCCATAGAGTTTATTGCTGAAGATGAATTGGTTGAAATAACACCCCTTTCTATTCGATTACGGAAAATGGAATTAGATCCCAATAAAAGGAACGCCCTGCGAAAGAAAGAGAATCTTTCTGAATTAAATTAGGGGATAGATTATTTATGGAAGTTGACAAGTCTTCAATCATGATTAAATCCCAATTCAAAATAACGGGTTACGGTATGAATCTCCCGCCAGTTATCGAAACTGCTGAGGAACTTGGCCCAAAGATAAATAAAACTCCCCAATGGATTATTTCTAGAGCTGGTGTGAAAGAGCGACGGGTTTCTCAAATTGATGTTGATGAAATGGGAGCTTTGGCAATTAAAGAGGCTGTGGGAAATAAACAAAAACCTAATCTAATTATAAATGCATCCGGCGTACCAAAACAGGTCATACCAGACACATCCGTATTTATGCAGAAACAGTTAGGGTATAGCGGTATTCCATCTTTCAGCGTCCATGCCACCTGTTTGTCTTTTATTGTGGCACTTAATATTGCAGGTAATTTTATTCACTCTGGACAATATAAACGAATCGTCATTGTTTCTTCTGATCGCGGAACATGTGGTAGAAATTTTAACGAGCCGGAGAGTGCTGCTCTTTTGGGTGATGCCGCTGCCGCAATTTATATAGAGCACACTAATTCAAAAAGTGGGTTGCTTGATTATTCAATGGAATCCTACCCCGAAGGTGCAACCCTAACTGAGGTACGTGGGGGAGGCACTAATTTGCATCCCCAAGACCCTAAAACAAAAGAATCCGACAATTTATTTTCAATGAATGGTCCACTAATATTTAAAATGGCATTGGACAAAGTTTATATCCGGATAAATAAAGATTTGGAAACAAATAATATTTCAAAAAGCGATATAAAATTATTAATACCCCATCAAGCTTCAGGGAAAGGAGTGAGAGCTTATTCCAAACTTGGCGGATTTAAAAAAGAACAGGTGATGGACATTATAGAAGCTACGGGGAATTGTGTTGCTGCGTCACTGCCACTGGCATTGGTCATGGCAAAGAAGCAGAATTTATTTAATGAAGGAGATCTAATCTATTTAGTTGGTACAGGAGCGGGATTATCCATTGCATCTGCATTAATAAAGGTCTAACCATGATTCCTGTTTTAGAGTTTATTAAAAATAGAAAGTCATTTATCAAAATTGCCCATCGTGGAGGATTGGGAATATTCCCTGAGAATACCTTGACTGCTTTTCATGGTTCAGTGGATGAATTTAATATTGAAATGATAGAGTTAGATCTTCAAATTACCAAAGATAGAAAAGTTATCGTTTTACATGATGAAACGGTTGATAGAACTACGAATGGTACGGGGGGATCGATTGACTTATCCTACAAGGAAATTTCAGAGTTTGATGCAGGGCATAACTTTCAAGACAATAATGGAAAATTTCCATTTAGAGATAAAGGTGTAAAAATTCCTCTTTTTGAAGACGTTATTAAACAATTCCCTGACACCTATTTTAATATCGAATTGAAGGGGAATAATAAGGTCCTCGCTGCTGAGACTTCATCTATAGTCAAGAGGCATAACCTTGAAAATAAAATATTAATAGGTTCAGCTAATTATTTTCAAAACCGGAGAGTACATAAATATCTTCCCGATTATATTCATTATTTATCTCAGCCTGATATATATTTGTTTAGCTTGATAGGAAGATTGGGAATTAGTCGAAAATATTGGGAAAAATTCCATGTAATAGAAGTACCACTTAATTATCATAATATTCATGTGTATCCAATCTTAAAAAAAGGTGCAGACAATTTAAATAAACCCCTTTTTGTTTGGGATGCCAATGATAAACAAACCATTCAAAAATTAAATAGTGATGGTGTTTCCGGAATAATGACAGACTATCCAAATTTATTCTAATTAAATAAAAAAGATATAAAAATGAAAGGATACTAAATATGTTTAAGAAAATGGATTATGTAATGGTTTTGGTTTCAGATATGGATAGTTTTGTTGCGTTTTATAAAGATAAACTGGAAATTTCTCTGTGTTTTTCTACTGAATTCTGGACAGAGTTTGATATGGGAGGTACCACCTTAGCGCTTCATGGAGGTGCTACATTTAAAAATGGAGAAGAAATAGGTGATGCCGGAAATTGCAGTTTTAGTTTTTATGAAGAAAGTGTCAATTAATCAAAAGTCAATTTAATTTTCAGTATTTTTAATTACATGCAGACCAAACAAAACAACACTCACCCAATTTTATACACTTTCAGACGTTGACCCTATGCAATAAGAGCTAGGATGGCTCTTGCATATTCTGATATTACGGTTGAAGTTAAAGAAATATTCTTGAAAAACAGACCCCAGGAATTATTTGATCTATCACCAAAGGGGACTGTCCCGGTTCTCTATATAAACAACTCAACTATTATTGATGAGAGTTTGGATATAATGCACTGGTCACTTTCTCGTAATGATCCTGATGATTGGATTTTACCCGATTTGGAAAATCAACTCGAATTGATTAATGAAAATGATGGGGACTTCAAGTATTGGCTGGATAGATATAAATATTTTGATAGATATCCAGAGCATGATAAAAATTACTATAGAGAGAAATGTGGTATGTATATTTCAAAATTAAATATTATGTTAGAGAATAATCCCTATTTGTATTCCGATCAAATATCAATGTCTGATGTTGCTATTTTCCCCTTTATACGTCAATTTGCAAATGTAGATAAAAATTGGTTTGCGTGTACATACCCTCCTACTAATAATTGGTTGACCCTGCTTATTAGATCGAATTTATTTTTATCTATAATGCATAAGTACCCAGAGTACCAATCCGGGCAATATCCATTAGTAATAAATTTCAATACTATGTGATGTTGGTCACACTTTTAACTCTCATTATAAAATGTGCTTAATTGAATAGAAGAAAATCCCTTAAATTATAAACCTATGTTTAGATTATTCGTAATATTTGCGCCCTTTATATTTAGGAGTATTCTTTATACCCAAAATTACTCCGTAGAAAATGCCTTCCCCAGTATATCCTTTTCCGATCCGGTGGGCATTTATAATGCCGGTGATGGTAGTAATCGGTTGTTTGTTTTAGAGCAACCGGGAAAAATAATGGTTTTTGAAAATGATCCCATTGTTAATAATGTAGGGACCTTCCTCAATATAATGTCCATCGTCGATCAAGATGGGGGATATACAGAAGAAGGATTATTGGGTTTGGCATTTCACCCATACTTTAGTGAAAATGGCTATTTCTATGTAAACTATACCGATTATGGTCCCAAAAGAAATGTAATTACCAGATATACTGTGAGTGAAAGCAACCCCAATCAGGCAGATTATAATTCTTCTCTCATAATTCTTGAGGTAAATCAACCCTACTCAAATCATAATGGTGGACAGATGGGCTTTGGTGCCGATGGATACCTCTACATTTCATTCGGTGATGGAGGTTCTGCTGGTGATCCCCAAGGGAATGGCCAAAATTTAAATACACTCCTTGGTTCAATAGTGAGGATTGATGTGGATAATGCTCCTAATGGCCAAAATTACAGCATTCCGCCTGATAATCCGTTTGTATCGACACCAGCCAGAAATGAAATTTACGCCTACGGTTTGCGAAATATGTGGCGATTTAGCTGGGACCCTGTAACAGGCTTGCTTTGGGGTGCCGATGTGGGGCAGTATGAATGGGAAGAGATAGACATTATTTATCCTGGACTTAATTATGGATGGAATACTATGGAGGGAAACCATTGCTATCCTGCAGGTTCCAATTGTAGTACAGATGGATTTGAACTACCCATTTATGAATATCCCCTTTATGTTGATGGTGTCTGTTCGGTCACAGGTGGATATGTTTATAGAGGTGTTAATATGCCAAGTTTATATGGAAAGTACCTATATGGAGATTGGTGTACGGGTGATATCTGGGCATTAAATTATTCTGAAGATGGCAATAGTGAAAATGAAAGCGTAATTCAATCGGGAATTAATATAACTTCTTTTGGATTAGATCAGAATAATGAAATTCTTATCTGCGGTAATGGAAATATTTATAAACTAATTTCTGACGAGGATACAGGAGTGATGGGTGATCTCAATCAGGATGGTATGGTGAATGTTCAGGATATTATTATCAGCATCAATATTATTCTTAGTGGTGATCCCAGCGACTATGAACTTTGGAGCGGTGATCTCAACCAGGATAGTGTCATTGATATTTTGGACATCGTATTATTAATCAATTTGATTTTGGTATAATATTAAATCTTTAATTGCTTTAATTTAGTGCCCTGCCCCCACAAACTGGACCAGTCTTAGAGTTAGTATTGTAATTTAACATAGTATCCATATCCTTAATTTACGAAAGATTTATCAAATTGCTGTATTTTAGGGTAAATAGCCTCGGGAGCAGGAGGTCTATAGCCAAGACTGCTATGCGGTCTGATCTGATTATATTCCTTTCTCCACCTCTCAACGAGCACTTTTGCTTCAATCAGTGAATCAAATATTTCCCTATTTAACAGCTCATCTCTCAGTTTTCCATTAAACGATTCATTATACCCATTCTCCCAAGGAGAACCAGGTGTAATAAATAGTGTCTTAACACCTACAGCTTTAAGCCATTCTCTTACCTTCTCTGCTGTAAATTCACTACCATTATCACTTCTAATATGTTCAGGTATAGGGCGAGAGGTAAATAGGTCAGATAAAGTATCTAATACCTGTTCGGATTTTAAACTTCTAGCCACAGGTAATGCTAAACATTCTTTAGTAAATTCATCTATGAGTGTGAGCATTCTGAACTTTCTCTTATCATGAGTATAATGCTGTACAAAATCATAGCTCCACACATGATTTGGATATAGAGGTCTCAGCCTAACACACGAACCATCATTGAGCCATAATCTGCGTCTTGGAGGTTGTTTCTTAGGTATTTTAAGCCCTTCTATTTTCCATAGTCTTTCAACTCTTTTATGATTTACCATAAAGCCTTCTCGCCTCAGCATTGCTGTAATCCTTCTATATCCATATCTACCATAATCTGATGCTAAAGCTATCATTTTATCTCTTAATAGCTCCTCAGTTGGATCTTTGGTTTGGATATAATTGTAGCTGCTTCTGGCAATACCAAGTATTTTACATGCCCGACGAACTGATACATTGATTTTCTCTGTAACATGATCAATTACCCTCCTTCTTTTCGCCGGGCTTAGAAGTTTTTTGATTCAAGGTTTAATGTCTCCTTTAATACTTGTATATCCAGCTCTTTATCTGCTACAATCTTCTTAAGCTGAAGGT
>JACKQG010007122.1_pt1 | contig 11429 bp, 6 predicted proteins | sample 8237621 | NCBI WGS metagenome assembly JACKQG01 (sample SAMN15677084, study PRJNA649215) | marine metagenome | biome: marine; feature: Black Sea; material: saline water; isolation source: suspended particulate matter (SPM) from the Black Sea western gyre | collected 2013-06-09/2013-06-10 | depth... | reverse complement strand
ATTGGCGATTATTAACAATTATTTTACGTCCCTTGAACAAAAAGGGCAGAAAGGTTGGTGTAGTATGAAATGGTTGAATGGTAACAGAATGATGTTGGTTTTAGTTGGAGTTGTGGCCGCGATTGTGCTTGGCGGAACTGCGAATGCAGATTTTGTTTTTGGCGAGCCCGTGAATCTGGGGCCGACGGTTAATAGTCCCAGTGGCGGCCCAAACATTGGTGATGATGTACCTAACTCTTTCTCATCTGATGGCCTGGAAATGTACATCATCTCAAGGCGGACTGGTGGGCTGGGGTTATATGACATATGGGTGGCCAAGCGGGAAACCGTAAATGACGAGTGGGGTACTCCTGTGAATCTTGGATCTCCAGTCAATAGTGTTACATGGGAGTTCGGTGTACTCATATCGGCCGATGGCCTGGAACTCTACTTCAGTTCCACACGGTCCGGTGGTTCTGGTGGCTGGGACATATGGATAACAAGAAGGGCTAAAAAAGACGATGCATGGGGTGTGCTTGAGAATCTCGGTCCAGTAATAAATACCTCTGGTGGGGATAGTCCGAACTGGATCTCGCCCGATGGTCTGGAACTATACTTCTCCTCAAACAGGTCTGGCGGATTTGGTGATTGGGATATTTGGGTATCCAGACGTGCTACCAAAGATGATCCCTGGGAAGAACCCGTGAATCTTGGGCCGATTGTCAACAGTTCAGCTTGTGATGTGGGAATTCTCTCACCGGACTGTTTGTTGCTTTTTTACTCCAATGACATAATAGGTCCCATTAGGCCGGGAGGATTCGGTGGTTCGGATCTGTGGATGACAAGACGAGCGAGTGTCTCTGATCCCTGGGGAGAACCAGTCAATCTTGGCCCAATCGTCAATAGTTCACGTCACGATTGTTGTCCAGTAATCTCACCGGACGGTTCCACACTATACTTCTCTTCCATGCGACCTGGCGGATTAGGTGGGCCTTATTATGGGGACATATGGCAGGCGCCAATCATTCCTATCGTTGACCTCAACGGCGACGGCATTGTCGACGCTGCCGACATGTGTATCATGGTGGAACACTGGGGTGAAAACTACTCCTTATGTGACATCGGCCCCACGCCTCTCGGCGATGGCGTCGTCGATGTCCAGGATCTGATAGTACTTGCTGAGCATTTGTTTGAGGACTATCGCTTGATTGCACATTGGGCCCTGAATGAGGAAGTGGGCAACACTGCTTACGATAGCTTTGGCAAGTATGATGCAAACCTCCATGGAGGGCCGATTTGGCAACCTACAAGCGGAAAGGAGGGTGGCGCTCTTCAGTTTGATGGTGTAGATGATTATATTAGCACGCCATTTATCTTGGACCCATCGAAGGGATCGTTCAGTGCATTTGCATGGATTAAAGGCGGAGCGCCGGGACAAGTGGTTCTATCTCAAAGTGATACAGTTGTTAGGAATACTACTCAACTGGGAAACGCATGGCTTTGGGCAGACTCATCGTATGGGAGACTTGTCACCAGGTTAATGCATCCGCCATTTGACCCACTGATGTCAGAATCTGTAATCACTGATGGCCAATGGCATCACGTGGGCCTTGTATACGATTACATTGGGCTGTGCAGATACCTATATGTAGATGGAGCAATGGTTGCTCAAGACGCCACTTTTGTAGGTGGTGGAGGCTCAGAGGGTAGCCTATACATTGGTGCGGGAGAAAGCCTTGTTCCGAGCAGTTTCTTCTCCGGCCTTATCGACGATGTCCGCATCTACAACAATGTTCTGAGCGCAGAAGAAATCGCAGCCCTAAGTCAATAGATCACTGAAAGATAGAAAGGAAAGGTGTAGCATGAAATGGTTAAATGGTTACAGAATGAGATTGATTTTAGTTGGATTTGTGGCCGGTATTTTGGTTGGTGGAGGAACTGCGAAGGCGGATTTCACCTTCGGTGAACCGATGAACCTGGGGCCCGTGGCAAATAGCCAGTCCCACGAGCAGATGCCGAGTATTTCAGCCGATAGTCTGGAGATCTACTTTATGTCCAAACGGCCGGGCGGGTACTGTAACTGGGACATATGGGTGGCCAAGCGTGTGAGCCTCAGCGATCCCTGGGAAGAGCCAGTCAATCTGGGCCCACTGGTGAACAACAGCGTTAGTAACTGGGCTCCGTGCATCTCAGCCGATGGACTTGAGCTCTACTTTGAGGCCAATCGGGATGGGAATTATGGCGGTGTGGATATATGGGTGGCGGTGCGAAAAACCAAAGATGAGCCTTGGGGCGATCCAGTGAATCTTGGACCTACTGTCAATAGCTCGGTTAGCGACGCCGACCCAAGCGTCTCGGCTGACGGACTGGAGCTATACTTCAGGTCCAACCGGTCGGGTGGGTATGGGTATACGGATCTCTGGGTAAGTAAGCGTCCAACGAAAGACGAGCCTTGGGGTAGCCCAGTGAATCTTGGCCCCACTGTAAATGGTCCGGATGACGACCGTGGACCAAGCATCTCGGCCGATGGCCTGACGCTCTTTTTCGACTCGGACCGGCTCAATGGGACACGCGGCTGGGATTGGGATATATGGATGACGAGTCGGAAGACGAAAGACAGCACCTGGGGCGAGCCGGTTAGGCTGGATATAGGTATCAACACGATCTACAACGACGATGCGCCGAGCATTTCAGCCGACGGCCTTACGCTGTATTATTCGGACTACTACTACGCAGGCGGTCGCCCTTACGGACACGGTGGGGCAGACTTGTGGCAGGCCCCAATCATTCCTATCGTTGACCTCAACGGCGACGGCATTGTCGACGCCGCTGACATGTGCATTATTGTTGACAATTGGGGCACAGACGAATCCCTGTGTGACATCGGTCCGATGCCCTGGGGTGACGGCATTGTTGATGTTCAGGACCTGATTGTTCTTGCTAAGCATCTTCTTCCGGCCTTTCTGGCACATTGGGAACTGGATGAGACCGAGGGCGGTATTGCCCGCGATAGCGTCGGCGGCCATGACGGAACGCTAAATGGTAATCCGCTCTGGCAGCCTGCCGGCGGTAAAACTGGCGGTGCGCTTCAGTTGGATGGGATAGATGATTACATCAGTGCCGATTTTACCTGGGACACATGGAAGATGATGATTAGCGCATCTGCCTGGATTAAGGGAGATGTGCCGGGTCAGGTAATCATATCTCAGACAGATGGTGATGGTACCGGATATGGGGCATCGTGGCTTTATACAGACTCATCAAGTGGTACACTTGCGACAAAGTTAATGGACCCTCAGCCCGCACTGGTTTCAGAATCTGTAATCACCGATGGCACTTGGCACCATATCGGCCTTGTCTGGGATGGCTCGTATAGATACTTATATGTGGACGGAGCAGAGGTTGCCAGGGATGTCGTTGCCCTTAGCTACACCATAGCTTGCGATGGTGGCCTGTATATTGGAGCCGGAAAATATCTTGAAGCAACTACGTTTTTCTCCGGCCTGATTGATGATGTTCGCATTTACAGCAAGGCGCTGAGCGCAGAGGAAATCGAAACGCTTGCACAATAGGGCAACTTAGAAAGAGAAAATAATCAGGAAAATCCACACACCTTCTCTTTTGCCCAAATGGCCGGCAGTTCGAGAGACTGCCGGCCTTTTTCTATATGTTTTGTGATAATTTATTGATTTAGAAATTGCCGCGTTGGCCTCCGGCTTCACAAACAACCGGCAAAAAGCATCAAAAATCGAGCAATTTTCAGTCAAAAACGCTCACTCTTAAAAACAAAAATAAAATATTTCAAAATTTTCTATCTCCTTTCTTCACATCGAGTTACAAGATTCCAGCATCGAAAATAGAGACTTTTTTCGACTCAAAAGTGGACATACGTCTAATTATAGAGGCGCAGCTTTTTTGCCCTCTGAGTTTACCCTCGATGTGAGCTCACTTGCTTTACTGTCGGGGGACAATCTGAAATATGGAATCTGAAATCTAAATCATGAGCATCGAGAATCCAACTTTAGCTAACTTTAGGCACTTTAGTCACTTTAGGCACTCTTTCAATTATAACATATTTCCAGATACACCCTTTTATGCAAAACAAACCCAATTTCAAAAGGTGTCAAATGAACGTAAACTCTTTTGTGACAATGATATATGAAAAATTAGACACTTGGCTAATGGGAAAAACAAACCCAATTCAAACCCAATTCAAACCCAATCAAACCCAATTGCTTCAAAGGCCAAAATTGATGCAAAGTGTGTATATACAAAGGATTATGAATAAAAATGCGGATATGGGCTATGAAAAACAAAGCCAAAACAAACCCAATCAAAGCCAATTCCTTCAAATTCTAAAAATGAACGCTTTTGCGTGGATAAGGAGCTTTACGATTGTTTTTTGTGATTTCCTCGCGGATTTTACCACCCTAAAGGGTGCCAATTCAAACCCAATCTCGAAGAAAGTCACAGATTTTTTACCAGGTGTAGTGAACTTTGTAGGTAATGGTTTTTTCCTGGCCGGGCTTTACAAGAACGTGGAACTCGATGGTCTGGCTATCGGTCTTGATAAAGTCATCGGACTTTTGGAAAATGTCCCAATTGATCCAGCGATAGAGATGTTCGACGACCCTGAATTCGACGGCGTCGTTTTCTTTGTGATTGCGGAGTTTTATTTCGAATGCCTCGTCCAGCCAATCGTCGTTCGAATCGATTTGATAATGCGTTCTTTTTCTTTCGCCTACGAGGTCGAAGGCGTTGCCCGTATAGACGCGGACGGTTTCATCTTTCGGGGTATGGTCGATAATATTCTCGCCGGTGAATTCCAGTTGGCCGTCGTCGTCCCGTCGATAGAACCGTACAACACCGCGGGGCAGAGGGATACCGAGGTTGTTTTTCTCGGAATTTTCAAACTCTTTCATAACCCATACTTTGGGATTGCAATCGGTTCCGTATTCCCTGTTGTGGCGGATATTGTCGGGGGTCCAGCCGCGATACCGCCGGGAATCAATCTTGGCGCCGTCATAGACATACAACCGCTGACTGCTAACACCTTCGGCACGAAGGAATTCAACCTGCTTTGTCTCTCGGTCGTGTAGTGTGGCCGGACGGTTTAATGTGTATAGGTGATACTCATCGAAGGCCTTTTCCGAGACCGGCGAGGGCATAGAAGCCTCCCGATCATACATCATGCCGGAGTAGTTATATTGGTCCTGGTCGGGCTGGATTTTGCTGACATCCCCGGCCATAAGCTTGATGCGTGCGTTATCGAATGTTTTTCCGCTTTGATTATCGATTGTGACCCAGCCGATTACGTCGAGCTGGTCGCCTTCTTCGCCTGCGAGCATACTGTAGTCGGCTTTCCAGCTCATGCCGCCCGTGACATAGCTGAGCTCGGCATCCAGCTTTCCGCTTCTGTCGGTGTTGAGCACCCAGTGAATGGTGGGCTTGAGGATAGTGTCATCGGCAAGCGAAGGGAAAAGCGGAAGACCCGGCAGGCCAAACCGCAACATGCCATCGACCTCGATAATGGGCTGGCCGGCGGGACCAAAGGCATACGCACTCTGGGTCTGGGCATAGCGGGAGCCGTATCGCTGCATCCCCGACTGGTGAGCAACATAGCCGGAGCGGACAATCCTGCCTTTTTGTATTTTTTGCTCACCATCTCTGTCGGTGGTAAGGAAGTCGATTTCCTTGCCCTCGTATAGGGACAGCAGCAGCCCCTGTGAGATGGGATCGGAGCGATAATTCTGTTCGAGGATTTGCAGGGCACGATTGCCTTTGGGATCGCGGAGAATTACAGAGTCCGGCTCAAGATGAGCCGTGATATCAGTAACACTCAGCTCGTTTATACCTTTTGTCAGTTTGAGATTAATCTGATCCCGTACTACCGCGAAGTTTTGATTATAGACAGTAATAGATGGTTCGGCCAGTGCGGCAGCGGCGAAAACAAACATTAATACAGCCGTGATTTTAGAGTATTTTTTAAGGTCCATTGCATTTTCCTTTCATTTTATTCAAATATGACAGGCACGCATAAACAGCATATTTATCCCTATCGCGAATATTTAGATACCATTAATTATAAAGACGTTTATTACTGCGAATCAGTTGACAAATATTTACAGGATTTTCAGGCTTCGTTTTTCATTACTTGTATCATCGTTCAAATTAACGTCTAAGGTAAATAAAAAAGAGAAAAAGTATAAAAGTGCTTAGAAGGGATGGTGGGCGGAGAAAAAGGCGAGGCCAACTCCGAAGAGAGTTCAAAAAGCGGAGCAAGCCTCACCCTTCAACTATTGCAGTTTTAATCGTGCCAGCGTCTGGAGCCCGGATGTTGACGTCTTTCAAAGTGGCGGCCAGCGTAGGGACGATGGCTGCGTTCGTATATGACAGGCGGATGCACCGGTCTCGTTACGATTACTTCGTGTGTTGGGTGGCCACGGTGGTATTCCCTGACAAAGGAACAGCCGGAAAGTGAGATTGCAAGTATGGCAGCTATAATTGTAACTATTAGCGTTTTCATTTTAGTACTCCTTTCGAATTAGTTTCACTACAGTATGCTCTTTTTATTTTGCGGTCTTAATCAGCCGCGTCTCTATATATAAAAGGCAGTAGAAGAGAAGGTAGTAACGAAGAATTTAGAATTTAGAATGAGTTTATGAGTAGATGAGTTTCTGCTGATAGTCAAAGACTACGAACATTTTCATGCTAAAAAAGAAGGATATAAGATACCTGATGCTTGATAATAAAAAAACCACTTTGGCTACTGAATTCGCTCAGTCGGGGGTGCTTTGCGGTGCCTTATCTTCTTTAGCTGCATGCTTGCGCAGCAGTTCAACGATTTCGTCATGGCCTTTATCTTTGGCATACCATAAAGGCGTCCGGCCCGCCCCGTCTCTTGCGTTGACATTTGCTCCTTTGATAATCAATAGCTCAGCCAATTCCCTGTGACCTTTTCCGGCTGCGCTGTGAAGAGGCGTCCAATCCCAACTATCCTCGGCATTGACATCGGCGCCCTTATCTATAAGCAATTCAGTAATGTCCCTGAAACCAGCATAAGCCGCTATGTAAATAGCTGTAGTACCATATTGCGTCCGTTTGTTAACATCGGCACCATCTCTAATCAGCCTTCTTACTTTGTCTAAATCTCTCATGGAAACGGCCAAATACAAAGGATAAACATCAGCACCGTTGGAAATGAGCAGTTCAATTATCTCGCTATGGCCGTCCAAGAAGGCGTGCTCTGCCGGCGTTCGACCGGTTCTGTCTATAGCATCCACGTCGGCACCATTTGCCAGAAGAACCTCGACTATCTCCTTACGGCCCATATCTGCCGCATAGTGCATTGCGGTTTGTCCTGATCCGTCTTTTGCGTTGATAGCAGCTCCTTTTTCGATTAAGCTTTTTACTTTGGCTAAAGCTCCAATGCGAACTGCCAGGTGAAGAGAAACATCGGCACCTTTTTTGATGAGCAGTTTCACAACATCCATACGATTTCGGCTTAAAGCAATATCAACCGGTGTCTGGCCTTCAATATTTCTGGCATTTACGTCCACTCCGTTGGCGATTAGCATCTCGGCAATGTCTTTAAGACCGCGTTCCGCCGCATAGTGCAGAGGCGTCTGGCCAGCCGCGTTTTTGGCATTTACGTTCGCGCCTTTGACAATAAGCAGTTCCATAATATCCTTATGGCCGTTTTCTGTTGCATAATGCAAGGCCATGGGAGCCTGCACTTTGACATTAGCGACTTTTGAAATCAGTGATTTGACTCGATCAATCTTGCCATCCCAGGAGGACTCGTGAAGTAATGTACTCAACTCAGCTGATTTTGTCCGGGTATATATTACGACGGTGTCTTCTCCTCCTTCGTGTGCGTCGTAAGGACAGGCAAAAAAAGACCTGCTTGGCCAGACCTGCGGTGGCAATGATGACCTTGCATTGACGGCTCGATCAAGATGCAATAGCACCAATGGTTCGACATAGTCGAATTTGGTGTAGAGATGCTCTTTGCTGGGAACAAAAAATCCCTTATGGCACCGATTGGCAAGAATATTGTCTCCGATCCTGGATGCCATTTCCAGAAACGCCTTTTTCTTACTTTTGCGGTGTAGCTCCAGAAAGCCCAGAAGAGTATGTGGACTTGAACAGTCTGTCCCTATCTCAAGCTTCGGCTCATCCATCGGGGTTCTCCCGATATCTCCCAAATTGTTGCCCCGTGCTATGCTGCGAGTCATTTCCCACAGAAATTCCTCTCCCGTAACTCGGTATGTCAGCGTGTACGCCCAGAAGGTCAGTGGGCCAGCGGGGATAGGTTCGACCACGGTGCCCTTGGGGCCGAAATAACCGCCCTTCGTGTAAACATACCCTTCAAGGCTCGTACCGTCGGTAAGCATGGGAATAAATGAGTTATCTTTCTTGCGGTATGCCACTTTGCCGCAAGCAGTCAGTTCTTCCAAGGCCCATTGGGTGAATTCTCTACCACCGGAACCGAGCCTCTCTCCGATCAGTAGCTGGCATATCTTGGGCCTTGCGATTGACTCGAACAATATATGTCGGGGGAGCTGTCGGAATAATTCACCGGGAAGCTGTGGATGCGGAGGCCAGAGTGTTCCCTCCAGGACAAGGTGACCCTGGAAATCATCGCCAAACTGTGACTCCGCCCGATCGGTCCTCAGTCGGGTGTACTTTGTTCCAGCGATACCGGTTTTGGGATCTCTCGCTTCAACATATCGGTAGGCCAAGCGTTTGCTCCACACAAGAGGTTCGTCTTGTCCCGAAAGATTGTAGAGCATAGCGCCAGCATAGAATAGGTCGCTACCGGTATTCAGAAATGATAAGCCCGTGCTTTCAAAGAACACAGGACCTCCTTCGTATTCATGATTCCAGGTATTGTCAGAACGCTGTTGCATTCCACCGTGCCGGTTCATGGCTAGGCTTGACCAGTCCATAATATGAGCCGACCAAAAAGACTCGATAAACTGCTTTGTGGCTTTTGAATCTACCTGCCACATTAGCTCATAGTACGGATAATTGTGTTTCAATTCATGGACATATTGGCCCCTGCAAATTTCATCTGTCTGTGCATCATAGGCAACATGTCCGCCCCAATGCAACAGGCCGTTAGAACTGCGCAGATTCTCAAAGGCATACTTAATTGCTTCAACAGCTGCCTGACGATATTTCGGGTCGCTGGTTATAGTGGTTAATCCATCCAAGGTGCGGAATAGATTCTGCTGACTTGCCAAATTGGAAAGAATCCATACTTGCCCCTTATATCTCCACTTCACAGGCTCATGCGTATTGACATTCAGGCCGTCGACAAATAAAGGTGTGTGCTTAGGGCCATAGGTGTCCCAGCCGTACTTGAGGACGTTGTCGGCAAACTCGCGGACAGCATCGAGGTATTTGGTGGTGCCGTTGGCATCGGGAATTTCGTTGGCAAGGCAGACGGAAACCCGGCAGATTAGCAATATAGCCAACACGGTGAGATTAACGAATTTTGCCTGCATATTCTACCCTCCTGAGGCCGGATTATTGTCAGGTAAATCTCGAAACACTTGAGATATTTCCGGCTTTCATTGAGGTCCTTTCGTATCTCATGTAAAAAAGAGCTTTTTTTGCAGTCATAATGCGAACTCGCCATTAAAGCATCATTATATCGTTTTTGGATAGTTGGTGGAAAGGAAAAAAAATTGAGAAAGAAGGAGCGGTGAGTTAGGATTTTGGACTCGGCTTAAATGCGATACTTCGATGCTTAACAGCTTCAGGGACGTTGCCATGGAGGAAGCTCATGCACCCATGCTGGCAGGCCCTCCACCCATGAAGGTACGTGGGTGCTTACGAGCGGGTCGCCGGGGTCATATTCCTGTTCTGTATATCGTTTTGTTCTGACAGCGGCCTCGGGTGTGAAGTAAACATAAGATTTACCTTTGGGTGGTATTTCATCTTTATTCAGCCACCAATAATATTGTTTGTTGCTTTGGGATACCTCGAAGCTTTTCAGGCCCGCGTAGCCGCCCTTGTCCGCCATTGTAAATGAGATAAATGGTGCGATTATCGGTGCCCTTACTATTAACCAGGGGTCGTCCCATCTGTCTGCGCCGAGCTTGGGAATGGGAATAATCATCTGTCCGGGTACTAAGTCGGCCTTTATTCCGAAACCCCTCGGGTTGTAGGCCCTTTTGTCCTGGTCGTACCAGAGGCCGCTCTCGTATGAGCCGACGGAAAAACTACAGCCGGTCATGAGTAAAATCATTGGTATGAATATCAGTTTAATATTATTCATTTTACTTATTTTTATCGGTCAATCTGCAAATGTAATACAGCATCGAGAGTCTAAATTATATTTAAGGCCCCACTGACGTTTTATCGGCCTTTTTTTATCGGCAAAGAATGCGGCCGGCTTTAGGTGATTAATCCGGCGGTTGCGTTTTAAACAAAAGCACTAATCTTAGAACCAATTTTCGAGTCGGATTTCCAATCAGGTTCATATGGGTATCGTCCCAGACGGGCTGCCCATGGAGCCATAAGGCGAGTTGCTGAAGCAATCGCGTCTCACAAGACGCGAGTAATCGACATAGATTTACGTGCATACTTTGACAACGTACGACACCACATACTTTTGGAAAAGGTAGCCAAACGCGTAGATGATGACGATATAATGCGTCTATTGAAACTGATTCTAAAATCAGGCGGCAAGAAAGGCGTCCCACAGGGCGGGGTGATTTCACCCTTGCTCAGTAATATATACCTCAATGAGTTGGACAAGATGCTGGAGCGAGCCAAAGAGGTCACCCGAGACAGATATACTCATTTGGAGTATGTACGTTTTGCAGATGACCTGGTTGTCCTGGTTTACGGATGTGAGCGACATGATTGGATTGTCAAAACAGTCAACAAGCGACTCAGAGAAGAGTTTGCTAAACTCCAGGTTCAAGTCAACGAAGAACAGACACAACAAGTTGATTTGAGACGTGATGAGAGCTTTGGATTTCTTGGTTTTGAGTTTCGAAGGGTTCGAAGTCTCAAAGGTGTTTGGCGACCGCGATATACACCGCTTCTAAGTAAGCGAACGGAGTTATTGCGTAAACTCAAAGTAGAGTTTTACAACTTGAGGTCACAGCCGACAGAAAATGTTATTGAGGTTATCAATCCGATACTGCGTGGCTGGGTAAACTACTTTGCCTGGGGCAACTCAGACAGGTGTTTTTACTATATCCATAACTGGGTAGAGAAGAAGGTACGGCGGCATTTGATGCATTCAAGGATGTGTAAAGGCTTCGGCAGGAAGAGGTGGAGTAGCCAATGGATATATAAGGAACTTGGACTTTTCAATGATTACCATGTCCGCAGACCAAAACTATCGTTGGCGAAAGCAATTACAGCACGATAAGTCACATAAACCTTGGTAAGAAGCATATAGGAAAGCGTAGTGTGGGAAAACCGCA
>JACKQG010007121.1_pt1 | contig 11429 bp, 7 predicted proteins | sample 8237621 | NCBI WGS metagenome assembly JACKQG01 (sample SAMN15677084, study PRJNA649215) | marine metagenome | biome: marine; feature: Black Sea; material: saline water; isolation source: suspended particulate matter (SPM) from the Black Sea western gyre | collected 2013-06-09/2013-06-10 | depth... | reverse complement strand
CACTTGCGTGCCTGGATCACGCTCGCCGTTCAGCGCAAGCCGAATCGCGTTGTCGTCAATTTGACTACCCGCTGCGATCCGATCTGGCGACCGCGAAAATCGAATTGATTACGTGCGTCGGTGTGCCTCCCCGCCGCAGTTTTCGCGCAATCCAAAACTACAGCGGTCGATTTCAAGGACGCATTGGCGCAAGGTCCCACTTGCGGGGGACGTCAAGTGCGATAAGTAGGACGCCGTTTGCTAGTTCAGCACACGCCCTCCTTGTGCACTTCCGGGATGGCAGGTCAGGCAGCGGATGTTATCATTTCGACGACGCTCTTCGCTCCAGTGCACCGCGGTCTTTGTGTGAGGTCGAATCTGCGTAGGCGTGTCGGACCGAGGCATCCAAGAGTCGCTAGGCCTCGGAGACCAGGCAGCACACGGCTGGGGGCAACTCGCCGCCGAGGCGGGTCACCGCACGCGCAAGCAAAAGGGGGCGCTAAGAGAACGTTGTGCGAGCATGCTTGCAACGCGTTGGTCACTCGACCGGTGCGCCCTAGGGCTGCGTTGACATCTCAAGAATTACGGCCGCCATAGCTTTGTCAGTAATGCAGTTGCATGTCCAACAGCATCCGCTCTAGTTCTTCGAGCGACGTTGTCTTCTCTTGCACGTGCCGTCGCACGCTATCTTCCAATGTTGCCATACCCTCACTGATTGCGATCTGCCGGATCTCCTCCGTCGACGCATGTCGGTCGATTGCATCTCGCACAGCAGGCGAAGCTCGAAGTGTCTCGAAGACACCAATTCGCCCCGAGTATCCAGTACGAAAGTTACTGTCGACAGGGATGCCACGCACAACGTTGTGGCCGCACTGCAGCCCAAGTCTTTCGATCGCCTCGTCAGCGGGTATGTACTCCTCGCGCGAGTCAACACTCACGCGACGCACAAGGCGCTGCGATACAATGCCTCGTATTCCATCGCCGAGGACCGTTGAATGCACGCCAAATTGCCGAAGGATCGCCAGCGCGGAAGCCGTACTCCCAGCGTGAAGGGTCGACAAGACCAAAACGCCCGTCATCGCAGCATGGCAAGCGATCGCGGCGGTTTCGGCGTCTCGAATTTCCCCGATACCCAGAATGTCGGGATCCTGTCGCAACACGCCACGAAGTGCCGCAGCGAATGTAAGCCCTGTTTTGCCGTGTACTTGAATCTGATTGGCTCCGGGCAGCAGCCGCTCAACCGGATCTTCGATTGTGACCAAGCTGCGATCTGCCGAATTCAATTCTTTCAGTAGACTGAAAAGTGTCGTGCTCTTTCCGGCGCCAACCGGACCGACAATCAGGAGGAGACCGTAAGGACACTTCAACAAGTTCTTCACCACGGCCAGCTGATTGTTGAAGAATCCCAGATCCTCTAACCGCGGAAACTCTTCCGAATCCGGCATCATGCGCAATGTCAGCCGCTCGCCGTAGATAGTCGGGAGACTGCTCACTCGAATGTCACGCGAAATCCCGTCGAACTGTTGAGCCGAAATGTGTCCGTCTTGCGGAACTCGGCGCTCTGATATGTCCATCCCCGCTGTGATCTTGATGCGCGACAGCAAGTTATTTCCCGCTGCGGCTGGTACGGGAATGATGTCTTGCAGTCGGCCATCCACACGAAACCGAACTCGTACGCCGACGGGCGTCGGATCCAGGTGTACGTCTGTTGCTCGGTGGTCGAACGCCCGCTTCAACAGCACGTCCGCGACGGAGTAAGGATCAACGACACTTAGTAATTCTGTCAACTCGGCTGCTAGAGCCGTGTTCGGGATCCTCGACACGCTCATTCCGATTCAATCTCGCGGGAGGGTTCGACCGAAGAACGAAAACTTATCGGGTTTCTTTCGAAGAACAACGTGGACAGAGCGAACAGGCTAACCACAATCGCAAGCGCGGACAGCATGCGGCGGAATCCAGCGTCTTTTAGTACCGAGACGATTCCAACCGTCAGCGACACCGCACCCAGCAACAAAGCCGCAAGCTGTGCGTTGACTTGAATGGCCTCCTTACTGTCCCGAAACATCATCACCGTAGCCAAAACTGCGAGAAGAGAGCAGGGAAATGCGGCGAGGGCGAGTATGCGTAGCTCACGCTCTTCCCGTTCGGCACGTCGCGAAACTCCCAATTCGTAGGCCGCTTCTTCCCTGTTTGCCACGATCGTCCACAGTTTTTGAAGTCCGGCTGACTCTAATTCTCTTCGCACGCGATCATGGGGACTGACAACCACGAAGCGGCGAGACTTTTTGTTCAAAGACTTCCAGATGCGCACCAGTGAGGCTACGGTGCCGCTACGGATCGTCGGCAAGTGGGAAAGGTCGACCAAAAGTTGCGAACGGTGAGTGGACTTTATCGTCTCGATCGTCGAGCGTGTTGCTTCCTCCAACCGGTCCCATTGCATGTCCGCCAGTTCTGGTTTCACTTCCAGTCGACAATAAGTGCGGATCTGCTCGATGTTGTAGGGCTCGGTCTTGGAATCGGATGTCGGATTCACTTTTCGTTCCGCCCGCGTCTTTGTCAATCACATGCTGTATCACGACGCTGAAAAATACTGGCAACTCTCTAGCGACTGAGCAACCGCAAAAAACGTGTGGGAATAACGATGTTAAGTCCGAAGTGCTGAATTCTCCGAGGCGGGAATGGCCGTATTCTTGAAGATAGTACCTCGCCGCCTGGGCAGCCCAGCCTTGGACCCCGCCCGAAAGTTCTTCAAAATAGGACCCCGCCCCCGGTTGGCGCGTTGGTGATCGCGGGTGTTCTTTCGTTTTGGGGAGATGAAAAAGGGGGCCGAACCGAACCGTTGAGCGATCGGGGCGCGTCCCCCCAAGAGCAAATATTCATTTCCAGGTTATGTCGACAGAAGCAGAAATCAAGGGCCACACGAAAAAAAATCGAATCGGGGAACCACACGCCGTATTGCCAAGCCTGTCCCCACTGTGCCGCCGCCCATGGGCCCAGCGAAGAAACCTTCCGGGTCCATCAGTGTCGGAGACGTTCCTTCCGCATCGTCGTCCAGAGTTTTGTTCGGGTCTTTCGCTCCTGGATTCTGCGGTTGAAATACCCAAGCTGCAAGAGGACGTTTACGGACTATCCTCCATTTCGCCTTGCGATACAAGCGGTTTGTCAGCGAAACGGTATCCCGCAATAAATCAACGATTGTCAATCATCGTCAATCAGTAGGGATTCGCATCATCGATCGATGGCGGCGAGGCACGCTCGGGACGTACGTTTTGGACGCTTGGCTGGGGGCGACCTAAGCAGGTTAGCGATTGCGGTTCAAGGCATCGGTCGCGATCCCCTCAGCGCGCAAGCAACATGCAGTTGCTGACTCAGGACGGATACTCCTGAACGCGAAAGCTGGCGGCGCATCTAACGCAGGTGGGGGCGACCTCCGCGCGCTACGAACATTCGTTTGCCTCAGACTTGCCCCTCAATACAGGTCAACAAGTGTCCACCCAAAACTCAATGGACCAGCACAGAGTCGACGATGCGAAAACCGATCATCGATGGTCTCCGATCGGCACTACTCCGCCTCGCACAGTACGCGGAAGCCCACGTCGAAGATTCGCTGCCAGGGCCAGTAACTCGTGCGACAGCCTGAACGCGCTAAGTCGGCGCGGTCATACCACGAACCGCCGCGAACGACTCTGCGTGTGTCGGGATCGGTATGCCGCGGGTCGTCCCCGCGGAACGGATACGGCAGGTAGGCGCTGCTGGTCCATTCGCTGACATTGCCGTGCATGTCGTGCAGGCCCCAGCGATTGTGCAGGTAGGATCCCGCCTCTGCCGAGACCCGTTGTTTGTCGTCCACCGGATCGACCGCATGGAATTGTCTGACCAGCTCAAGCCTGGAAAACGGAGTCGTCCTCGGCCACTCCGTGAAGTTATGCAACGAGGCGTCAGCCAGGTTCGCGAAAGATGCTGAATCGGCATGTCGCGGGCCGAAATTCAAAGGCGTATCCGTGCCCGCCCGGCAAGCCCACTCCCACTGCGATTCGCTCGGCAGGGCAAAGGTCCTACCGGTCTGTTGCGACAGCCAATGGCAAAACGCGGTGGCCTCGTTCCAAGAGACCCGGCAAACGGGTTGGCGAGGCTGGTCCAAGCTCACGTAATCCTCCCAGCTCCACTTCAGCCACAACATGGGTTCCAGCCCGCTCTGCTGCTCCGGGTCGAAGCGCTCGTATTGCTCATTGGTCACTTCAAACTTGCCGATCCAGAAAGGCCTATCGATCGTCGCCTTGCTAAGCGGCCGTTCATCGGCATACGCGGCCGAACCACCAAGGACGAAGTTTCCTGCTGGAATCAACACCAACTGCATCTTGCACCCTGGTCCAAGATCGATCTCCATCTCGGTCGGGGCGCCGGCTTCGGCTTGGCGCCGCTTGGCCTCCTCAGCCGGGAACGGCCAGTCAGCGACCTGGATCCGATTTGCCGGGACTACCTCGGGCGGCATCACCGGGGTCACGCGGTCTGGCGGGGTATCGGGTATCGCTTCGGGATCTTCGTCAATCCCGCCGTAGCGTCGCTGCGACTCAATCCGGCGATCACGACACTCACGGACGGCCAATTTGCCGCTTACGCTGGGAATCTCCAGCCACGTGCCGTAGGCGGGAGCGTTCATGTCCAACCAAGTCACCAGACGGTCCCAGGCCTCCTCGTCGAGACGAACGTTTCGATGGCCCTTGCGGAGCATCCGCACCAGCGGGCTGGTGTCGGCATGGTAGTCGGCCACCGGCAGCACGCTCGGGCTACCTTCCAGCCCGGGACTGCGAACGAACCGGCGCAACGCGTAAAACGACGGAGGAAACAGAGCATCCGAGTGTGGCATTTTTCGCGGCGCGGCGTGGCGAAGATCCGGCGCCGCCCCCCCGTCGGCCTGCGGGCGGCCGTCGTGACAGCCCACACAGAACTGATCCAGAACCGGCTGTACCTCACGGTCCCAGCTGAATCCGCGGACCGGGCCGTACCAACGTTCGATCCGCGATGGTGCGCCGGCCAGCGCGAGAGGACGCCGTTCCGGCGGCGCGCTATTGACCCGTTCGTGGCAACCGACACAGGCAACCGCTTCGCCCGGCATGGCGGTAAACCAGCTGCGCATCAGTTGCAAAGCCTTACCTTCGGAGTCCAGAGGCTGAACCGCGATCGGCGTATTGGCCGGCACGACAAAATACGCCGAGCCGTCCTCCGTCACAGGTACGGTGCCCAGGACCCGCCGCACATCCCACGGACCGTCCATGCCCACATAGTCCTCGATGCCCGAGGTGCCGAAGTAATTGAAGTGATAGGTGAAAAGTCGGAGCTTCTTGACCGTGCCCCGCGGTATCCCTTTGAGCCCTTCGCCCGCATAGACGTCGCTCAAATAGACAGTCGCTTCCCGGGTGTCCGGGTCAATCCGATCGGGGATCACCCTCGGACGCGGCGTTTTGCGCAGAGGCACGGGCTCGAACAACAGCCAGCCCTCGTCCTCGTGCAGCAAGATCATATTGTCGAAAACATCCACCAGGTAAACGCCCCACGGCGACTGGCTTGTCGGCTGACACGAAACCAGGAAGTACTTGTCACTGAGAGGATACGGGTGGAGGAATTTCGGCCAGGAATCATCGACCAGGTTGTCCTCCAAGATCGCCTCGACCTTCTTGCCCCAACCTGGGATGCGCTGCACAGCGCCTTCGGCCAGGCGTCGGCCCCGGGCCACGTCGAACAGCACCACTTCTCCGGCCCGCGCCGTTCCGTGATGACCCGTGATGACGCCCACGAATTTCGTGGGGTGATCGGGAATCGGCTTGGCGTAGAAGATGCGATTTGGCCAGTAGCTGCTGCTGGCGTAATAAGCCCGTTGCTCGGTGCCGTCGGGGTTCATGGTGAACATTCGCGCGCTGAACGCATGCGAGATGTCCGTGTATTCCCAGCGTGTGTAGAGCACGCGTCCGTCACTCAACATCGACGGATAGAAATTGTGGTCTTGGTCGAAACACAGCCGGCGCACGCCCGAGCCGTCTCCGTTCATCACACAGAAGTTGGCCACCTCGTCGTGCCGCCGTTCGCAAGGGACCGACTGAAAACAGGCGGACGAGCCGAAGAGGATCCGATCGTCGGCGAGGTAACACGAGTCGTAATTATCGACATCGTGCTCCTCGCCTCGCGTCACTTGGCGAAGGTTGTTGCCGTCGACGCCGACTTCAAAGATCTGAAAACGGTCATGGCTGCCAATGGAAGAAAACAGCAGCCGATCCGCGTCGAAATGCAGGGTGACGTCTCCCGCGAACACGGATTTCTCGGGCCGGTAAAGCGTGGTGAGTTCGCCCTCGGGGCGGAGAGGTGAGAGAACGGCAATCTCGTTATCGATGGGGATTTGCCGCAACACGCCGTTGCCCTGGTAGTTCAACGGTAGGCCGTTGAGAAGATGACTCGGCCCCGAACTGAACGGCGGTATCGCGAAACTGGGCATGGGACTGTAAGCCCTGGCGTCTTTCCGCTTCACCACCAGCAGTCGGTCAAAGTCCAAGAGCGGGTTGGCCAACAGCGCCTCGGCGCGCAGTACCTCGAACTGTTTCACGGCCTCATAGAACCGCTGAAAGTCAACCGAGTCGCCACCTCCTCGCGTATCCCTGACGGTTTGCTCGAACTGTGCGATGCGCTCGAGGTATTGCGGCCCGCCGGCATATGCGGAGCCGTGGGTCTGAATCAGATCTTCCACGGCCAGCCGCAAGGATTGGAGGTTCGCGTCTTTCCAGCGGGCCAGTACGCCCTCGATCTCTTTGGACCGGTGATAGAGTCTGCTGATGGATTCAAGGTCACCGGCCGTTCGGGCGTTTTTCGCAAGTTCGTGTGCTCGTGCCGACAACCCGGCCCGCGTGGCGTTGGCATAACGTTCCGCCAACACGTCCACTCTGCCGAAAGGCCAATCCCGGGTCCAGATTTTGTCCTCCTGCTCCGCGGCCATTTGCCGCAGCAGTGCGGGATCGGAAAAGTCGCTACCGAGCAGATCCCAGAGCCCGGTTCGCAACAACGAGTTGCCGGCCTGGTCGGGTGCTTCGGCGGCCAGCGCGATTTCCTGGCGGGCGAGAGCTTCTCGGCTGGCTGCCATCGTCTCTCGCCATGTCGACTTCTTCGTGTAGTACCGGAAAGGGACGTCGCCAATCAGCACGGCACAGCGATCAAACGATACCGGACAGGTATCTTCTCCGGGCCCGCCGGCGCCCGCCACCAGGGCGGGATATCCGGTGACTGACGGATCGGGGATCTCCCAGCGGACCATCCAATCCGCCGGCTCCGGGTCTCCATCCTGCCAAGCCTTTCCTTTCAACTCCGCGTCCTTCTTGGACAGCTTGATCCAATACCATGTTCCAACTCGACAGGGAAAATCAACGAAAGGTCCCCACACAACATAGTCGTGTACGTATTGGAGCCTTCCGCTGTGGAGCACAAGATTGAGTCCGTGAGCCGTCATAGGGTCGGAACAGACACTGACCCCCGCCCGAGCCCAGTCTCCGTCTCGCGACGAATCGAGGCGCAGTTTGGCAATAATCGATACGTCGCGTGATACAACAGCGCGATGGTCTCCGGTGATCACGATCGCCTTGCTCGGATCCGCCGGTCGGGGATCCGTGCGCGTGAGGGATCCGTCCTTCCGTTCCCATGTTCCCCCGATCGTCTTCCACTGTTTGGACAGTTCCGTGCTGAAGTCGCATGAATAGACGTCCTTTTGCGAAATTCTCGGCTCGCCGCGAAGCGTCCCCGCAACGGCGGGCTCATCGGCAAGTACGGCAGCCACTTCCGGCCCCAACAGATTGAGAAGAGCCACGGCCACCATTAACAACCTCCGCAACGTCTTGGATATTTGCGTCGCCATGTGAGTCCACTCCGTCGTCCACAGGGGAAGGATACGCGAGCTACGCAGCCGCTCGACGTCCTCGATTATAACGGCTCGTCGATATTGTGGGTGTGTCTGCCACAACAAAGGGAAAGATGCAAATGATATTCCGGGCAAGAATAAACCAAGCCTTGGTTGCGCCCTTGCGATGACACTGAACGACGGCGGCCGTGTAGTACGCGATCCATTCTAAGATCCCGTTTACTGCTGGCTGTGGCTTCTGCCTGTCTGTGTAGTGATTTCGTGTGAACTTCACGCGCTGAGCAGGTCCGTCAAGGTCGCGACGTTTTCATCCAAGGCCGCTTTGGGTACGAACTCGTCCAGCAGGCGGACGCCAGTCCGCGTCTCGATCACCCGCAGGCGGAGCAGTTCCGGCCGGGTACCAGCGACCGGTTCGACGAACACGACGGCCTCGGCGGCGGCCATCCGGCCGAATCGCATCGCCCGAGCCGGCTCGACTAGCGCTGCGGCGGTGAGTTGCAGTTCGCGGAGCACCCGATCGATGCTCTCCCGTTCCACCAACTGCACGCCATCCACTTGCCCAAGTTCCGCGGTCAGCAGATCGGACAACCCGCCGCTGAGCAACGGATCGGCGGTCAGTACCGCCCACCGCGCGGGCTCGTGCCGCTGATCGCCCAACCCGCGTGCCGGCAGGGCGATGACGGTGAGGCATATCGTGCAGTAGTAAACCCAACGGATCATTGTTGACTCGAACTACTGATAAGAGATTTAATTTCCGCGGCCCCTGTGATGCAAGGGGCCCAGAGCCCGTGTGGGCTCTTTTTTGCCGCTTTGGCCCGCTCTCACAACCGGCCGCCGCAACAGGCTGGCATCATCCCCTTGATCGACGTTGTCTCGGGTCGGGTATTCCACGGCATTCACCGCAAAACGTGTGATTGTCCCGATCGGCTTATCAGCCGCCACATGCTGTCAATATACAGACCGGAACAGAGGGATATCCCCACCATATCCAGTTGCGCATTATCGACGCAAGTCCCGGTCTGTCAATCTTGTCCCCGCTGCCGCCCCCGTCCACATCAACGGCAAACGGGCGGATGGGGCCGCGGCTTCTCAGCCGCGGAAAGTGCGGTGATTCGCGGCCACCAAGTGGCCCACGTCGCGGCCGGCGGGGGGACGCAGAGCGGCACGCCGCCAGCGAAAACGAGGCGACACGTGAGAAATTGGGGGGGAACAACTTCTGGTGCCGATTCGCCGCGTGGCGCGATGCGACCTGGCAGGTTGGCAATTGCGTTTCTTGCTTGGGTGGGGGCGACCTGTGCACCTTACGACCATGCACTTGCGTGCCTGGATCACGCTCCCCGCCTCGCGCAGATCACATCACCACTGTGGTCTTTTCGACTGCGCGCCGCGATCCGATCTGGCGACCGCGAAAATCGAATTGATTCGCTGTGTCGGTGTGCCTCCCGTGTCCCTCCCCGCCGCAGTTTTCACGCAGTCCAAACTACCGCGGTCGATTTCACCGACGCAGGTTAACGCAGGCTGCCAATTGCAGGCGGTGTGCGCCACCTGGGCGCGCATGGCGATGGTGTTGTTCCAGAGTCGACGGGTTGTAGGCCAATGGGCAACGTTTTCCGATGTGACTTTGTTCGACTTGGCGAGATACTCCTGTTGCCGCTGGCGGTCGGTGGCTCCTACGACCCGCAGTTCGCCGACAATGGACTTCAACCTGATATTCTCCTGTCTCGAAATTGACTGCCTCATCGCACGTACTTGCGGGACTGCGGTTAGCTGAAGAATCTCTGCAGACGCGACGATTCGGCCATATCGTCACACACTTCTGATTAACTGGGAACTATGCGTTCGAACGTGTAGGACGCAAACAGTGCGCTCCGATACGTTGGTCTATTAGTACGGCGGAGGCACACCATTGCTTCGTTGCGCGGGTTGTGCCGGTGACGCCTTTCGGCTCAGGCAGTGCAGGAAATTGGGGAGTAGCGAATATGACTTTCTTAAGGATCACTCTCGGCGTTGTCAGCGTCTTGCTGTTAATTGCCACCACAGCGTATGCGGACGGTTTTTGCGGGTCCTCTAGCTGGCGATTCACCGCAGAGGGTCTCGCGCTTCGACGCGAACACATGGACAACTTGCCACTCGTGATTGACCCGGCCAGTGGTGCCACGTTGCTCAATGCTGACGATCTTAGTTTGAACTGCCGTGGCGGCCTCAGGTTGGCCGCCGCTCGCGACATCGGTTACCGCAGCGACCTAGAATTCGAGTTCTTCTTTGTCGACCAGTGGAGTGCCTCGACGACCGTTGCCACGCCCGGAGCTCAATTGTTAATGTATGGTGCGACGTTCGGCACGGATCCAATCAGCGTGGGATACAGCACCGACCTTTACAGCTTTGAGGCGAATTGGCGCCGTGCCTGGGGGGCTGGTTGCGTCAAGACGCTGATTGGTTTCCGTATGATGGAACTGGGCGAGAACATGAGGGTTATCGACGCCGCCTCTCCACCGCAACTATTCGTGGGAGACATCGATAATCATCTATATGGGTTTCAGTTGGGCATCGAGGCTGCGATCTTGAGGCGTGGCCGCTGGGAAATCGAGGGTGGGCTGAAGTGTGGCATTTACGGGAACTCCGCCGACTTCGACGCGGCATTTCCCCAGGCCGGTCCTGCCGCGGTATTCCACGCCTCCGAGGGTCGGCCATACGACCCCTCGTTTGTCGGTGACCCCTCGTTTGCCGGTGAACTGTGGCTGGGCGTGAACTACCAATTGACGGACTGCCTCGCCCTCCGACTCGGATATCAGGCGATGTGGATCGAAGGTGTTGCTATCCTGCCCGAACAACTCGACGACTTAGCAGTGCCAATTCTAGGCGAACTTGATATGGGCGGCAGCCCACTCTATCACGGCGCGAGCTTAGGCATGCAGCTTGATTGGTGAGTGTAAGTAGATCTTGAATCGCCAAAACAATACCGCGACTCGCTGGACAAGCTATCCGAACGACGTCGACCTACTATCGCGATTCGGTCACATCGGCCGAGGCGACCAGACTCATGTGCGCACCGCGCGTCGCCCCCACCGCTGTCTCCAACGGCAATCTGCTATCCTGCGTCGGTGTTCACGACCGACGTAACGAACGCAATCTGCCAATCTGCACGCGTCACATCGACCGACCACAATTTCTGCCGGCGAGAGCGGCCAATCAGTGTCGTCAGATTGACGGCATAACATGGCGGCTCTCGTCCTCCGGCCTGGCTGGCCGTAACGGCCATCGATCTAGCCGATCGGACGCGTCTTCGCTTCAGCCACAACCTGCGGAGATGGCGCACCTCCGCAAGTTAGCCACTTGCGTTTGGAGACACCGGATAACACACCGACGCACCTTGGAGAGCCAGCGAACCAGTGTGTGTTTCAACAACTCGTGGGCCGTGAGGCACGCCAGAAAATCGCACTTTTCCCGCGCACCCAACGGCAGCCGCTTCGCCGGTCCGTTATGTGGTGCCGCAGTTGGGTGGTGTGCGCGCTCCAGAGCCATTCTTGACGGATGAGCTAGGCTGACGGGTTGGTCA
>JACKQG010007120.1_pt1 | contig 11430 bp, 10 predicted proteins | sample 8237621 | NCBI WGS metagenome assembly JACKQG01 (sample SAMN15677084, study PRJNA649215) | marine metagenome | biome: marine; feature: Black Sea; material: saline water; isolation source: suspended particulate matter (SPM) from the Black Sea western gyre | collected 2013-06-09/2013-06-10 | depth... | reverse complement strand
TGACGAGCTTTGGTGAGGAGGATTTGCGGGCTATGGGAATGACCCGGAGTGTGGCCGATCTGGTTGCTTTTCGTGCCCGCCGGGCTCTGGAACTGGGTTGTGATGGTGTTGTTTCATCCGGTCTTGAGGCTCCGGTTCTGCGTGATGAGCTGGGTGACAAGCTTCTGATCGTCACCCCCGGTATCCGTCCAGGCGCCAATGTCAGTGACGATTCAGATGACCAGAAACGGATCGTTACCGCCGGAATGGCCATAGGTGGTGGTGCCAATCACGTGGTGGTTGGCAGGCCCATCACCCGCTCCGATGATCCGGTTCGGGTCTTGGAGAGTATGCAGGCTGATATTCTCTCTTTTTAGGTATGGAACTTGTTTTGAGGGCAGGTTGTGTCCGGGTGTTTTCTTCTGTTGAGTTGATCAGTTAAGCAGTAAATAGGCCGCCTATCAGTCGCCAGATTAATTGCAGGGCAGCCAGGGCATAAAGTCCAGCAATGACATCATCCATCATGATTCCGATTCCGCCGTGAATTCGTTGGTCAAACCAGGAAACAGGGAAAGGCTTGAGGATATCGAAAAAGCGGAACAGGGCCAGACCCAGAAGCCAGGCCACAGGGTGATTTGGGACCAGGGTCAGGGCAATGAATACCCCAAGGAACTCGTCAATAACAATGGGCCCGGCATCGGGTCGATCCAGAATCTTTTCGGCTGATCCGGCCACCGCAACCCCAACAACAAAAACGCCGCTCATCATCAGCAGATAGGTGTTCAGAGGCAGGTTGCGCATGAAAAACCAGGGGATGAGGGCGGCGATGCTTCCCCAGGTACCCGGGCATTTTGGCAGCATTCCCGAGTAGCCACCAGTGGCCAGGAACATGATCAGTTTATCCATTCTCTCTCTCTGCTCCTGAGCAACTCACGACTCGGTAGATTTCCTGTAAAGTCAGCTTGTATTTTTGTGCCAGTTTTCGGCAGGCGTCATATTCAGGATAGATGACCCATCCGTGCGGGGTGTTAACTTCCTTCGCCTGGATGGTTCCCCAGGGGGTTTTCACTGCAACGGTTCTTCGTTCCAGGGTGAGCCGCTGTTGGCGATGAAATCGTAAGCCGATGGCCGTGGTTTCGTTCAGAATGACGTTTTTGAGAACATGGGCTCGGGCCGGATCACTGATGACCCGCAAGAGCTGACCGGGGCGACCTTTTTTCATGAGCAAGGGGGTGAGGCTGACATCTAATGCCCCCTCTGCAAAAAGGATTTCGCAGAGATAAGGGAAGCCTTCGCTGTTCCAGTCGTCGAGCTGGGTCTCGATTATTTCCACTGCTTGAGACTCAGATGCGGTCTTTTCCCTGCCGATGATCAGACGGAGCAGATTGGGTTGGCGGTTGCTCAGTTTTGCAGTCCCTCCGCCGTAGCCCACTGCCTGGACGCGCATGGGCGGCAGCGATCCAAACTCTTGCGCCAGGGTGGAGATGAGTGCCGCACCGGTGGGGGTGACCAGTTCCTGTTCAGCCTCTACTCCGCGAACCGGAATGTCGCGCAGGAGTTCGCAGACGGCAGGTGCCGGCAGAGGCAGGCGACCATGGGAGCAATCGACAAATCCTCGGGTCCAGGGAAGAGGCGAGCCGATTACGCGCCTGACACCCAGGTGGTGCAAACCACTGATGACTCCAACCACATCGAGAATGGTATCCACGGCGCCAATTTCATGGAAGTGGACCTGGTCGACTGCAATGCCATGGACCTTTGCTTCGGCCTCGGCCAGGCGGCGAAATACGGCCGTGGCTTGATCACGGATCGTCGGTTCAAGGCTGCTCTTGTCAAGAATCGCCAAAATCTCAGGTAAATGACGCAGAGGCTGTTGATCTGTGCTCTTGATTTTGACTCGACAGCAGTCAATCCCCTGATCGTTGCCTCGTTCAACATTGAACTCAAAACCTTTCAGTCCAAGACGGCTCAAGTCGTTGCGCAGAAGTTCTTCGTCCAGACCTGTATGCAGAAGAGCTGCCAGGAACATATCACCACTGATTCCTGAAAAGCAGTCGAGATAGGCAGTAAGAGAGGGGGGGCTTGTCATTACTGGCCGTCGAAGCAGACGCCGGGTTGCAGAGGCTGGCCGCAGAGGAAGGCCTGGGCTGTCATGCGTCTCTTTCCTTCCGGCTGGAGTTCGCGAATGAGGAGGGCGTCGCGTCCGCAGGCTATGAGGAGTCCCTGGCGGTCTGCGGCAAGCAAGGTTCCGGGCAGGTTGTCACTGTCGTGGTGGACTATCTGGGGGGCAAAGAGGCGGAAGCGTTTGTTGTCCAGGAAGGTGTAGGCCGTGGGCCAGGGGTCAAGGCCACGAATCAGACAGTGCAGTTCTTTGGCCGGCTTGTTCCAGTTGATACAACCGTCTTCCTTGTTCAGGGGCGGGGCCTCGCTGGCCAGGCTGTGATCCTGGGCAATGGGTGGCAGATCGTCTGAACGTAAGCGATCCAGGGCGGTGAGCAGGGCCTTGCCACCCAGTTCAGAAAGTTTGGCGAAGAGGCCACCTGCCGTCTCGTCCGGGCTCACAGGAATAGCGACTTGGAGCAACATGTCGCCGGTGTCCATTCCTTCGTCCATCTGCATGATGGTTACGCCGGCGTTGGCGTCGCCGCGGATGACTGCCCACTGGATTGGCGCTGCGCCTCGATGGCTGGGCAGAAGTGATCCGTGGATGTTGATGCAGCCCAAAGGGGGCAGTTCAAGGATGGATTTGGGCAGGATGCGGCCGTAAGCGGCAACCACGATCAGGTCGGGCTGAAAGGCCCGGAGTTCGGCCAGGAACTCGGGTGTGCGAATTTTGTTTGGCTGCAGAACCGGGATTCCAGCAGTCTCGGCTGTGATCTTGATTGGGGTTGGCTGCAGTTTTTTACCACGTCCTTTGGGGCGGTCTGGCTGGCTGACCACAGCAACAATCTCGTCTGGTCCATCGATCAGGGCTTGGAGGGCAGGGACGGCAAAGTCCGGAGTGCCCATAAAGATGATGCGAAACGGGCCGTCATGGCTCATCCTTAACCTCTTTGGTCGGCGGCCAGCATCTTCTTGACCTTTTTCTTGTAGAGGGAGCGTTTCAGGGAACTGAGGTGGTCAATGAAGAGAACGCCGTTTAAGTGGTCAATCTCGTGCTGGAGGACAACGGCGAATCGGTCTTCAGCGTTGAGCTCTTGTTCTTTACCGGCGATATCCTGATAGCGAACCGTGACTTTCTGGTAACGCTGGACCATGGCGGTGAGCTCGAGAACACTGAGGCAACCCTCTTCGTCATCTTGCTTCCCTTCGTGTTCAATGATCTCTGGGTTGATCATGACCATGAATTTCTGTTCATCCTCTTCCCTGGAGACATCGACCAGAATGAGTTGTATGGACTCGCCAATCTGGGGGGCAGCCAGGCCGATCCCCGGGGCATCGTACATGGTCTCGGCCATGTCGACGACGAGCTGGCTGAGATCTTCATTGAATTTGGTAACAGGCACTGCTGGCACGCGGAGAACGGGGTCCGGGTAGGCCAGTATTTTACGGATAGTCATGATGTTGCCGGGGTTGAATCAATGGGTTGCCGATCTTTGTCGGACTGTTTAAGCCGAAGAGTGATAGAGTTTACCACAGACCAATACGTTATGCATTGTTGAAAAAAGGACAAGAGGGCGGTTTAATGGCCCTTTGGAGATGCACATTGGGGACTGCCATCATTATTGTCTTTCCCTGGAATTTGAGGTAGGATTATTTATGTTTGTGGGCAATTTTACTCGTATAATAAGGAGGCAACCGCTCTTCGGTCGCTGTTAAAGAATGATCAATATCTTGTTTTGTCTGGTGGCCTATCTTTTGGGTGGTGTTCCTTTTGGTTTGCTGCTCGGTCGTGCGGTCGGTGTAGATGTCCGTAACAGCGGCAGTGGTAATATTGGAGCCACCAATGTGAACCGACTCCTTGGCCGTCGTTTGGGGCTGTTGACTCTGGGGTGTGATGTGTTGAAGGGCTACCTTCCCGTTCTGGCAGCTTTTCTGTGGCTGCCGGAGAGCTCCAGTCGCGAGTTTTTTGTGGCCCTTTGCGGCCTGGCAGCTGTTGTGGGTCATATGTTTCCCGTTTATCTGCGTTTTCAGGGAGGGAAAGGCGTGGCCACAGCCGTGGGGGTCTTTTTGTTTTTTGCACCCCTGGCCGTGTTGATCAGTCTGTTTATCTTTGCCGCGTCAGTTGGGCTGAGCGGCTTTGTCTCGGTTGGATCTCTGCTGGCCTCCGGCCTGATCCCTTTGTGGATCTGCTTAGTGGCTGAACCTTCTCCTGCGATGCTGTTGCTGGCTCTGGCAGTGGTGGCTCTTATCTGGTTTCAGCATCGGGCGAATATTGTCAGGCTGCTGCGTGGTGAGGAAAAAAGCTGGCGTAAAAAAGAGAGTCAGGCATGACCAGCGAGGAGTGGCAGGCCATTGCCGAGGCCAGAGAGTTATTCGGTTTGGCTGAGCGGGCAACTTTGGGCGAAATTAAACGTGCCTATCATCGTCTGTGTAAGCAGCATCATCCTGATGTGAGCGGTGAGGCGGGCGAGATTGAGGAGATGCTCCGTGTAACTCAGTTGTATGAGCTGCTCATGCGGTATTGCAATCAGTATCGAATTCCCCTTATCCCGGAGAGTGGCGATAATCTGGAACCTGAGGACTGGTGGATGGACCGTTTCGGTCAAGATCCCTTGTGGGGGAAAAATAAAGGAAAAGCATAATCATGGACCAGCTGACCATCCTTTTGGAACGTTTTCCCGTATTGCAGGACAGCCTGCTCTTTAACCAGATTCTGGTGGTTGTCGTGTACGCCGTGCTGGCCAAACTGGTCGATCTTTTTATCACCAGAATTCTTAAACGATTTGTGGCCCGAACGCGGATCAGTTTTGATGATGTACTGATCAGCTTTCTCCACAGTCCCATCTGTTGGACCATCGTTCTTCTTGGTGTTCAGCATGCTCTGGTTATGCAGGTTTTGCCCCCGCCCTGGCAGACAGTGCTGCCGGCTCTGGCCAAGAGCCTGATGCTCCTGCTCTGGTTGAGTACGATCATTCGCATTGTGAACCGGATGGCTGAGCAGAATCTGGTCCGAATTCTGGGACGGGGCAAGATCGGTAATGATCTGTTCCTGCTCTTGAAAAATGTTGTTCGGTTTCTGGTGGTCATTGCCGGTCTTCTCTGGTTGCTGTCCATCTGGCAGGTTGATCTGACACCGCTTTTTGCCTCGGCTGGAATCGCTGGAATTGCAGTGGCTCTGGCAGCCAAAGATACATTGGCTAATTTTTTTGGCGGAATCAGCATCTTTATGGATAACACCTTCAAGGTTGGTGATTATATCATTATAGACAGTGGTGAGCGTGGTGAAGTCGTGGAGGTGGGCATTCGCTCGACACGAATTAAGACACGCGATGATGTCCTGATTACTATTCCCAACGCCATTCTGGCCAACTCCAAAATAATTAATGAAAGCGCGCCGGTTCCGGCCTTTCGCATTCGGGTGCCGGTGGGTGTGGCCTACGGCAGTGATCTTGATCAGGTGGAGAAAATTTTACTGGCGGTAGCCGGGGCCAACGATAATGTGGCTCTGGATCCTGCCCCTCGGGTGCGGATGCGCCTGTTTGGTGATTCGTCCGTTGATTTTGAACTGCTCTGCTGGGTCGATGATCCGCGGGTCAAGGGGCTGGAAACGCATCAACTGCTGAAAGAGGTCTACCGGGTCTTTGGCGAGCAGGGGATCTCGATTCCCTTTCCCCAGCGGGATGTCCATCTTGTTACAGGCGCAGAGGTTGGGTGAAAAGATAATTTTTCAAGGTAGCCTGGTTTTAGGGTGCTATTGGGGGCAGGGTGACAGACAGGAACAGGGTGGAAATTCCAGGGAATCGTACGCGGTTGGTGTTGATACGGATTATTTTCTGTGTCCTTATTGTAGGATTAGGACTGGGTGGTTTCCGTATCTTGAAGGGCATGAAAAAACCACCGGCTCAGGTTCAACAGCGGGAACATGCACTCAAGGTTGAGGTGCAGGATGTAACATTTGTCGATGCACAGGTGCTGATTCAGGGCTATGGAGAATTACGTTCTCTACGTACCGTGGATGTGGCAGCGGAAGTGGCGGGTACGGTTATTGCCGTGCATCCGCGTCTGCAGGTGGGCGAGATCATTGAACAGGGCGAGGTTCTTTTTGTTATCGATGATCGTGATTACCTGAGCGAGTATGAGAGTAGTCGTGAGCGGCTGAAGATCCTTGAGCGGGATGCGGCCCTGGCAACCAGTGAATTTACACGCTTGGCCGGCTTGTTGAAAACTCAACGGGTTGGCAGTCAGTCGGCAGTGGACAGGGCTGAACAGGCAGCCAATGCTGTGGCTGATCGCTTGGCCCAGGTGCGTCAGGCCATGGTTCGGGCTGAAATCAATCTGGCCCGTTGCCGTGTTGAAGCCCCGTTTACCGCACGCATTACGGCAAAAACCATCGAACAGGGTCAGTATGTCAGCCCGGGCCGTATTGTATTGGGATTGGCTGATGATTCATTTCTGGAGCTTGAGGTCAGCCTCGACAGTCGCGACGTCAGTCATTGGCTTCGCTTTGACGGGCAAGCATCCCCTGGCGCTGCCTGGTTTGGTCCGGTGAGCCAGATCCCCTGTCAGGTCAGTTGGGTTGAGGAGCCTGAAAGGAGCGTTGTTGGGGAGTTGGATCGAATAAGCCGTTTTAATCCTGATACGCGGACTGTGGATGTGGTTATCCGGTTGCAATCTGGTACCGGGCTGGCTCAGCCTCTGGTGGCCGGGATGTTTTGCGCGGTCGAGATTCCCGGTAAGACCATGAGTCAGGTCGTGGCTCTGCCCCGATGGGCAGTGAGTTTTGAAAACACGGTCTATCTGGCCCGTGATGGCCGCTTGCTCACGGTGCCGGTCAAGGTGGCTCGAGCCGAGGGCGACCTGGCGTATGTTGACCAAGGATTGCAAGCCGGGGATCAGGTGATCGTTACCCGACTCATAGAACCTCTGGAAAACAGTCTTTTGCAGATCATGGCTCCAGGCTCTGAGCAGCGGAACGGGCTGCAGCCATGAAGCACCTCCTCGGTGTCTTTGCCCGAAATACGGTCTTTGCCAATATCCTCCTGCTGCTGATTTTTTTTGCAGGCGGTTTGGCGTCGGTGTCCATGATCCGGGAGAGCTTTCCCGAGTTTTCTTTTGACTTGATTTCCATCACTGTCGAATATCCCGGAGCTGATCCCGAAGAAGTGGAAGAGGGAGTCAGTCAGAAGATTGAAGAGGCGCTGGAGACGGTGGAAGGGGTGGAGCAATATACCACTCAGTCCATGGAGAACAGGGCCTCGGTGACCGTGGAGGTCAAAAAGGGCTACGAGCTGCCTCGGGTTCTGGATCAGGTCAAGTCGCGGATCAATGCCATTTCCACCTTTCCGGTGTCAGCCGAAAACCCGGTCATTACCGAGGTGGTGCGCAAGGAGTCGGTTATGCTCCTGGCTTTGTCTGGTGATTTGGCCGAGAGACAGATCAAGGAGTGGGCCGAACAGATCCGGGACGAGGTCAAGCTCCTGGAAGAGGTTTCGCAGGTGGATACCTTTGGTGGGCGCGATTATGAGATTGCCATCGAGCTCTCTGAAGAACGGCTGCGCCAGTACAACCTGACCTTTGATCAGGTGGCCACGGCTGTGCGGCAGTCGAGCCTTAATCTGGCCGGAGGTACCCTGCGGACCACGGGAGAGGAAATTCGGATTCGCACCGTTGGTCGTAAATACACGGGTGAGGAACTGGCTCAGATTGTGATTATGGCCCGGCCAGGTGGAGAGTTGATCACCCTGGACCGCCTGGCTCACATTGATGACGGCTTTAACGAAGATCCGATTCTAGCCGAGATTGATGATGAGCGAGCCATGTTTGTCATGGTGTATAAAACCACAGATGAGGATGCCCTGGATGTTGCCCACGCGGTTCGCACCTACGTCGAGACAAAGCAGCAGATGTTGCCTCCCGGTGTGGCCATCGAGATTTTTTACGACACCACCGAATCCCTGCAGGCCCGAATTGATCTTCTGACCTGGAATGGCCTGATTGGTCTGGGTCTGGTTTTTTTCATTCTCTGGCTTTTTCTTGATCCGCGCCTCTCTTTTTGGGCAGGGATGGGGATTCCCATTTCCATCTGCGGGGCCATGTTCATCCTCTGGAGCATAGGGGTGACCATCAACATGATCTCACTCTTTGGTCTGATCATGGTCCTGGGTATTGTTGTTGATGATGCCATTGTTGTTGGTGAGGCCATTTATGTGCACCGCAAGTCGGGAGATACACCAATTCAGGCGGCGATCGAAGGGGTAAGCGAAGTGGCCATGCCCATTCTGGCAGCGGTGACGACCACCATGGTCGCCTTTATTCCTCTGTCGTATGTGGGCGGGACCATGGGCAAGTTTGTTTCCATCCTGCCCCTTGTGGTTATTTCCTGTCTGTTGATTTCCCTGGTCGAAAGCTTATTTCTCCTCCCAGCCCACCTCAGTCATTTACCGGATCTGACTCAGCCTCGTATCCTGCCAGGAATTCTGGGTTGGCCTGGACGGATGCGTCTGGCGCTGGCTCGTGGCTTTGAAAATTTTGTTGAATACCGTTATCGGGCCTTTGTCTCCTGGGTTTTGAACTGGCGTTATGTTTCGCTGGCAGTGGCTCTGGCCGTACTTCTCCTGAGCCTGGGACTTGTCACAGGTGGTTTGGTCAAGTTTCAGGTCTTTCCCAAGCTTGATGGTTTTGTGGTGACCTCCACTGTGGAATTTCCCGAGGGAACGCCGTCGAGCATGACTATTACTGCCCTGAAGGAGATTGAGGCTGCCTTTGTCAGAATTGGTGAGCGGACCACGACCATTTCGGGTGAGTCCCTGATCCGCCGTAAATTGGTTTTGGTGGGACAGAGTTTGTCCGGAAGCATGGGGGCAACCGGTCCTCATATGGGGTCTGTCCAGGTGATTTTACTTGATTCTGAGGAACGGGGCATTCATTCCAATGATCTACTCATTGCCTGGGAAAAGGAAGTTGGAACTCTGCCCGGGGTCAAGTCCCTGAGCTTTGAGGGGATGGCGGCGGGTCCGGCCGGAGCTGAGATTGAGGTGTGGTTTCAGGGTCGGGATATGGCACTTCTTGCTGCCGCAGCAGAGGATCTGCAGGAACGGCTGAGTCGTTTCCGGGGCGTCAATCAGATCCGATCCGATTACGACCGGGGGAAGAATGAATTGCAGCTGCGCCTCAAACCGGAAGCGCGGGCCCTGGGCCTGAATGTGCAGGATCTGGCAACCCAGGTTCAGAGCGGTTTCTTTGGTCGCGAGGCCTTTCGATTGCAGCGGGGCAGCGATGATATTCGGGTCAAGGTTCGCTATCCGGCTGGAGAGCGGCAACGCATTTCAGATCTGGAAACAATTCGCATCCGTACCGCTTCTGGCCACGAGATACCCCTGGGATCGGTGGCCGAGATCATTCTGACTCCGGGGTATTCGACGATTACCCGGACCGACGGTCTGCGTCGAATCGTCGTTACCGGTGAGGTGAACTCACGTCTGGCCAATTCTTCGGAGATCTTTGCAGAACTTGCGAGCCATGACTTCCCCGAGCTCAAACGACAGTACCCCGGCTTGCAGGTCTCCATGCAGGGTTCCAAGAAAAACACCCGTGAGTCGTTTGCTTCGCTCAAGGTCGGTTTCCCCATTGCCCTTGTCGGCATCTTTGTGATCATCGCCACGATTTTCCGTTCATATGTTCAGCCGGTGGTGATTCTGTTTACCATTCCTTTCGGAATTATCGGCGCCATTCTTGGCCATCTGCTCATGGGCTACAATCTGTCCATGATGTCCATCTTCGGTATGGTTGCCCTTTCCGGTGTGGTGATTAACAGTGCCATTGTCCTGATTGAACGGGTGAACAGAAATCTTGAGAGTGGCAGTCTGCTGTGTCAGGCTATTGTTGATGGTGGTTGCCGGCGTTTCAGAGCTATTTTTCTCACTTCAATGAGTACGGTGGGAGGATTGGCCCCTCTGATTCTGGAGACTGATATGCAGGCCAGATTTTTGATCCCAATGGCCTTGTCTGTGGCTGGTGGAGTGATTTTTGCCACGGGCCTGACTCTTGTTCTCATTCCGAGCCTGTTGATGATACTTAATGATTTCAGGTGCTTTTTCAGTTATCTGCGAACTGGTACATGGCCGGAACGGGAGGAGGTGGAGCCTCGGGCTGCCATCGTGGCTGAATGATGATGGAATTTTGTTTGTTATATGAAGTTTAAATTGAAAGATTGAGGGTACCTTGAGAAGGGGAGAGACAAATGGCTGATAAAAAGACCATACTGATTACAGGTGCTACGGCTGGGTTTGGTTGGGCCTGTGCGCGCCTGTTTGCCGCTCATAACTGGCGTTTGATTCTTTGTGGCCGCAGGCGTGAGCGGCTGGAAGAGTTGCGGGAGATTTTGGCTGATAGCGCAGTGCATATTGCGGTCTGTGATGTCCGGGATCAGGGGCAGGTGGCGGTGATGATTGATGGACTGCCCGAGGAGTACAGCAGGATTGATGTTCTGCTTAACAACGCCGGTCTGGCCCTGGGGTTGAATCACGCCCAAAGCGCGGATATGGAAGACTGGGAAACCATGGTCGATACCAATATCAAGGGTCTGCTTTATCTGACCAGGGCAGTCCTGCCGGCCATGGTTGCCAGCGGCCGGGGCCAGGTCGTGAACATGGGCTCGGTGGCAGGCTCCTGGCCTTATCCCGGCGGCAATACGTACGGGGCAACCAAGGCCTTTGTGCAGCAGTTTTCACGTAATCTGCGTGCTGATCTCCATGGTACGGGTGTCCGGGTTACCAATATTGAGCCGGGCATGGCCGAGACAGAGTTTTCACTGGTTCGTTTTCATGGGGATCGGGATCAGGCTGGTAACGTCTATCAGGGAGTAACCCCTCTGACCGGTGATGATATCGCTGAGATTGTCTATTGGACCGTCTGCCGACCGCAGCATGTTAATATCAACAGTGTCGAGGTGATGCCCACCTGTCAGAGCTGGAGCCCCTTTGCTGTTCATCGGGAGTCAGGGCAGGGTTGATTTGCTGACCCTTTTTGCCGTGAGGGTCTGGTCAGTCAGGGGGCGGGTAATCATTTGTAAAAAAACCGAGCAAAGGTATTGACGAAGTTTCTCCGAATGTGCTATAGATGGCGCTTACCAATCCTCGGTAGCTCAGTTGGTAGAGCGGGTGACTGTTAATCACCTTGTCGGCGGTTCGAGTCCGTCCCGGGGAGCCAGAGATTTCAAGCCCGGTCTTATGATCGGGCTTTTTTATATTGATATTTGAATTTGAGTCGGGGCGTGGCGCAGCCTGGTAGCGCGCCTGCCTTGGGAGCAGGAAGTCGTAGGTTCGAATCCTATCGCCCCGACCATTTATT
>JACKQG010007119.1_pt1 | contig 11432 bp, 11 predicted proteins | sample 8237621 | NCBI WGS metagenome assembly JACKQG01 (sample SAMN15677084, study PRJNA649215) | marine metagenome | biome: marine; feature: Black Sea; material: saline water; isolation source: suspended particulate matter (SPM) from the Black Sea western gyre | collected 2013-06-09/2013-06-10 | depth... | reverse complement strand
CCCTATGCTCAGATAAGGATTTGCTCTACTGGTACAAGAACATTCGGCCCGAGGAGAGAGAAGCTAATGAGTTTGCAGCAGAACTTCTGATGCCTCAAGACTTGTTTCAACCCCGGTGCCAGTCAGACCAGCCCAATCTGGATATCATTGGAGCGCTCGCGGATGAATTCCGAACCTCGTTTACGGCAACCGCTTTGCGCTATATAGAGTTTTGCCCGCATCGTTGTGCCATAGTGGTCTCAGAGAACAATACGATTAAATGGTACCAAGCCACCGAAGACTTCGGCTATCATCTTGCCGTGGGTGCAAGGTTGCACCCCAACTCCCTTGCGATTGATTTCTTCAACGACAAAGAAATGCCTACGACGCTGGAGCAGGTATTAGCAACTTCGTGGTTATCTGGAGAAAAAGTCAGCTCAGACAGCGTCATCCAAGAGCACTCAGTGGGCCTACCGAGCTACAATGCTGTGCTGACACTCCTCTGGATTGATGAAGACATAGACGATTTCTTTGGGGACGAAGAGGAAGAGCCGGAGTATGACCCTGATTACTTCACCCCAGATGGCAAGCGCTGGCGATGGTGACAGAAACAGCTAAGAACGTGCAAATACAAATATGAACTAAAAAAGTCGGAGGTTAGTAATATGACAGAAGCACCTGAAAGTGAAGGTTTGTTTGCTAATTTGAATGGCGTTAACGTGTTTTATCGTATGGAGGGCGAAGGTGAGGTGGTAATCCTTATCCACGGATTGGGCGAATCAAGCGACTGCTTTTTAAGGAACATTACTTCGATTGCTGAAAAACACAAGGTGTATGCGCTGGATTTGGTCGGCTTTGGGCGCTCGGACAAACCAAAGATTGATTATAGTACGGATTATTATGTGGGATTGATAGGCGACTTTATGGCTACTCTTGAAATTGCGCAAGCGACGCTCATCGGGCATTCTATGGGCGGATTAATCGCTCTCGGCGCAGCAAACCGATATGGAGAAAAGGTCAAAAGGTTAGTTCTAATTGATAGTGCTGGCTTACCCGTTGCACTTACGCCAAAGCTAAGACTTTTCAGAAAACTTCTTCCCATTCCAATTCTTGGTTCTCTATTAAGGTTGAGCATAAAAAGAATTTTGAGTAGCAGGATGAATTTGAGCGAACTTGTCTGTAACTTTGATGTTGTACCGGAGGTGCGTCGGGAATACAAAAAGGCGTCAGGCAGAGCAGTACGTCAGCTTGCTTTGGAGTTGGAACAGGCAAAGAAAGAGGAAGCGATAAGCTCAATTGATGTTCCTACGCTACTGATATGGGGAGCTGAAGATGCCTTCTACCCTTTGACCACAGCGAAAGAATTCAAAGCGCTTATTCAAAATTCAGAGCTCGTCATAATAGATAATGCTGGACATTTTACACAGATGGAAAAGCCGGAGGAGTGCAATGCTGCAATTTTGGATTTTATGAACCGATAAGGACGGCGTGGATATTTATGTGCTGAAAACATCACATACATGTGATGTAAAACTCACATATAAAGTCTGGGTTCAACTACTTAGAACCAAGAAATCCACGGGATAACGGTTAAAAAAGGTAGAAAAACGATTGGTATAAAACTTGCTCAAATATCAACTGGCGGAGTGTCGAAGTTGATCTGAAATCACTGATAATCGTATGGTTGTGAGGTTACTCTATTAGGGATGAATGAACTGAGGTAGATACTCATATGATTCTACAACTTTTAGCCAACGGGCTGGTCGCGGGTTGTATCTATGCGCTGGTGGCTCTGGGTTTTGGACTTATCTATAACACCACTAGAATCTTTCATATCGCACACGGAATTGTCTATACGGTTGCTGCGTATCTTTTCTATACTTTTGTTAGGGGGCTTGGCTTGCACATTGTTTGGAGTCTCTTGGGCGCGTTGACCTTTGCCACCCTTTTGGGAGTGGGCGTAGAGGTTTTTATCTATTACCCATTTTATCGAAAGAAAGCTTCTTTGGGTGTTGTCCTGATAGGTTCATTGGGCATTTATATCTTTTTGGTCAATTTTGTAGCTATGCTTTATGGCAATGAAACCAAGATACTTTCACCGGGAATAGAAAAGACCTTTCATTTCGGTTCGGTTATTCTCACCAGGATACAGTTGCTTGAGATAGTAGCATTTCTCATTCTTTTTTCTCTCTCTGTTTTGCTCCTTAGAAAGACAAAGCTGGGAAAAATCATCCGAGCGTTGGCTGATAATCCGGATTTAGTTACGGTGTTAGGCGTTGATGTAAGAAGGGTAAGGATTTATATATTCGCCTTGGGTTCTTTTCTTGCTGGCGTTGCGTCTTGTTTAGTAGCCCTGGATGTGGGGATGGACCCAAATGTGGGATTAGGGGTGTTTCTTATCGCTGCTGTATCTGTTATCGTAGGCGGGGTAGGAGTTTTTGAGGGAGCGGTCTTGGGTTCTTTCATTCTCGCCATCCTTCAAAATTTAATGATTTGGAAGTTTTCGGCAAAATGGCAGAACGCCCTGGTTTTTCTGATTCTTATTCTCTTTCTCCTCTTTAAACCTGAAGGCATACTCGGTAAACGGCGGAGGTTGGAAGAAGCATGAACTATATCCTTCACATCCTCATAATGATATGCATCTACCTGATTCTTTCGCTGTCCCTGAATCTGTTGGTAGGATATACTGGGCTTTTGTCCCTCTGCCACGCCGCTTTTTACGGCATCGGCGCTTATGCTTCTACGCTCCTTATTACCAGATTGGGGCTGAACTTCTTCTTAGCCCTTCCTGCGGGCGTTGGCATAGCAATGCTTCTTTCGCTGCTTGTAGCCTATCCATCCCTCCGGCTGAAAGGCGACTACTTTATCCTCACCGCTTTTGGATTTCAGATTATTGTATTCAGCGTTCTCTATAACTGGGTGGGCTTCACAAGAGGCCCTTACGGCATTCCGGGAATACCAAAGCCAAGCCTTCTGGGCTTTGAGTTTGACAGCCTACCACTTTTTCTCTTGCTAAGCGCGGTATTTGCTTTTTTGGTCTTTTTTGTCCTTTATCGAATTTCTGCATCTCCCTTTGGGAGGGTGCTTAAAGCTATCAGAGAGGATGAACTGGTTGCTTCTGCGTTGGGCAAAAGGGTGGCAAACTTTAAAATTTGGGCTTTCATAATAGCCGGTGGGATTGCCGCCATAGCTGGGAGCCTATATGCAGGATACGTAACCTACATTGACCCGACGAGTTTCACTTTGGATGAATCCATATTTATCTTGGCTATCATTTTGGTGGGTGGCTCAGGGAATATCAAAGGCCCCATTGTGGGCACTATCTTTATGATTATCCTGCCTGGGGCGCTCAGGTTTTTGGGAATACCTGATACTATCGCCCCAAACGTCCGCCAAATGATTTATGGTGCGCTTTTGGTCTTTTTGATGTTCTTTAGGGCTCAAGGAATCGCAGGTGAGTATAAGTTTGAATGAGAATTTGGTAAAGAAAAAACGACGTTTTTTAAAAGCTGATACGCAACAAAAGCCGCTTGATACCGTTTTAAAAAGCTCTAAGTCGTCTTGTGTACTGGAACTAAAAGACGTAACCAAGAGCTTTGGTGGATTAGTGGCTGTAGACAGCGCTTCTTTAGCTTTCTCCAAAGGGAAGATAACCGGGCTTATCGGTCCTAACGGCGCTGGAAAGACCACACTTTTCAACCTTATAACTGGATTCCTAAAACCAGACGTTGGTACGATACATTTTAACGGCTATACAATAAATGGGCTTCCCCCTTGGCAGATTGCACAGTTTGGTATAGGCAGGCTATTTCAGGACGTGCGGGTTTTCGATAAGCTCACTGCCTTAGAGAATGTGCTCTTAGCCAGAAAAGAACAGCCCGGAGAAAATCCACTTGTTTCACTTTTTAGAAGAAAAAGCGCTCTTAATGTGGAAAAAAAGAACATGGATGAAGCCAGAAAGTGGATTAAGTTTGTGGAGCTTGAGGAAAAGGAAGCCTCTTTAGGCGAAAACCTCTCCTACGGGCAACAAAAACTTTTGGCAATTGCCAGACTCCTCGCTGGCGGTTTTGAGGCTTTACTTTTAGACGAACCTACTGCTGGTATTAATCCTCAGATGGTAAAGTCTGTTCTGAATGTGATAAGGCGGCTGGCTCAAGCGGGAAAGACTGTAGTGGTAATTGAGCATAATATGAACGTTATCATGGAGATATCTGATTGGGTCTATTTTATGGATGAAGGCAAGGTGGTTACCTTCGGATTACCCAGAGAGATCTTGGGGGACCCAGAGGTTAGAAAGGCGTATTTAGGCATCTAAGTAGAACGGGCAGCCTTGCCCGTTTGTACATCCTACAAAAAGGAGCAGGGCTAAGGGCAAGAAATGGAGACTTTGGAAAATAAAAAAATAGTATCTTCCGATGGCATTCTCTCAGTCGAGAATATCTACGCAAGCTACTACAAGAAGGAAATACTACACGGTGTTTCCATCTCTGTTTCTGACGGGGAAATAGTCTCCCTTATCGGTCCTAACGGAGCAGGGAAATCCACCCTTCTTAAGGTTATAATAGGAACCCTTGCGCCCCAAGAAGGCAATGTGCATTTCCTAAATGAAGATATGACGAATTTCGCGCCTCACCTGAGAGTAAAAAAAGGCATCGGTTACTTTATACAAGGCGGTGAAGTCTTCCGTAACCTCACTGTTTTAGAGAACCTCGAACTGGGCGGATTTGACCTTCCTAAGTCTGAATACAAAGAGCGATTAGATGAGGGTTTCAAACTTTTCCCAATCCTCGCTGGGATGAAGTCAAGGAGAGCAGGACTACTCTCCGGTGGTGAGAGACAAGCTCTGGCTTTAGGGATTGTCCTGATGAGACGCCCTAAGCTGCTTCTTTTAGATGAGCCTTCAGCGGGACTTGCCCCCAGTTTGGTGAAGCAGATTATAGCGAAAATTCAGAGGATAAATACAGATTTTGGCATTTCTATCCTTCTCGTGGAACAAAACATAGGGGAAGCGCTGAAGATAAGTGAAAGGGTTTATCTTCTCAAAAATGGCGAAATAGCGGGAGAGGAAAAGCCAGAAAATCTTGCTCAAGAAGAAACGCTTGAGGATGTATTCTTTAGCTAATGTGACGTTTTCATCACCTTGGAAATTCAAGCTTGTTCGATAAAGTTAGGAGTATTGGGAAATCCAGCCTAAATTTCCTTGGCATAGAAGTTGCTTAACCGCTAAAGCAAACAAAGCGTTTGGTAACAAAGTAGTGTTGTCAACAAAATCTGACTATCGCAATACTTCGAAGTCTTGCGATACTGACTAAAGGAGGAAGAAAAAAAATGGAACGTAAATTTAGAGGCTTCTCGACTCTTGTCGTGTTGGTTGCTTTTGTTAGCGGCATTCTACTCCTTATCGGAAGCTGTGAGAAGGAACCTAATGTTTATAAAATAGGAGCGATACTACCGTTAACCGGGGACGCTGCGATATGGGGGCAAAACTGCAAGAAAGGGATTGACCTTGCTGTTGACCAAGCAAATAAGAAAAGCATCAGAGGGAAGAATATTCAGGTGATATACGAAGATAGCAAGGCTTTAGCAAAAACCGGCGTAGATGCGATGAACAAACTTGTGAATATAGATAAAGTTCCAGTAGTAATAGATGATGCTGTAAGCTCTGTTGCTCTGGCAATTATGCCGATTGCTCAGAAGAATCAGATCCTTGTCACCTCCATAGGCTCTACCAACCCCGAGCTCTCGAAAGCAGGGAAATTCTTTTTCCGAGTATGGAACTCCGATGCAGAGGAAGGTCTATTTTCTGCTGACTATGTATTTGAAAAATTGAATTTCCATAACATGGCGATTTTCTACATCAATAATGAATATGGTAGAGGACTTCGGGATGTCTTTGAGAAAGAATTCAATGACAAAGGCGGAACGATTGTTATAATTGAGTCTTTTGAGCAAAATGCGACTGATGTCAGAGGTCAATTGACCAAGATTAAAAATGCAAATCCCGATGGGATTTACCTTGTTGGTTACCCGGATGAACTCCCGAAGGTCATAAAACAAGCTCACGAGTCGGGGATAAAAACACAATTTATAGCCACCGTTGCCTTTGAGGATCCAAGTATAGTAAAAAACGCCGGTGAAGCAGCAGAAGGCGTAATATATCCCTTTCCGAAAGCACCTGATGAGTCTAATCCCGCCCTTCAAAACTTCAAGACGTTACACAAGGAGAAGTATGGGGAAGCAGCAGGAGTTGTATCCGATGCGGCGTATGACGCAGCCAGCTTAGTTATCCATTGTATAGATAAAGGTGGATATAACGGACCAAAAATACAAGAAGTGATGGCAACAATTAAAGATTGGCAGGGTGCCTCTGGGGAAATCACATTCGATGAGAATGGCGATGTGCATAAGCCTATGATTATGAAGACGGTTAAAGATGGGGTGTTTGTAGAGCTTAAGTAAATAGGAAGCTGGTGTAAGGTTAGCAAGTGGCCCTACTCAGGGGCTGCTTGCTTGAACCAGTTACGGGTGTTGGTATTGCTGGTTACATGAAAGGATAAAATCAATGAATTGGGAAAGAGGAAATCTAGTAGACAATCTCAACACTATTGCAGATTTCTTCGATACGGTTTATCCCTTCACAGACGATTTGGAATTCTGGATAGACGTGATTAAGCAATTGTTTCCTAATAAAGGAACGTCCGATATTGATATTCTGGAACTTGGCAGTGGTACTGGGAGGGTAACTATTTATCTTGCAAAAAGGGGGTATACAATAAATGGACTAGAAATCAGTGAACGAATGAAAGAAATTTGTTTGAGTAAACTTAAAGATTTTCCGGACGATGTATGGAACAGAGTTACAATCCACCAAGGCGATATGAGAGATTTCAAGCTGTCTCAAAAATTTGACCTTATAATCTGTCCATTCAATACTTTTCCAATGTTGCTTTCAAAAGAAGAACGGGAAAATGCCCTGAGGTCTACCCACGAACATCTAAAAGAAGGGGGGGTTTTTATTTTTGATATCTGGCAACATAATCTGACGACGCTCAACCCTGGTTGGAATTTATGGGATTATGAGACGGGACAAAAATTCTATCCCGTTTTAGGTAGAAGTTTATCATGGTGCGAATATAGTACTATAGAAAGAGAACAAGCAATAGAGCTAATAGAGATTAGCTTTACTCGAGTTGAAGACAGTGAAACCACTACCTTTTCCGGTAAATTTTATTTAAAGCTTTTCACAAAGGAAGAACTGGAGCAAGAACTAATAGATAATTCTTTCAGGGTTGAGATGATTTATGGAGATTATCAGGGGAGACATTGGACTGAGGATTCGCCTATTATAAATTTTGTCGCCAGAAAAGCGTAAAGGGAATAATGAGATGTGTCAAATAATTACAGATGACTGGTGGAAAGATGCTTTTGATAAATACTATTTCAAAATCTACGGCAAGAAAACTGCGCAAGAACAAACAACGAGAGAGGTAATTTCCCTGGAAAACGTGTTACAATTGGCAAAAGGATATAAAGTTCTCGATCTTGGTTGTGGGTACGGAAGACATGCTATTCCATTAGCGAGGAAAGGATATTATGTCGTAGGCGCTGATTTTTCAGAGTTTCTATTGCTCAAAGCGCAGGAAGACGTTACAAAGAATAAACTTCAAGAGGCAATACACTTCATACGTTGTGCCATGCGAAACCCGCCCTTTAAATCTGAGTTTGATGCCGTGATTAACACGTTCACCAGCTTCGGCTTTTTCCCCGATGATGAAACTAATTTTGAAGTCATAAGACAGATTTCCAACTCTCTCAAAGCCCATGGGCGTTTTCTATTAGATTTCACAAATTCTTATTACCCACGTGTTCAGAAAGATTTTTCGGTGCAAGGAGATTTAATTTCCGTGGAAGAGGAAACATTTGATCCGCTGAGTGGAAAAGCCATTGTTCACTGGCAAATTTTTAAGGAAGGCAAAATCGTCAAAGATGTTGTTTGCAAATTTACTCGGTATACCCACAGGGAATTAGAACGAATGTTTTCCGAAGCGGGCTTAGGGATTGAAACAGTCTATGGTGACTGGGATTATAGCCCGTTTGTTTATAATTCACCACGCATGATAATCATTGCTGTTAAGGGTATGAAGGAGATATAGATGGAGTTAAATGAGTTATATCAAATTGCGAAACAATACGAAAAACTCGGACAAGAGCATACCAACATTGACTATTCTCAGCAAATGCATAAGGATATTGACATTTGCGCCCACCTGCATCATGAGGTAAGTGAACTGTGGGACGCTATTAGAAAGCAAAAACCTAAAGAGGACATAATCGATGAACTATGTGACATTCTTGGCGTTTGGATGGTGGCTGTATATAAGGTGGAAGAACACTTGGGAGAATCAATTGATGTGAATGAACTCGTAAGATTTACCGCAGATATTGTTCGTGGAGTGGCCAAAAGGAAATTCAACGTCGAGATATAGTTCAAAACTCAAGGCGACTCCGATTTATGGGGAAATTTAGAAACATAAAGCTACTGATTGAATATCAAAGCAGAGAGGATAAAGATTATTTATGAATGCGCATGAACAAGAAAAGGAACTTCAACTTGTTACAAATGTCATGGGGACGGTTAAGAGCTTCCTTGGTGTGGTGTGGGACAAAATCATTGAATCTATTCACGATTATATTTTAAATCCTGATTATAGGGATATAATTCTATACGCTCCACTTGCTAGACGAGGCTCATTGGCTAATAGACCTTTTACGACAAAGTTAGGATATGAACTTGCTGGCGGAGAGAATAGCGATGACATTATTCCATTAGCTGCCGCTATGGAAATTGCGAATTGTTCTATTACGTACATCGAAGATAGGATAATAGATGATGACGAATTCATTGGGCGGAAGAAGGCTCTGCACAAAGTACATGGTGTTGGGTTAGCTCTCCTGGCAAGTAACGGGTTAAAAAGTATAGCCAGGTCTATTATTTTTGAGTATGAGGAAAAGTGCAAGCGTGCAACCTTCAAGAAGATGATAAATTTATTTGAAGACATCTTTAGGGAAGTTGATCTTGGGCAGTTCTTAGACATTACTTATGGCGAAAAAGCCACGGCTACCTACGAGGATGCACGGATAATTAACGAGATGAGAACAGGGGAGTTTATCAAGAAATGCGCTCAAATGGGTGCAATATATGCGGATGCTGATGCGGAAACCTTTGCGATAATATCTAAAGCTTTTCGGATATACGGAACGGCTGTGCAAGACAAGAATGATTATAATGACGTTATGGGTGTTGATGGAGCGCCGGGTTCCTATGGACAGGATATCAGATTATACAAAAAAACAAAGCCTATAGTAAAAGCTTTGGAATTAGCGAATGAGGAACAAAAAGAAGTTTTAAAGAGAATTTTTGGAAAGAAGGATGCCTCAGAGGATGAAGTTCGTAAAGTATCGGATATTATACATGAATGCGGCGCTATGGAATTTGTACTACGCGATATTAATGAAGCGTCGGGCAAAGCGATAGAGGCTTTGTATTTGCTTCCCGATAGCAAGGCGAAGGAGGACGCTATTGGATATTTCAAAGCTTTAAAATACTTCGAGGAAATCTACAGACTCTTCAAGTGAATAAGGGAAACATGCAAAACGCGTACATAAGAGAACTCTATGACCAAGCAATTATAGACTCCATAGTATACGAAGGGGAAATATATTTTAATCCGAAGAAATGTTGGCAAGAAAGTAAAGTACATATAATATCATTTTTACCACCAGTAGCAAGGCGTATTGACCCCGGTTTCACCGAAAAATGGGAAAATCTGGGCGCTAACAGTGTTGCGGGTTACTTACGCGCAAAGGGGATAAAAACCACAAGGATTTGCTATTCTGTTGGAGATATTGTCTCAGAAAAGATATTTCTTGAAGGCATTACTTCGCATAAAAATCCTGAATTACGATTGATAGGCATTAGCGCATTTACTTCTGAAATTCCATATACAAAAGAATTAGTCACAAAAATTCGCAATGCTTATTCAGAGAAAGTTCGACTTATTCTCGGCGGAGCTCATGCCAGTTCTTTGGACGTTTGGCAATCTGAAGTTAGAGATTTACTAAATTACTTCGATTTTATTGTAGTAGGCGAAGGAGAGGAAACGCTGTTTGAATTGGCGCAGCATCTGGAAACTTCTGGTTCTGAAAAACCACTTCAAATTCGTGGGTTGATATTTAAAGATAATGGCAAACCCTTTTTTACGGGTACGAGAAGTCGATTCGAGATTAAATCAGCAGAATTCCCAATTCCAAAGGTTATGGATAGGGAAAGCGGATTCTTTCCGTTGCCGCCTGATATCAAACGATTTGCTTCTATCGAATCGTCCAGAGGATGCCCTCATGATTGTACATTTTGTCCTAACAAAAAGATTTGGGGAAGACAACTGACGATAGATTCAGTAAGTCACGTACCATATAAATTTATCTCTCCTGAGCGTACAGCAGAACTCATGGAAGAAGATTTCATTGATAGGGAATCGAATTATTTCTTCTTCCACGATTCTTGGATATCACCCTTGTTTTTGGAGCAGTTGTCCAACGAGTTAATTAAAAGAGATTTGGGAGATAAAATACATTGGGCATTTATGTCCACGGTAAAAGACTTTTACAACCCGAAGAAAAGAGAAGTAAAAACTGGTTTGTTAAAACTAATCAGAAAAGCGGGTTGTTTCCAAATCACATACGGTGTAGAAACAGTTAATGAAGAAATCGGCGTTAGTTTCAATAAACCAATACCCCGTTCAATATCTGAATTGGTTTTAAAGGAAACTTTCGACGCAGGTATATTTCCAGCGATTTTTCTCATCATTGGAGAGCCAGAAGAAACAGAAGCAAATCTCAATGAACTTAAAGAATTCATGAAAGAAAGCTTTGCGCTACGTTTTCGAATATCTTGTTGTTACCCCTTTTTTGGTTCAGCGCTTCGGGAGGAAGTTGACCGAAAGAATCTGTGGCTCTCCGAGGTTCATAAACAACATGAATTCGCGACAACATCGACGCCGGTGTTGAAATCACAGTTCATCATGAACGAATATGGGACTATTAACCAGGGGAGATTAAAAATATTAGAACAGTTTGAAGAAGAAGCTCTTCGTGAAGTTTATAGTTCGGAACAATACCAATCAAAATTATTACAATTTGCCAAACAGCACGATGCGGGTGATATGGTAAAAGGTTGGATTTACCTTTTGGGAAAAATTTGGCTGCTTGAAACGCCAATTTCTCTTGATGATGAAAGGAATATTTCCAATGGAAGAAGAGAAAAAAACGGATGAAGAGAAGCTTTTGGAGACTCTAAGGTTAATAGCGGCTGGTTCATTATATAACATTACTCACGCCGACTTAGCTCAAGCGATTATCGCCGAGTGTAAAGTGGATATCGTTATTTTAAAGCA
>JACKQG010007118.1_pt1 | contig 11432 bp, 10 predicted proteins | sample 8237621 | NCBI WGS metagenome assembly JACKQG01 (sample SAMN15677084, study PRJNA649215) | marine metagenome | biome: marine; feature: Black Sea; material: saline water; isolation source: suspended particulate matter (SPM) from the Black Sea western gyre | collected 2013-06-09/2013-06-10 | depth... | reverse complement strand
TCCCTGCATTCGTCATACCCCTAAACTACGTTCTAGAGGCGATAAAGGCAACCCCTAGGTTGAAAGACTTGCTTCATTCTCAATTTTCCCTTACTCTAAATACGTGAAAGTTCTACTGGAGAAGCGAGCATGATTGAATCTGCTAAGAGCAGTTTCCCATCGTCTCTTGCTAGTTCACTCGAACCAGCCCTGAGAAAGCAAACAAATAATCGGCTAGACGAAATCCATTGGTTCCGCACAGACTGGCAACGTGGTGGTGCTGCGACTGGATTTGCCACTTGGGATAGCGATGATGGCAAAACTGATGTAGTAATTAAACTACCCGTCAACCAGCGAGAACTTGGTTGGACTCGAAAAATGCAGAAGGCAGGCGGTGTCGTTCCCCAACTCTTTGAAAGCGGGGAACAACTCAACGGCTACGACCTAACTTGGATGATAATTGAACGATTCCCTGTTGGCCCTCTCGGCAAACATTGGGAATCAAGTAACATTGCAAGAATTGCCGAAGCTGCTGCTCGATTTACAAGTGGTGCTTCTGAGTTTCCAGTTGATCAAGAGGGCAGGCGCGAAAACTGGAACGCACTCCTGAAGGCTGCAAAGACGAGCGTTCGAGAAAACCATATTGAAAATGAAAAAAAATGGAAAAAAATGCATTCTTTGTTATTGAAAAAACTAAACTATCTCATGGATGTTTGGCGAGCAAGACGCATCGACCAGTGGCTACACGGCGATTTGCATTTTGCCAATGCGATGTGTAGAAGCGAGGAATCCGATGCAAAGGTTGCCCTTATTGATCTCGCAGAAGTTCACGCAGGGCACTGGATTGAAGATGCTGTTTATCTTGAACGGCAACTATGGGGACACAAAACAAGGCTCAAAGAGACTAAACCCGTTCCAGCGATGGCAGCTGCAAGAAAAGCAATAGGACTTCGCGTTGACGACGATTACAGCAAGCTTGTAGATCTTCGCCGTCTCATGCTTGCTGCAACTGCACCCGCTTTCATGCAGTCTGAGGGTGACCCGCGGTACTTGGCATCCTGCCTTGAACAACTCCAAAATGCCGTCGATAGGCTTCATTTGAAGTAATCTTGCGAGTATCGCACTCCTGAGATAGAATATGTAATTCTCAAAGGAATCACTTATGGACCGTGACCGTTTAAAAGATATACAAACCGCCGACCTCGCCGAGACCCAAGTAAACGAAGATTTCGTACTTTGGCTCAAAACGAAGGGTCCGAGTTACTTGCTCATCGTAATGATTGTCATTGTCGGCTATTTGTTTTTCATTCGCTACCAGCAAGGCAAGACTGCGCACAGAGCAGAGGCTTGGATTGCCTATATTGAAGCGACGGCGACTGGTCTTCCGGCTTCGCATGAGGATGTAGCACAATCATATTCTGACATCGATAGTATTACAGAGCTCGGGCTCTTAAATGCTGGCGATGCGTATCTTAAGGCAATAGTTCTTGGGCAAACAATTGGCAGCAACGCAGATATAGCAACCACTCTTTCTGAAGAAGACCGTGTCTTTTATCTAGAAAAAGCGGACAATTTATATGGCAGAGTTGTTGCAACTGACGACGACTCTGACGGTATAGCACTATTTGTTGTTAGCGGACTAAATGGTCAAGCAGCTATCGCCGAATCGCGCGGTGACATAGACGCAGCAAAAAGATATTATGAGTTAGCTTCAGCTAGGGTCGAAACTCTGTACCCAGCTCTTGCGACCCAAGCGCTTGCTCGGGCACGTTCAATCGAAAAACTTGCTAATGAACGAACGCTCCCAACAGACGCTGAAGTTACTACGCGAAATAATCAAGTGCTTAGTCGAGACCCTAAACCGGTGAACTCAAGCATAGATATTTTGACCGATATAACAAAACCAGAAGGCAAGTAATGTGCACGCCGAGTGATCGGTCTAAGGAGATACTTGATGGAGGTGGCAACATCGATAGCGATGCTTTGTTTCGTGCATATGAAGAGCAACATCCAGAAGAAGATTCTGTAGTCGAGGCGACCTTTACTATTTCAAGAGATTTAAATAGACGGCTCGATAGTTATCTTGCGACTAGGATTCCTTTCCTCTCGCGAACAAGTTTAAAGAAACTCATTGAAGAAAATATGGTAACCGTCAATGGAAGAAATCCAAAAGGTTCTACCAAACTCAAAAAACACGATGTGGTCAATGTGATTCTTCCGCCACCACCCTCCTCAGATATTCCAGCTGAAGAAATTCCACTCAAAGTTATTCATGAAGATAACGACATCATTGTTATCAACAAAGACGATGATATTATTGTGCACCCAGCTCGCTCAAATAAATCTGGCACACTGATCAACGCACTCGCTTGGCATTTTCAGAACGTAAGCAGTGGCGAACTCTCATCTGTCGGCGAAGAGTTCGCAAGGCCAGGTGTTGTTCATAGATTAGATAGACATACAACCGGCGTTATGGTCGCAGCCAAAACAGATACCGCACATTGGCGGCTCGGAAAACAGTTTGAGCAACGAAAAACACGCAAACGCTATCTAGCTGTCGTTCACGGTGAAGTGGAACCATTGACTGACACTATTGATGTTCCACTTGGCAAACACCAAACAAAACGTGACGGTTACGCTGTCCGTTGGGATGATACGGGCAAGCAGTCAATAACTATTTTTCACGTTCGTGAAATTTACGATGGTTTTACTTTAGTCGAGTTAGATTTAAAAACTGGCAGAACACATCAAATCCGACTGCACTTGCAGCACTTAGGATATCCGATTGTTGGTGACGACATGTATGGCGGCAAGCACCTGAAAGTTTCCAATATTGTACCTCGTTCAATACCATTTCCGGTACCACGCACGGAGTTCGTGATCAAGCGACAAGCACTGCATGCTGCGCATCTTGCATTTATCCATCCGATAAACGAACAACCTGTCGAGTTCACAGCACCGGTGCATGGCGATATGGCACATCTCATCTCGATGCTTCGGGAGCACCGTTTCAAAAAAGCTCCCACCTTACCCGGTGCAATTATAGATCTCGATTCTGCCATCCAACAGTGAACCAACGCTCGCGACCACGCCCCCAACCACCTTTACACCCTCTTTTTACCTCTGAGACTTTTTAAAGCTCAAAAATCGCCTCTGAGACTTTTTAAAGCTCAAAAATCGCCTTTTAGACTTTTTGCAAAAAAAAGTCTCAGAGGTAAAGATGGAGTGGATGTAAACGGTGCGGTAACAGGTTGTTACGTTTTATTAGTCGCTATTTAGTCGCTATTTAGTCGCTATTTAGTCGCTAATCAGTTGATTTTAAGTCGCTTTAAAGTGACTGAAAAGTTGTTATCGCATTTTGATGGAAACGAGTGCAATCATTGCCAAAATGACAGCGACTACCCAAAATCGGGTTACCACCTGTGATTCAGACCAACCCTTGCGGTGAAAGTGGTGGTGGATGGGAGCACACCGAAATATTCGCTTACCCTTTGTCGCTTTGAAATAGGCAATCTGTAGAAAACTGCTCCCAATTTCCATCAGAAAAACACCACCAATTATCAACAACAAAAACTCTTGGCGAATAATGACTGCGATAGTTGCAAGCAGTGCACCCAATGGCATCGAGCCCGTGTCGCCCATGAAGACTTGTGCAGGATGACAATTAAACCACAAAAATCCTAAGCATGCCCCCGCCGATGCTCCAGCGACTACCATCATTTCAGCAGAACCTTCAACGTATGGCATCAGTAAGTAGCCCGCAAGATCTGGAGAACCTGCAATATAACAAAGTACCATCATGGCAAAACTTGCAATCATCACCGTCCCTGGTGCTAAACCATCAAGACCATCGGTGATGTTTACAGCATTAGACATCAACATCACCATAAATATTGCAAGTAATGAAAACATACCAACACCAAGAACGATGACGTTTGGAGAAAGTGTTAACACTTCCGTTCCTGGAATGTACGTTCGCATAAACGGAAGTGTCAATGAATGCGCGGCATCACTGTTCCCAGCATTTTTCCAAACCATCAGCGCTACGATGAGGCCAAACCCAAATTGAAAAAGTAGTTTTTCCCATCTATACAAACCATCTCTTGAACCCAGTTTCTTGTGCCCTGCAACCAATTTTAGATAATCGTCAAAGCCACCAAGACCTGCGAATAAGAAAATAACAACCAATAACAACTGAACATTTTGGTTGAAGAGATCTGCAAAAAGCAACGTTGTCACAAAAACAGAACCTATAAGCAGAATACCACCCATAGTTGGCGTATTCTCCTTGCTCTTCATCAGGGCGTTTAGTTCCTTTTGATTGAACTCTGCGTGGTCGCCAATCTTGCGCTTTATCAGCGTACGAATAAGTGGTTTACCGAGAAATATAACAATAAAAAAAGCAACTACGACAGCAGTGAACGCCCGAAACTCCCGCTGGTATAAAACTTGCAGAAACGAATACAAACCCGCGCTGTCAAGCCACTCGTCCATAGATTGCAACAGATTAAAAAGCATGTATGTTGTATATCGCCGGCTAGTGCTCTAAAACTTTCGCATTGCGAAAAGAATCAATGATTCTTTCCAATTGCAAACCTCTAGAACCTTTAAGTAACACAAAATCATTGGGTTTCAACAGCGAGTGAATACCATCCAATTCTTCTGTAGATGAGACGGAAATCGCTGCAACTGTGCCAAGCGCTTCTTGCATTGCTTCCCCAACAAGTATGACGAGGTCTGCTCCAACCTTTTGTATAACGGGTCCAAGAAGTCTGTGCTCCGCGTGTGAACTATCGCCAAGATCAAGCATATCACCAAGTACAAGCACCTTTCGAGATGCTTCAAGTGTCGAGAACAACCCCATAGCACTGCGCATAGATGCGGGATTAGCGTTATACGAATCGTCCAAAAAAACAACACCGCCCACTTCTTTTTTGCAAAGCCGCCCTTGGGCAGCACATACTGAAGAAGCCCTATCAAGCAAAGTTTCGGTAGCAATTTCTGGGTTTGCATGCTTCGCTGCAACAAAAGCGAGGGCTGCGTTCATCGCATTATGCTCACCGAGCATAGAAAGCTTGATTGTAGTTCCTTCTATTGTCAGCATTGCGAAACCATTGCTGTCGATTGCAGTGTCGATGCGAACATCTGCAGCATTCTTTTTCCCCACCGTAATTGTTCTCGCTTCAAGAGTAATTTTAGATAAATCAACTGTATCTGGCACAACAACAATCCCATCACTTTGCACGGACTGCAGCAATTTTGCTTTTTCGTGGAGAACAGTTTTTTGGTCCCCAAAACCATCTAAGTGCGCTTTTTCGATTGATGTCAAAATAGCAATGTCAGGTCGCACCAATTTCGAAAGAGGTTCAATTTCTCCAATATTGCTCGCGCCGATTTCCGCTACAAGAAACGCCGCTTGCTCTCCATCTAAAATTGTCAAGGGAACACCAAGGTCGTTATTAAAACTTTTTCTTGATGCAACCGCAGAATCACCGAGTAGGCTTGCAATAAAATCCTTCGTTGTCGTCTTGCCTACCGAACCTGTAACGGCTATTACTGCTTCCAACTGCATTGCAGCTCTACGTTCTCGCGCAAGTTGCATCAATGCATATTTAACATCAGTAACAATGATGGCGGGGACAGTAACATTACATGGTCGCTGGACTACTACTGCAGCGCATCCATTCTCTTCTGCCATCCCCACGAATTCATGACCATCTTGCTGTGTTCCCTTAAGCGCAAAAAAAACTTTTCCCTTGAGTGGTGCCCTTGTATCAATTTCTGCTCCGCAACAAGCAATAGCATCAGAGCCAACCAAGTCCCCGCACACATATTCTGCTAACTGCCCAGTGGTAAAACTCACTGGGCTGTGCCTTGTTTTAAAATCGTTTCTTCTGCAATTTTTACATCGTCAAATGGAACGACTCGATCTTTTAGAATCTGATTTTTTTCATGTCCCTTGCCCGCGATAACTACAACGTCGCATTCACTTGCGGCATGTATCGCTGTTTGAATTGCCAATTTTCGATCTACTATACGATGCACCAGAGGTTCTCGATCTAAAGGAACACCAGAGAGAACTTCATCTAAAATTGTTTCTGGATCTTCGCTTCGAGGGTTGTCGCTTGTTGCGTACGCAGCATCGCCAACTGTTGAGGCTATTCGACCCATTCGGGGGCGTTTTGAAGCATCACGATCACCACCACAACCAAAGACAACGTGCAATCGACCGCCTTCGGGCAAGACGTGCCGAACAGACCAAAGCATCTGCTCAAGCGCATCATCGGTATGTGCAAAATCAACAAAGACAGCGCCATCTCCGGCTTGCACTCTCTGGAGCCTGCCCGGCGGTGATGGCGCGCATGCTAACGCTTTTGCAATCGCCTCATTTGAAATACCAAGTTCATGTGCGACCACTACAGCTTGCAACGCGTTTGTGGCATTATGTCTACCGAGTAACGGGAAGACTACTTCGATGCTTCCCCATGCACCATGCAATCGAATATGCGAACCGTCAAGTTTCTCTTCAAGAATTTCAACCCATGCAGCTGCTGCGTCACTTTCTGTTCTACAAGAAATTACTCTCGCGTTCGCGTGATCTGCAACCGACCAGCTTGCGGGATCATCCATGTTTATAACTGCGCACCCTGAAACATTATCGAACAAGCGCATTTTTGCTTGCAAATATGCGTCTGCAGAACCGTGATAATCCAAGTGATCTCCGGAGAGATTTGAAAAAACTCCTATCTCAAAATCAAGTGCCGCAACGCGACCCTGATCAAGAGCATGGCTTGAACACTCCATCACTGCAGCTTTGCATCCGTTGTCAACCATCTTGTGCAAAATAGAACCTATGTCACAAAAACTCGGTGTCGTTAAAGTGGACTGCATCGATGCTATTCCGTCATCGCAAACAATCGTGCCGAGCATCCCACACTTTACACCAGAATTCGACAACATATGTCGAATGAGCCATGCAATAGTCGTCTTGCCATTGGTTCCAGTTACGCCGATTAACTTAAGTTTGCTTGATGGATTACCATGAAATCGTTCAGCGATAATCGCACCGATAGTACAGGGGTCGCAAGTTTCGATGACAGTTACATTTTTATGTTGTAATGTGCTTGCTACTCCGGGAGTGCAAACAATCCCTACAGCACCCCTAGCAATTGCATCGTCAATAAAAGCAGCACCATCTCGCCGAACCCCGCTTCTTGCAATAAATAATGATCCAGTTGTAACTCTTTCAGAATGTTGTACGACACTGCTCACCGAGTCGGCAAATTGTTCGCCTTGTATCCGTGCATCGAGTCCTTCGATTAGTGTTGTAAGCGTGTGCATCCTTGCGCCCACAGGATACTACATTTCCGAGTCTTGCGAAAGGAAAAACATCGCATCACCGTAACTATAAAAACGGTATTCTTTAGCAATCGCCTCCTTGTATATCGATTTGAGTTTCTCAATACCGAGCATCGCTGCAACGAGCGTGAGTAATGTTGATTTAGGCAAGTGAAAATTAGTGAGCATGCCGTCCACCACTTTGAAAGTGTAAGGAGGCGCAATCATCAAGCGAGTTTCACCACGGAGACCACCACTTTGAGGCCATTTGTCAATCTGGGGTAGCGATTCGAGCGTTCGTACCGATGTTGTACCGATGGCGATGATTGCCCTGCCCTCTTTTTTTGCTTTGAGCAAAGCATCGAGTGTTTGCTGTCCAACTTCCCATGACTCCTCGTGCATTTTATGCTCTGCAATCGTTGCAGTCTCTATTCCCTTGAATGTTCCCGCTCCAACGTGCAGAGTCACCGGCACACGCTCAAAACCCCGTTGCTCTAGCGCTGCGAGTAACTGGGTATCAAAGTGCAATCCAGCAGTTGGAGCTGCAACTGAACGGGCCTGATGTAGATCTGCAAAAACAGTCTGATAGTGCTCTCTATCAAACGTTTCATTAGTTTTTTCCATACCTCGGGCACTTAAAATATAGGGCGGTATTGGCGTCAAGCCTACTTTTTGCAAAATTTCAATAGCGCTTGTCGATGAGGAGCAAGAACAATTCCAATTTTTACCTACACGCTCAGAGAGTGTGAGTTCTATACCATCTGACAATGCAAGCTCAATTCCTTCTCGTAATTTGCCGTTGCTCTTTAGCATCACTTCCCAGAATTCCCCGTTTTGGTTTAAAAATAAACCCTCAACTTTTCCACCAGTATCTACTCGGTGAGACAAAAAACGCGCTGGCAAAACGGCTGTTTCATTTACAACAAGCAAGGCGTTCTTGGGCAAGAACGAAGGTAAATCAGAAACGTGTTGGTGTAAAAACTTTCCTGAGTCAACGACGAATAATTTTGCTGAGGACCTCGGCGAGACTGGATGCGTTGCTATTCTCGCTCGGGGCAATTCGTATTCTAAATCTTCAATCCCTATCGACGTGCTCACGAGGCAATCCTGTATTGCGGCGGGATGTATGGCTCAAGTTCGATTGGCACGCGCTTCAAACCCCGACGGAGTGCTTTTGCAACCGCATATCGCAGAGCATTATCACGGCGCTTTAACACGTTGGCTGTAACATTGATGTCGTTGGCTTTCATTGCGGCGAGTGACCATTCCCAAGCGTAGAATTCTTCCAGACAACGAGGCTTGTACGTATGGAACCCAATTGCGTGGTGCCCTACTTCATGCAAAAAAATCGCGCAACTCATAGGTCCTTTTGGATAAGGCGATTCCAACATACGATATGTGTTTCCTTGCTTGTCCTTCAATTCCCATGCGCAACCACTCATAGATGTTCGCCACTTCCTTATTTTAAAACCGTATGAGTCTTTCATCTTTTCAACAACGGCATCGTATTTTTTTTGAATCGGCCTCGGCTTTGTTGGCAATTTTGTTTTTGCCAAAGCGGGTTCTGGTTTTTTTATAACATCCCAAAGTGTTAGCGCTACCGACCGTATGTTCATTGTGAAACCTCACATTTACAGCCAACTTGAATTGCTCTTCCGTTACAGAAATCTTTCCAAGTCATCGCCTTGCTTCCTGCTGGTTTCATTTCTAAAATTTCGATACTCCCAGACCCAGTTGCAATAGTGCCATCCTCTAGAACCTCACCAACGGAGCCTATACCGTTCTTGGCAATTGCATTGAGAATCTTGCAATCTACGCCTGCAATTTGCAAATGGCAACATGGCCAAGGCGAGAGTCCTCGGATTGTTCTAGCTACCGTTACTGCGTCTTTGTTCAAATCAAGTACCGCATCGTCTCTTGAGAGTTTTGGCGCATACGTAACAAGTGCCTCGTCTTGCACCTCGCCTTTGTCGTCGTTTGAAAGGACATCAAGCACGAGATCGGGACCAAGTAATGCCAACCTATCGTGCAACTCTCCCGCCGTTTCTGTTTCGCCAATTGCAGTTGAAACCTGCCCTAGCACGAGCCCAGCGTCCATTTTTTGAGCCAGCGTGATTACGCTTACTCCAGAACATCGATCACCTTGGGAGACCGCTGCATGTATTGGCGCAGCACCACGCCATCTTGGAAGCAGCGAAGCATGTAAGTTCATCGTTCTTTGCGTTGATAGCAGTTCGTCAGAAAGTTTCTGACCGAATGCAATAACGACCATAGCATCCACGTGGAATTCAGCGAGTTCTTTGAGAATTTCTGGATCGTTAACATTACTGGTTTTTATAACAAGTAGATTCTGTTCGCTTGCCCACTGGCCAATTGCCGTAGCAGTAGGCTTTCGGTTTCGACCCGCTGTCTTGTCTTTAGAAGTAACAACACAAACAACCTCGTGCGAAGCAGTTAATCGCTTCAACGTTGGCAATCCAAATTCGCCAGAACCCAAAAAAGCTATTTTCATCGTCCACGCTCGAGGTTACGAATTAGGCGGCGGTTTACAAGTTTGTCCATTGTTGACATTTTGTCAATTATGAGAATTCCGTCAAGGTGGTCATTTTCGTGTTGCCATACTCGTGCTATGAATGCATCGCTTTGTGTTGTAACTGGTTTGCCATCTAATCCGTACCCTGAAATTTGAACGCCAACAGGCCTTCGGACTTCGCCCCTGATATCTGGCAAACTAAGGCAGCCTTCCTCATCGGAAATGACCTCTTCGCTTGTAACTTCAATTTTTGGATTTATCCAAGCCACAGCACCATCTTCGTTTTCAGGGTCGCGAGTTACAAAGAGCCTCCATGGGAGCCCCACTTGTGGTGCTGCTAGTCCAACGCCATTATGCTCAACCATAATCTCGATCATCCGTTTTGCAACGGCTAGCACAGTTTCATCAGTGGGCTCAACTTCTTGCGCCTTTTTCCGAAGAATTGGGTCTGGGTGAAGAATGAGCATCAACGATTTGGGATCAACTGACATGCCAAACATTCTACCGCAGCCATTGACCCCACGGTAGAATATGCATATCCTTTGGGAACCAACTCTTTATGGCATTATTTGGAAAAAAACCTGAATCAACAGAAATATTTGTGGCTGACCCTGAACAGGCGAATGCTTGGTTTGACCGTGCTCGGCAAATGGCAGACAGCGGCAATTATGAATCTGCTTTTGCATTTTTCACAAATGGTTTTAAATTAGATCCACGTGATATCAATGTACAAAAAGAAGTCCTCCAAATTGCTATTAATTACTATAACGATGGTGGTCTTAAAGCCACCGCTAAACAGATCAAGCAAATCGAAGGCTCGACGAATGTCGAAAAATTCGTAACATCTTTATTTATTTGGTGGCATGATGTAATGAATGCTAAACACGGTATTAAAGCAATCACAGCAGCAGTAGCCGCTGATCAACATTCGTTTGGAACTTCAATGGCTGATACCATCATTTCCATCTCTGCGAAAGATGGCAAATCGCTCAGCCATAAAGAATTGAAAGCGTTAATGCACTTGTTTCGCTCAACTGGTGCTTGGGACCAAGCAATCAAGGTGGGACAAGCAGCACTTGCGGCAAAACCAGATGACGCCGTTCTAGAGCGCGAGTTAAATGAACTTGCGGCAGAGCGTGCAATGACAGAGGGCGGGTACGGTGATATTGGCTCAGAAGAAGGCGGATTCAGGAAATTCGTCAAAGACATTGATAAGCAACGTGAACTTGAAGAAGATGAATCTCTCGCTGGATCTGCTGGTAGCGATGAACGAAAGGCTGCGCGTGCCAAAAAGGATTTTGAAGAAGACCCAAATTCTCCAGATAATGTTTCCACGTATGTAAAAATATTGAGGAAGCAAGATACGGCTGAAACGATTAAACTCGCGTTCCAAGTCTTGATGCACGGGTATAAAACAACGAAACAATACCGCTTTCGGATGGAAGCAGCGGATATTAAAATTTCGATGGCTACGAAACAATTGGCAAGCATTAAAGAGCAACTCGCGGCTAATCCAACAGAAGAGTTACAGCAAAAATTTGATGCAGCAAAAGAGGAACTTGGCGCTTTTCGAAAAACAGAG
>JACKQG010007117.1_pt1 | contig 11433 bp, 7 predicted proteins | sample 8237621 | NCBI WGS metagenome assembly JACKQG01 (sample SAMN15677084, study PRJNA649215) | marine metagenome | biome: marine; feature: Black Sea; material: saline water; isolation source: suspended particulate matter (SPM) from the Black Sea western gyre | collected 2013-06-09/2013-06-10 | depth... | reverse complement strand
CCGCCCAGGCGCCAGTGGCGGACGATGTTCTCGACCACCACGATGGCGTCGCCGACCAGGATGCCGATGGAAAAGATCAGGGCGAACAGGCTGACCCGGTTGATGGTGTAGCCCATCAGCCACGACGCGAACAGGGTCAGCAGAATGGTCGTCGGCACCACCACCAACACCACGCTTCCTTCGCGCCAGCCGAGCACAAATCCCACCAGGAGCACGATGGAGAGCGTCGCCAGGCCAAGGTGGAACAGCAGTTCATCGGATTTTTCCAATGCCGTGGCGCCGTAATTGCGGGTCACGACGACGTCTACGCCCGGCGGCACCAGCCGCCCGCGAACCGTTTCCAGGCGGGAAAGAATCTCATCGGCGACGACGACCGCATTGGCGCCCATGCGCTTGGCCAGCGCGATGGTGACGGCCGGTACCTGCCGTAAGGTTCCGTCGGCGTCCTTTTCCACATGCCAGACGCGGTGTTCGCTCGGTTTGGCACCGACGACCACGTCGGCGACGTCGCGCACGTACACCGGCCGGCCGTCGCGCGTGGTCAACAGCAACAGGCCGATATCCGGCACCCCTTCCAGGGTTTGCCCCGCGACCACGGACACGGCCCGCCCGGAGTCCCGGGTCTTGCCCAGAAGAAACGACCGGTTGGCATTTTTGACCTTGTCCACGAGTTGATTGAGGGTGACGCCAAAAAGCGACAGCCGTTCCGGGTCGGGCTCGATACGAATTTGCCCGGGACGGCCGCCGGTCAGGAAGGTCAAGCCCACATCCTTGACCTTGACCAGTTCGAACAGCAGTTCCTCGGCGACATCATAGAGTCCGTTGTCGTCCCACCGACCGGCGACGGCGGCCTTGGGCTTCAGGGTCAGCGTCACCATCGGCACGTCATTGATGCCGCGCCCGACGATCAACGGTTCCGGAATGCCGACCGGCAGGCGGTCCATGTTGGCGCGGATTTCATCGTGTACGCGCAGGATGGCGACGTCTTCCGATGTTCCCACATCGAAACGCGCCGTCACCGTGACACGGTCGTCTTCGCTTAGTGAATAGACGTGTTCGACCTCGCCGATGGCCTTGATGATGTCTTCCAGCGGCTCGGTCACCAGTTCAACGGCGTCGGTCGCCTTATAACCGTTGGCCTGGATCATGATATCGACCATGGGGACGCTGATCTGGGGTTCTTCCTCGCGTGGAAGAACCATCAACGCGACAACGCCCATCGCCAGCGACGCCAGCAGCACCAGTGGTGTCAGCGGCGACTGGATAAAAGCCTTGGTCAGGCTGCCTGAAATGCCGAGTTTCATGGCCGCGGCGCCTATTGCCCGACCGGAAGGATCAATTCGTCCCCGGAACGGAGGCCGGACAGGATTTCAACGCCGTCCGGCCGCTTCAGGCCCGGCTGCACGACGATCTGGGCGCCGCCCTTGAGGGTCGCGAAGGTCAGGCCATAGCGCAGGAAAAGGTAATCGCCTGGCACCACGAAGGTTTCCCGCTTGCCTACGCTGATCTGAACGCGAACCCGCTCGCCGACGAAAAAATCACCCAGCCCTTCGACGGTGACATCGGCAATCACCCGGCCCTTCCGGATTTCAGGATACACCTGATGGACGTTTCCGGTGCGGGGCCTAGTGCCGTCATTGGCGTCTTCCCCGCCGACCTGCACAGCATCCCCGGTTTTGATGAAACGCGCATGGCGTTCGGGCAGGCTGAGACGCAGGATGTAGCCCTTGGCGGCGATGGTGGCGACGGGTTCCCCCGGCAGGATCACCGCCCCCTTGGTGACATGGACTTTTGTCACCCGGCCCGCCGAAGGAGCCAGCACGGCGCCTTCGTCCTGTTGGCGGGAAACGACCGAAAATTCCGACTGCAGGGCCTTCAACTCCCGCTCCGCGACACGAAAGCCGGCTTCGGCCTCATCCAGGCGTTTTTGCGGGATAGTGCCGCTCCGGCGCAGGTCACGCGCCCGTTTCAGCGTCGAGGCGGCCAGGTCTTTCTGGCTTTGCATGGAGCCGATGCGCGATCTCAGGGCGTCCATGCGGAAACCGATTTTGGGGTCACCGATGAGGGCAATGGTCCGGCCCTGTTTGACCGCGGTGCCTTCGTCGACTTCCAGTTTGGTGACAGTGCCGCCGATGCGCGCCCGGGCGCTGATAACGTCGGAGGTTTCCACGGTCGCGAAGACCGCCTTCATATCTTCGACCATAACGGGGCTGACCGTCAGGACCGTTTCGGCAATCACAACCGCCGGGGCAAGGGCCGCCAGCACCGAACAAACAGCCAAGGCCGGCACGATCCGGCGTTTCAATTGCCATTTCAAACTCGTCATGAGGGGATTCCGAAGTTGAGGGGGGAAAGGCTTCCTCAAATGTGTCCCTCTCATCCACACACTTCAAGTGTAAATAAAGGCCTGGAAAACCCCGAACCCTTATTCGACCCGCTTGATGACCAGCGACGTGATGTCGTCGTGCTGCGGCGCATCGCCGACGAAATCGGACAGCGCCTTGGCAACGGCGCCCGCCAGATCGCTGGGCGAGCCCGCCGCCTGTCCTGTCATGGCGCCCTGCAAGCGGTCCTCGCCGAAAGGTTTGTGGTCCGCGTTGAAGGCTTCCGTCAGGCCGTCGGTGTAGAAATAGATGCCGTCGCCGGGGGCCAGCGCCAGCTCGTCTTCCTCGTAGGTCTGTTCCTCGTCTATCCCCAAGAGCGTGCCGCGGCCGCCCTCCAGGGCAAACACCCCATCCCCGTCGCCCGCCCCAAAATTCCCCTCGGGCCTGACCACCAGGGGCAGCGGATGGCCGCCGTTGGCGTAGGTCATGCGCCATGTGCTCCTGTCCAGGACACCGTAAAAGACGGACACGAACATGCCGGGCACGTCGTGGCGGCACAAAAGCCGGTTGACCTGTTCCAGGCACGCACCCGCGCCGGCCTCATGGAACGCCGTCGCCCGGATCAAGGTCCGCGCCACGGCCATGAAAAACGCCGCCGGGATGCCCTTGCCCGACACGTCGGCGATGACCAGCCCGATCTGGCCGTCCGGCAGTACGAACAGGTCGTAAAAATCGCCGCCCATGTCCTTGGCCGGAAGCGTGCGAGCGAAGACGTCGACGCCTTCGATAAAGGGAAACCGCCGGGGTAGGATACGGCGCTGAATTTCGCTGGCGATTTCGATCTCGCGGCGGATCGCCGACAGCTCGGTTTCGTTCTTCCAGCTGTTGCGGCGGCGCTCGCAGACCTCGTAGACCCGGGACAGGGTTTCCTTGAGCTCATCCGCGGCCACTGGTTTGACCATAAAATCCGAGGCGCCGTCTTTCAGCGACTGGCGCAGCAGTTCGATGTCGGGACTGGCGCTGAGCGCGATGCGCGGCAGGCGGGCGTCTTTCGCATCGAGCTTGTGAAACAGGCCCATGCCGCTGACCGCTTCGGAATCGACGGCGACGATGGCGATATCCAGGTCGTCGCGCGAGGTCAGGATTTCGATGGCCTCCGCGTCCGAACGGGCGAAGAAAAAATCGTTGCCGTCAGACCCGGAGAACATCGCCTCGGCGTCCGGATCGTCATCCACTATCAGGGTCTTGGCCATGGATCCCCCAGGTTTTGGCCTTTTTGAACGGGCGCGGGCAGAGTATCCCCATGTGTCCCCCTTAGGTCAACCGGGGGTCAACCGGGCGGCCAAATATGGGCCCAAGGGGAGGAAAGTACTCCCCTTGACCGGAGGCCTGTTCAGGCCCACATTCAGGGCGTTCCAAGGGGAGCCCCGGCAAGGGGCTGAGAAGCCGACGGGCCCGGGTGTATGAGACCCCCGGTGCGGCGTGGCGACCCTAAGAACCTGATCCGGATCATGCCGGCGTAGGGATAGGAGATTCCAACTATGAACGTTATTTCAAAACCTAAAACGTCCGATATCACCACCGGCCCGCTGCCGGCCAGCCGTAAAATTTACGTCGAAGGCACCCTGCACACCGATGTCCGGGTGCCGATGCGCGAAATCTCGCTGCACGAAACCGCCAAGGAGCCGCCGGTCGTCGTTTACGACACGTCGGGCCCCTATACGGACCCGACCCAGAGCATCGATATCGAGGCCGGCCTGCCCAGGCTGCGCGAAGACTGGATCCGGGCGCGCGGCGATGTTGAGGAATACGAAGGCCGCACCGTCCAGTTCACCGACAACAACGCCGATGGCGAAAAGCTGGTGCCGGAATTCCCGATCAAGCGCCAGCCGCTGCGCGCCAAAGAGGGTGCCGCGACACAGGTCAAATACGCCCGCGACGGCATCATCACGCCGGAAATGGAATTCATCGCCATCCGCGAAAACATGAACCGCGCCCACGACCCGGCGGCGGCGAAAGCGCAGATTGCGCAAGGCGAGAGCTTCGGCGCAAGTATCCCGGAAATCGTGACGCCGGAGTTTGTCCGCGACGAGGTCGCCCGCGGCCGCGCCATCATCCCCGCCAACATCAACCACCCGGAACTGGAACCGCAGATCATCGGCCGCAATTTCCTGGTCAAGATCAACGCCAACATCGGCAATTCGGCGGTCACCTCGTCGGTCGCCGAAGAAGTCGACAAGATGGTGTGGGCGACGCGCTGGGGCGCCGACAACGTCATGGACCTGTCGACGGGTAAAAACATCCACAACATCCGCGAATGGATCATCCGCAATTCGCCGGTTCCCATCGGCACGGTGCCGATCTATCAGGCCCTGGAAAAAGTCGAGCGGGCCGAAGACCTGACGTGGGAAATTTTCCGCGACACCATCGTCGAACAGTGCGAACAGGGCGTCGACTACTTCACCATCCACGCCGGTGTACGCCTCAAATACATCCACCTGACGGCGGGGCGCACCACCGGCATCGTGTCGCGCGGCGGCTCGATCATGGCCAAGTGGTGCCTGGCGCATCACAAGGAAAACTTCCTGTATGAGAACTTCGAGGAACTGTGCGAGATCATGGCCGCCTACGACGTGTCCTATTCGCTGGGCGACGGCCTGCGCCCCGGCTGCATCGCCGACGCCAACGACGAGGCGCAGTTCAAGGAGCTCGATACCCAGGGCGAACTGAACAAGCTGGCCTGGGAAAAGAACGTCCAGGTGATGAACGAAGGCCCCGGCCACGTGCCGATGCACAAGATTAAGGCGAACATGGAAAAGCAGCTCGACGTCTGCGGCGAGGCGCCGTTCTACACGCTCGGGCCGCTGGTCACCGACATCGCGCCCGGCTACGACCACATCACGTCGGGCATCGGCGCCGCCATGATCGGCTGGTACGGCACGGCGATGCTGTGTTACGTGACGCCAAAGGAGCACTTAGGCCTGCCCGACCGCAACGACGTCAAGACCGGCGTCGTGACGTACAAGATCGCGGCGCACGCCGCCGACGTCGCCAAGGGCCACCCCGGCGCCCAGGCGCAGGACGACGCGCTGTCCCGCGCCCGCTTCGAGTTCCGCTGGCAGGACCAGTTCAATCTGGGACTGGACGCGGAGACGGCGAAGGACTTCCACGACCAGACGATGCCGAAAGACGCCCACAAGACGGCGCACTTCTGCTCCATGTGCGGGCCTAAATTCTGCGCCATGGAGATCACCAACCAGGTCCGCGAATACGCCGCCAACGGCATGGCCGAAATGGCCGAGAAGTTCGAGGCCGAGGGCGGCAAGCTTTATGATGAGAGTTTTGTCGAAGGGGACGTCAAAAAACCGGCGGCCGAATAGCTAACGGAGAAGATCCTGATGAAAGGCGTCGTGTTCACCGGCGACCGCAATCTTGAATTGCGGGACTTTCCCGACCCCACGCCCGGTCCCGGCGAAGTGGTCCTGGAGATCAAGGCGTCGGGCATGTGCGGCAGCGACCTTCACGTTTACCGTGAACCGGCGAACCCGGAAGGGAGCGAGGCCGGCGGCATCGCCAGGGTCCAGGGCGTCATCGCCGGGCACGAGCCGTGCGGCATTGTCGCCGCCGTCGGCTCCGGGGTGTCCGAGAGAGAGGCAACCATCGGCCAACGCGTTATGGACCACCATTACGACGGCTGCGGAACCTGCAAGCATTGCCGCGGCGGCTGGACGCAGATGTGCCTCGAAGGCGCAACCGTCTACGGCACGGGGGGCAATGGCGGCCATGCCCATTACATGAAAGTCCCGGCGCACACGCTGGTGCCGCTTCCCGACGAACTCTCCTTTGAGACAGGAGCCGCCATATCCTGCGGCACCGGCACGGCCTGGGGCGCGTTAAAACGCCTAAACCTTCAGGGTGGCGAGACCTTGGCCATTTTCGGGCAGGGACCCGTTGGCCTTTCCGCAACCCAGCTTGCCGTGGCCATGGGCGCGCGTGTGATCGCGCTGGACGTATCGCCTGAACGCCGGAAAATGGCCGAGGATTTCGGTGCCGACGTCGTCATCGACGCGCTATCAAACGATCCCGTCGAAGCCATCCGTGATCTCACCCACGGCGAGGGCGCCCACAAGACGCTGGATTGCTCGTCCGCGCCGCAAGCCAGGGCCGCCGCCGTGCGCGCGGCCAGGTCTTGGGGCACGGCGTGCTTCGTCGGCGAACGGGGCGACGTGAGGCTGGATGTGAGTCCCGATTTGTTACGCCGGCAGATCACCCTCGTCGGCTCGTGGACTTTTTCCAAGCAGGGCCAGGCCGAATGCGCCGAATTCGTCGCCGACAGAAAGATCGCCGTCGACAAGCTCTTTACCCACCGCTGGAAGCTGGAAGAGGCCGAAGAAGCCTACAAACTGTTCGACACCCAAACGACGGGAAAAGCGGTCATCCTGCCGGGTTGAAACCAGCAGATAAGACGATACCGCGCACAGCCGCACGCCCTAGCGCCCTGCCCCGATCCCTTTCGGCGTCGTCACCAGGACCTCGAGCGAGCGGTCGGGGTGCAGGGCCAGCGGCTTGGCGGCGATGCCGGCCATCTCGTCGACGTAGGCGCGGCGTTCGCCGACGTCGGGGCGGTAGGGCGCGTCGTAGAGCGTCGCCGTCGACGGGTTGGCGTCGGCGGCCTGGACGATGTCGCGTCCCTCCGCCCCATCCCGGTCGATGCGCAGCACCACCATGCCCGACGCCGGCATCACCTTGTCGCGGCCGACCGGCTGGCGGTTCTCGATCAGCACGAAGCGCTGCCAGTTGATCCGCACCCGGACCGCCAGGATTCCTTTGCCCGGGTCCAGCGGCTGCAGCGTCACCCGCCGGGTCTCTCCGGGGGCCATGTCGACGACCTGATCGGGCGCGATCCAGCCCAGTTGCAGGCGGGTGAAAGACGACGGCGCCGGCGGCGGGATCTTCCGCTCGAGGAAGTGCTGGCTCATGATGTCCCACGGCCCGACATGGATGGCGAAGGTCACCGGCAGGAATTCGGCTCCGGGCGGCGGCCGGCTCTGCAGGTCGAAGTCGTAGAGGTCGGGCACCACCCGCTTGCCGTCCCGGACACCGCCGAGGGCGTGCAGCAGGTCGTGGACGACGTGACCGACCAGCGCGTTGGCCGCAGACACGACGGCCGGCCCTTTGAAAACGCCGCCGCCGGGCAGTTCGACCGCTTCCAGGCGGGACTGCCCGCGGCGCACCCCGGACAGCATCCCCGGATTGGCGCAATAGGCGATCATCCCGTAGCCCTTGCCGGGCGTGGTCCAGGCGCCGACGACGATCCATACCTGTTGAAAGGCGGCGATATCGACATCGCGCCGCGCGGCGCCTAGCGCATCGGCCACGAGGCGGCGCACACGGCCCCGGTCGACATCGAAGTTGTGCGGGCTGACCCTGTATTCCGACAGCGGCGCCGGCATCTCATACCAGCCGGACACCGTAGGCGCGACCGACGCCTTGCCGTAGGACGTCATGTGGATATAGCGCCGGACCTTGTCCGCCTTTTGCCGGATATCATCGAGGCTGCGCGGCGGTTCGGTGCCGGGAAAGCGCACCGCCACCACCAGAAGCCGTTGCGCCCCCGCCACCCGCACCGGATCGCCGAGGCCTTCCGTAGAGGCAGTGTTTGTGGCCAGGGCCAGGAAAAGGATAAGGGCAACGACCGGCAGACGAAACGCCAGCGCCAAGCGGTCGCTTATAGTCTCGCGGTTCATCATAATGGCGGAAGTATATCAAAAATGGCGGCCGGTTCGAAGGCGGCGTTTGGATTGTTGCACGGTCGCTAGGGTTGCGCCTCCGCGGCTCTCCCTCAAAGCGAACCGGAGGAGTTAAAAATTTTGCTGGCGGACGATAAATCGGTGAAGACGCTGTTTTGCATCCAGGCGGTGATGTTCCTGGTCAGGGCGCGCGGGCCGGTCACCACCATTTTCTCTTCCGTGATCGCCTTGTTGTAAGTCTTCAGGCCGTTCCAGACGTCGGTCATGGTTTTGACCGTGGTGTTGAAATAGACGTCGACGTCCCGGCCCGGGTCCGTCGTGCAGACATCAACGCCGTCGCCCGTCACGACAATCCACCAGTCCGCCATGTCCTTGAGGTCGGAAAAGCGGAACCGGATCACCGCGTCGCCGCCGGGCAGCTTGTCCGGCACGATGCTGCGTTCAAGATAGACCATCAGCAGGTGCACGTCGTAGTCCCGGTCCGTCAGGCCGGATTGTGCCCAGCGCACCCCCCAGCCGCCGAGGCTGAGAAGAATGGGCATCAGCTCCCGGCACGGCTCCGTCGGGTGGTATTCATACCCGCGCTGGCCGGATATGCGCTTTCGGTAAATCATTCCGCGTTCGTCCAGCATGGCCAGGCGGCGGGTCAGGATGGTCGGCGAGATACTTCCCAGACCGCGCTGCAACTGGCTGAACCGGGTGGCGCCCATCAGCAATTCGCGAATAATCAGGATCGTCCATTTCTCGCCGAGGATCTCCGACGCCTTGGCGATCGGGCAGAATTGACCGTATTCCATTGGGGCCGTCCTTTTAATTTCCCACAACCTAACTCCTGAAAGTGGAGTTAGGCGCTCCACAATCTATAGCACGTTACTACACTTTGTGAAGTAGAAAACTTTCCGCGACCGCCCTATGGATGGCCGGTCCCGGCGCCATGAAGGGCCGGGCTGAACAAACCAGATAACCAGACAACCGGAAAACAGGAGTTTGTTATGAAGCATTTCCAAATTTACACGCCCGAAAACGCCCCCGCCCCCGCCGACGAGACGCTCAAGAGCCTTAAAGGCATGCTGGGGTTCGTGCCCAATGTCTTCGCCGTGATGGCGGGAACGCCGCCGGTGTTGGCCGCTTTCGCCACGCTGAACGAAAAATTCGCTGAAACGTCCCTAAGCCCGACCGAACGCGAAATCGTGCAGATCGCCGTCAGCGTCGAGAACGGCTGCACCTACTGCGTTGCCGGGCATACGGCGTTCGCCAAGATGCAGAACGTGCCGGACGATATCATCACCGCAGTCCGCGACCGCGGTGTCCTGGACGATCCCAAACTGGCGGCGCTGCATGACTTCGCGCGCGCCGTGTTGACCAAGATGGGCAACATTGAGGACGCGGAACTTGAACGGTTTCTTTCCGCCGGGTACACGGCGGCCCAGGTTCAGGAAGTGATCGTCGGGGTCTGCACCAAGGTCTTCAGCAACCTGACCAGCAACCTGCTCGGCATTCCCCTCGACGAGGCGTTCGCCGAATATGCGTGGGAAGCGGCCCCGGCGCGGAAGGTCGCTTAACGCCAATCAGCGAAAGATATAGATCGGGCTCGACCAGGCGAAGTGGCCGTCCTCATGTGTCACGCGGACGTAGAGGGCGTTGTCCCTGTCGTCGGCGAGCCCGATCCGTCTTTCCAGGGTGACGGCGCGGTGCGGGTTGTCGTCGGGCAGGCGGAAAATGCGGATGCGGCGGTCGATGCCGCCATTGGCGAAGATCAACTCGTCATAGCCTATGTCCTTAACCGCGATCTCTTCCTGTACCAGCGCGGTATCGATTTTCAGCGTGCCGGATTGCGCGTCTTCGAGAACCGCATCGAAGCCGCCGAAGCCGCCCGTGGTCAGGGCCGTCCATTCGAGCCGCCCCGGCGCGGTCTGATCGAAGCGTTTGTCCAGGTTGTAGCGATTGACCGGGGCCAGACTCTCGAAGGTGTTGCCCTCCAGCTCGGCACGGCCATCCCATACCGTCTCGCGGCCCCGGCCCCGGTATTCCGAGCCTTCCCACAAAACGCGGATGCGGGACCCCAAATCGGCCTCGGCATAGGGGCGGAAGACCTCGACGGTTTCCAGGCCGTTGCGGATATCGATGCGCTCGACCGGCGACGCGCCACGGATATCGATGCGGAACGTCACCTCGGCGTCACCGGAGCGCAGGATGTCGCCCATCATCGCCTCGTCTGTTTGTTCAGACGTGACGCCGGCCCCCTCACTGCCAAGTTTCGGGTCGTCGGAGAACAATTCCGCCGGGCTGTCGAACACGGCCTTTGTATCGAGCACCACCCGGCTGCCCGTGGTGCCGTAGTGATGGCGTTTCTTCAGCCCTTCCATCAGGCCGGCGCGGGTGAAGGCCGGCGCCAGGATGCAGGTCAGCCCGCCGTAAGCGCCGAACTTTGTCGCGCCGGGATGCGACGCGCCGGGGCGGCCCTTGTGGCCGTCGGAATTGGACACGATGCCGACCCGGTAGCCCTGCTCGAAGGCGTCGGTGACCAGCCATTCGAAGGTGCCCCAGGCGGAATGCACCTCGACGGCGCGCTCGATGCGATCGTCGTGGGCGATCTTGATGTCGGCGTAGCGCCCGCCGATGTGGGCGAAGACGACGCAGTCCTCGTCCTTCAGGGCCTCGAACAGGTCGTTGGCCGAGTTGCAGTCGGTGTCGATGTCGGACAGGTCATCGACCAGGGCATGGGACGAGCGGTGAATCTGCCGCCCTTCCTTCATGTGCAGAATATTGCGGTCGCCGCCGAGGCCGGTGTTGCCGGACCATTCCCAGCCGGGGAAGACGATGAAGCGGTTGTCCTCGGTGAATTCGGCGGACAGTTCGTTCAGCCACTGCCAGAACTCTTCGGTGATCTGAAAGTCGTTGCCCTGATGCACGCAGACGTCGAGGAACGCCTTGTCGCGGGCGAAATTGTAGAAATCGCGGGCCGAATTGGTGCCGATGGTTTCTTCCGACTGGCCGTGCAGATCGCCCCAATAGGGCAGCAGGTCCGCCTCTGCAGATTGGGGGCCGACAAAGCGGCACGGGTTCGAGGTCGCGACCACCGACTCTCCGTCCAACAGCTCGATCAGCAGATCGCCGTCGCCGGTGACTTCCAGCCCGTCGAGGATTTGCGCGAAGCCGCCCGTCTCGAAGGTCACCGTTTCCGGCAGGCCATCGACGGCCATATTGGCGCGGAGGGTATACGTCGCGTCGCAAAGATCGGACGGATTGCCCCAGCGGTCCTCGCCCTTCATGCGCAGATCGAACGGCTCGCCGGCATGCCTGAGCGTCGGCCGGCTGGCCTTGGCAAGCACCGGCGGGCCGGGGAGGGTGGCGGCGGT
>JACKQG010007115.1_pt1 | contig 11434 bp, 9 predicted proteins | sample 8237621 | NCBI WGS metagenome assembly JACKQG01 (sample SAMN15677084, study PRJNA649215) | marine metagenome | biome: marine; feature: Black Sea; material: saline water; isolation source: suspended particulate matter (SPM) from the Black Sea western gyre | collected 2013-06-09/2013-06-10 | depth... | reverse complement strand
CCCAGCAGGTTGTTACCGACCAGGTGAATGGCCTGGCCGATAAGCATGTTACCAATGGCGCCCTCATCACCATCCGGCCCAGCACAGGCGAGATATTGGCAATGGTTGGCTCGGCAGATTTTTATAAAGAAGAGATCGACGGCCAGGTGAATATGTCGGTCAGCCCGCGCCAGCCGGGGTCTTCCATCAAGCCCATCAATTACGTGGCAGCCTTTGAGAAAGGCTGGACCCCCGCCACGCTGATCTGGGATGTGCGCTCAGAATTCCCGCCCTCTGGCGATCCTAACGACACAAGCCCGCGCTATGTGCCTGTAAACTACGATGAGCGCTACCACGGCCCGGTGACGGTTCGCACAGCGCTGGCTAACTCTTTCAACATTCCGGCGGTCAAAACCCTCGACTTTGTAGGCATCTACGATAACCCGAATACGCCCGAAAAAGACGGCATGATCGCCATGGCCGAGCGTCTGGGAATTACCACGTTTACACGTGACGATTACGGCCTCGCGCTGACCCTCGGCGGGGGCGATGTCTCACTATTGGAATTGACCGGGGCGTATGCTGTTTTCGCCAATGGCGGGCGGCGCGTTCCTTCGGTAGCAATCACCCGCATTGAAGACCATCTGGGCAATCTGGTTTATGAATATGAAATTCCGCCGGGCGATCAGGTGATCCGCGCCGAGCACGCCTTCCTGATCTCCTCGATCATCTCCGACAACCAAGCCCGCGCCCCGATGTTTGGCACCAACTCGTTGCTCAATTTGCCATTCCAGGTTGCGGCTAAAACCGGCACCACCAATGACTTCCGCGACAACTGGACTCTGGGCTACACCCCCGATGTAGTGGTTGGCGCCTGGGTCGGTAACGCCGATTACACCCCCATGCAGGGTACGACTGGCCTCTCTGGTGCGGCTCCGATCTGGAACTCTTTTATGCAGACTGCCGTGCAGCAGCTTACGGGCGGCAATCCGACACCTTTCACCCCGCCATCGGGTTTGGTCACCGAAGTGATCTGCGCGGTTTCTGGTACCGAGCCTTCGCAGTGGTGCCCCAGCCAGCGCAGTGAATACTTCCTCGCCGCACAGCCTCCGCTCTCTAAAGGCTACGATTTGTGGCAAAAAGCCAATATCGATACCTGGACGGGATTGTTGGCCTCCCCGGCTTGTTCCGAATTTACCGAGAGTGAACTCGGCCTGAATGTGAATGACCCGTGGGGTGTGAAGTGGATTAATGAAACCGATCAGGGGCGCGATTGGGCCAGAAGCATGGGCTTCGAGGAGCCTTTCTTTTTCACACCGCAAACGGCCTGCTCTGCCAGCGACTCGCGCCCTAAAGTGCAACTGACTTCGCCCCGCGATGGTGATGTGATCAAAGAGAACCCGATTGTGATTTATGGCATGGCCGATGCCACCAGCGAATTTTCCTCCTACCGTCTGGAATGGGGCCGCGGCCACGATCCGGTGGATTGGGATACACTGCGACAAGGCGATTCGCGAGTGGATCAGCCGGATGATCTGTATGAATGGGATGTCAGCGAACTTGGCCCAGGGGTGGTGACACTGCGCCTGAGTGTATTCTCCACTCGCGGCACATCCGCCGAAACGATGATCTCCATCGATCTGCAGGTGCCCACCCCCACGCCGACGCCCACCGATCTGCCCACATTCACCCCCACCTTCACGCAAACCTTCACTCCCACGGCTACTTTTACAGCAACCGCCACATTCACCAATACCCTGCCGCCGACAGCTACCTACACACCCTCGGCGACGTTACCCGCCACGGCAATTCCCTCGGCAACGCCATCGATGACACCGACACCATAAGAAAAGGGCGGCTGCGAAGCAGCCGCTCTTTTCTTACTTCAATAACAGTGAAAGCTTATTGGTCATTTCGGTGGAACAAGTTCCATGTAAAAGTTATTGCCAGGGTTTGGATCAATATCAGAATAGATTTCGCACGTGACTTCGTACTGATATAGATTGGCATCAATCGTGATGCCGGTATCCGCTTCCCAGGTTTCGCCGGGGCCAGCCTGAATGATGATGCGCTGTTCTTCTACCAGGTCTTCTGTGCCGTGTTGGGGGCCGCCCCAAGAAACACCATGCGCTTCACACCGCATTTCAATTTCCCAGGCCATCAAAACTGTGGGGCCATTGTTGGTGATGCGGGCCATCAGTCGTCCGTGGGGCAGATTATCGGGAAAAATATCTGTAACATCCAGATCGGCCTGAACTTCGTTACCCGATTCGCTGCCGTGGTTGCCGGGGCATTCGCTTTCGGGAGGACATTCTTCATTGTGTGGGGGTTCCTCGCCGTGAGGCGGTTCTTCTTCGTGGAAAGGTTCTGCGTGTTGCTCTTCTTCGGGCCGGGGCTCGCCCTCCCCTGGATGTTGTGGCTCATCTTCGGGGCGGAATTCCTCCTCGGGGGCGGAATGCTCTTCGCCGGGCTGAAAGTTTTGCTCCGGTGCGGGTTGTCCCAGTTGACTGAAATTGCAGGCCAGGGCGCTCAATATCAATATGCAGATCGCCAGAAAGGGCAAATACTTGCGGAAGGTTGGGGTGGACTTTTTCATCTGTGCAACTCCTTTTTGAGTGTTTATGCTTTCATTCCATTAGTCGCTGCGGTGGGAGAAAAAGTAACACATTTTGACGGCAACAGGACTCAGGCAAAATGATGAATATAGTGAAAACAGGGGTGTGAGGGGCGCTTCGCGCTCCCCCGACCCTGTTTTCGGGCTTTCTTTTGCGAAAGTGCGTAATTCCTGGGCAATTTAGAATAAGCGTATCTGCGGTTCAGTATAGGTCAGGGGATCGAGTTCAAATTGCTCAGCGAGATTCTCAAGCGTTATTGCAGGATTTGTATCGAGAAACCTTAAATGACGATATTTGAGGAATTGCCAACCATCATTTTGGAGCGTGTTACGTAGCGCAGGGTTGTGGGCGATTTTGAATGCAACCAGGTTGGCGCGTCCGCCGGGTAATAGGATCACACCGGGTTTGGGTAGGTTTTTCGCCTGGATGATTTTGCCCATCAGCGCAGAAACCGTTAAATAGAACGTATGCACTGTATCGTCGTTGAAACGCCACTGATAACATAGCGGATCCTCATCGAGATGTTGGAATCTGGCTCCCAGGCGTAGCCCCAATCTTTCGAGTAAATCAGCCATCTCTTCCAAATCTTGCCGCCGGGCAGCAGGGGTATCTTGTGGACGCAGCGACCAGACGCTATGGTCGGGCGTGGATTCCCCGTATGATTCCAGGCAACATTGCACGAATTCGGCAGAAGGGGTCAGCAACCCCGTAAATTCAGCACATAAAGCCGCGTCAATAGTGGCTTGAGAACTGCCAGGATTTTTGAGCAAGATGCGCACACAACTCATTTCGACGCGATCGGCAAGCGGTGTTTGCGCGCGGCTCTCGTCGGTGAGCCACCAATAACCGCTTTCCGGGGTTTGGTCTGAATCCAGATGAAGGAAACCGCCCCTGTAGGAAATGGCTTCTTGTAGCGTGTCTTGCAACGTATAGTAAGCCTCGCTGGGAGCAACTTCATCCGAAGATACAGCAGTTTCCAGCAGTCCGGCGGCCGCGATCGTGAGATAGTTGCCAGGCTGCCCGCTCTGCCTCAGGTATTCACGTGCTTGTGCGCTGATTTGCTGTTTTCGTTGTTCAGACGATTGAGATCGCTTCCCATCAAAATCGGTGTACCATAACAACCGGGCTTGCTCTTGCTCGGGGCGCATCGCCGCGCCAGCGAAGCGTAAACCGGAATGCTGCGCTGCCGCCAGGGCGGCGCTTATAAATCCGGCATCGCCTTCACTGATTAGGCCAAAGATCGGTATCCCTGCCGCGAGATTATGCTGCAAACTATCGAATGTGGCGTGCAGCGCCACAGTATGCCAACGCCAGCCATAACGTTGTCTGCGCAATACGCTTTTGAAGCTATCTGCTGCGTCTGCGCCCCATAACCAGCCGCTCCATAACGCCGAGAGCGTCCAAAAAGCCTGATTCGGTCGCGGGATGGCGCTAACGATGGCCTCAATGGGGAATTCCCACAGTTCCCCCGCCAGGTCTTTAAAGCGCCCATCGTAGAGGACGATGCCAGTGTTTTCTGTGGGGAGTTCCGGCCAGTGCGAGACGGGGATAGCCGCTTGCGTGGAGGTCCACATTGCAAGAGCTTCTTCCAGCGCCAGCCAGAGATTATTCTCACGGTATTTGGGCGGGATGGTCAATTGCCGCGGGCGTTCCCGCTCGGTGGGATGCGGCCAAAGCGTGTTGCCGCGGTCGCAGGCATTCAGAATTAATGCGACCATGCGCTGGCGTTGCAGCGTGTCTATTATCAGACCGTCAAGACGGTTGATGAGTGTGGTGAGTACATAAACAGCGCGCCCCGGGTAGACAGCCAACGCTTCTTCGGCAAAGCCGCGGTCGGGGTCATTGAGCGGGGCGACGCGTTCCAGAGCGCGGGCATGATGCAATCTGTTATGGCTGAATTGAGCAGCGCGATTGCGGTCTTCTTCGGTGGTGGGGTATTCGCCGCCGTCGTTGCAATGCGGGCAGGCGTACACGCGTGCGTAAGGCGCGGGCGCGTCTTTTTCCCACAGAAAAGCCTGGGCTTCAACGGCCTGACCGCATTGCTGGCAATGGGTTTGATACAAAGCACGGATATGCGGCTCGAGGCGCGTATCGCGGAATTTGGCGGCACTCAATTGTGCCAGAGCTGCGTTAAGTTCGGCGGCGGCGGGAGCCTGCGCCAAAATTTTATTGGCAAAACTGACCACCGGGTTGTGGACTGCTGCTAATACGCGGTATCCGCTGCGGGCAAGTTCATTGAGCAGGCGCGGCGAAGCCCCAAAGGGGTCCAGCACCCAACCCCCGGGTGAAATATGCGCATCCAGCCAGGGGGTTGCAACCCCCTCCGGAATGAGAGGTAAATATCGTTCCAGGGGGATTTTTGGAGCGCGCAGCGTTCCAGGAAGAAATGTTAACTGGTTTGTCATCCTGCTTATAAGTATATACCAGGCGAGGCACAAATACGGAATCTTCTCAGAATCTCTCTGCTCTTTGCGGCAGTATATTGGGGATGATTCCAGAGCAAATCTCCACGCTGCCTTGAGTGAAGTGTACTATAATGGCGGCATTTCAAATTGCTTTGGAGGAGACAGTAAATGGGTAAATCTCTGAATATAATGATGGCATCATCCGAATGTGTACCATTTGCCAAGTCGGGTGGGTTGGCCGATGTAGTCGGAGCGCTCCCGGCGGCGTTGAAGGCGCTGGGGCATAATGTGATTGTTGTAATGCCCAAATATCGCTCGATAGATGCAGATAAATTCAAGCTGGAACCGTACCTGGAACCGATGGGCGTGTGGATGGGCGATAGCGAAGAATGGTGCGCGGTGCAGCATACCGTTGCCGCGGGCGGTGTCCCGGTGTATTTTATTGAGGCCGATAAATATTTCGACCGCGAAGGTCTGTATAACGATGCCGCGAACAACGATTATCTTGACAATCCGCGGCGCTTCGGATTTCTCTCGCGGGCGGCGTTGCAACTCTGCAAGGATATTGGCTTCAAGCCCGATATTATCCACGCCCACGACTGGCAAACCGCGCTGATGCCCGCGTATCTGAAAATTTGGCATTGGGATGATCAGATACTGGGCGATGCAGCCAGTATGTTGACGATTCATAATATTGGTTATCAGGGCGTTGCCGATGCCGCGCATTACGATTATCTGGGTTTGCAGTGGGGCAATTTCACCGCCGATAAACTTGAAGACCACGGGCGGGTGAACTTTCTTAAGGGCGGGGTGCAGTATGCCGATATGGTCAACACCGTTAGCCCAAAATATGCCTGGGAGACGCGCACCCCTGAGATGGCCTACGGCCTGGCTCCGTATTTGAATGACAAGGGGGCGAACTATATTGGCATTCTCAACGGCGTGGATTATGACGACTGGAACCCGGCGGTGGATACCTTGATCCCGGCGCAATACACCCCCGAAGATTTATCTGGCAAAAAAGAATGCAAGCGGGCTTTGCAAGCGCGCTTCTTGCTCGAAGAAGATGATACCATCCCGGTGATGGGCGTTGTCAGCCGCCTGGCCGATCAGAAGGGCCTTGACCTGCTGGCCGATGCTATTGACGCTATTCTGACAAATATGCGCGTGCAGCTTGTTTTACTTGGCTCTGGCGACAAAGCCCTGGAGCAATTCTTTGGCGATCTCCCCCAACGCTTTCCTGGCCGCGCGGGAAGTTTCATTGGCTACAACAACGAAGTTGCTCATTGGATTGAAGCAGGCTGTGATATGTTCCTGATGCCCTCGCGCTACGAACCCTGCGGCCTGAACCAAATTTATTCGCTGAAATACGGCACGCTGCCCGTTGTGCGCGCTACCGGCGGGTTGGAAGATACGGTTGAACAATACAATGAAGTCACTGGCACAGGCACTGGCTTTAAATTTTCGGAAGCCAGCGCCCATGCAGTTTATTACACTATTGGCTGGGCGGTGAGTACTTATTATGATCGCCGTGATGACTGGGATGCGATGGTGCAGCAGGCCATGCAGCAGCGCTTTTCGTGGGAAGATAGCGCCCGCGCGTATGAAAAAGCCTACCGGCAGGCGATAAAAAATAAGCAGGCTTCGTGATGGTTTGGCAATTTACGAGGTTAAATTGAAAAAGAATGTAGCGATTGTGCTTTTTGATGATGTTGAAGTGCTCGATTTCGCTGGGCCTTTCGAAGTTTTTTCGGTAACGGATGAACTCAACGATTATCAGATTTTCGATGTGTACACCGTTGCCTCTGAGCAGCGCCCTATCCGCGCCCGCAACGGCCTGTCGGTAAATCCGGATTATGATTTTGAGGGCGCGCCAACCCCCGAGGTTCTCATTGTCCCCGGGGGAGCTGGCACACGCCTGCTTTTACGGCATTCAGCCTCGTTGAACTGGATCACGATCCGGGCCGCGTCCGCTGACCTGGTATTGTCGGTGTGTTCCGGCTCGCTTGTGCTGGCTGCGGCGGGCTTGTTGGATAATCTCGAAGCGACAACCCATCATCAAGTTTTCGATGAATTAATTAAACTGGCTCCGAGTGCTCGCGTGCATCGCGACCGTCGTTTTGTGGATAATGGAAAAGTGATTACTGCGGCGGGTATCAGCGCGGGGATTGATATGAGCCTGTATGTGATCGCTAAATTATTAGGCCGGGGTTTTGCTGAAGCCACGGCGAGATATATGGAATATCCCTATGAATAAAGGTATTTGGTATGGCGTTGGCGCGTATGTGTTATGGGGTTTCTTTCCAATTTATTGGAAATTGATCCATGACGTGCCTGCGTTGGAGATTATTAGCCACCGTATGGTGTGGTCGTTTGTTTTTGTTGCCATTGTGATCGCGCTGCGCAAGAGTTGGCAGGGATTTCGTCCGGTTTTAGAAAACCGCAAGCGCGCGCTGGTGTATTTGGGTACTGGGCTATTATTAACGCTCAACTGGCTGGTGTATGTTTGGGCTGTCAATAGCGGTTATATTGTCGAATCGAGTTTGGGTTATTTTATTAATCCGCTGGTAAATGTGCTGTTAGGTGTGGTTTTCTTGCGCGAGCGGTTGCGCCTCGGGCAGTGGATACCGGTGGGTTTAGCGGCAGCCGGGGTGCTATACCTCACGGTTAGTTATGGCTCGTTGCCCTGGATTGCGCTCACCCTGGCCTTTTCATTTGGGTTCTATGGATTATTAAAAAAGACGGCTGCTCTGAATTCTACGCACGGTTTTATGTTGGAAACCGGCTTTATTTTTTTTCCAGTGCTGGGGTATTTGATTTATCTGGAATTGACGGGGCAAGCCGCTTTTGGACACCAATCACTTTTTACAACCGGGATGCTGATTTTCGCGGGTGTGGCAACTGGATTGCCATTGCTCTGGTTTGGCGCTGCTGCCCGGCAGATTCCATTATCAACGCTGGGATTATTGCAGTATATTGCCCCGACGCTCCAGTTTTCGATTGGCGTCTTGCTTTACGGTGAAGATTTTTCTCAGGCCCGTGTGATCGGCTTCAGCATCATTTGGCTGGCTTTGCTAATTTATTCTTCAGAGGGCTTTCTTCACCGACGCGCTTCGCTGGTTGCACACCCCTCTGCAACTGATTAGCCAGAAAGGATGTACCTATTCAGCCTCCAACTGAAAGATAGCGATAAAAGCGTGTTAGTTTGAACAGGTGCGAAAGGAGATGTCTATGAATCTTAGGCAACTGCGCCAGGATATTCACTGGATGTACATGCAGGAACATCAGACTTTGGGGGAAGCAGGAACCCTGCGTTTGTTGGAACAAGCCCGGCAATGGGATTTGTCGTCGAACCTGGCTCGGGGTGGGGTGCTGGTATTCCCGCACGCCGGCGTTGCCGACTGCGGCCAACAAATTGCCGCCGTAGTTCATGCTTGCCTCGATAGCGGCGCTGAGCGCGTATTGTTGGTAAGTGTGTTGCATTCGTTCTCCGAAGAAATGGAAACTGCCCGTATCCGCGTGGCTGCGGGCGAAGACCCGGCCCAGTTCCGTCATTGGGGTGTACAGGGGCCGGGCTTGATTGGCCGTCAGGATTGGCGTTTTGACCATGTGCTCACCAGTTGGCGGCATTTTTGGCGCGCTGAAACCCAACGCCGCGGTATCAAAGGCCCCGAGGTGATTGAACGGTATCCCTATTTGGCGGGTGGCAAGCCCGAAAACCTGCCGGGGATGGAAGAATTGGCCGAGATTGCCAAAGACGCGGTGATCGTCACGACGGCGGACCCCTTCCATCACGGGATTGGTTACGGCGATGCGCCTGAAGATTCGCTGTATCCAAACCAGGGCGGCCTGGAATTATCTCGCCGCCATATTCAGGAGGGGATTGATTTGCTCGCAGCCGGGGATTATTGGGGTTACAACCAGCATTGTGTAGATGCCAAGAGCGATGCCCGCGATGCCGGGCAGGTGTTTCGATTTTTGCGCGGCCCGATGAAGGGTGAAATTGTCGATTTGACCTATAGCGACGCGGCTGAGTTATATCAGCAGCCTGCCCCAACCTGGGTGGCGGCGGCGCTCATCGAATGGCAATTAGAAGCATAGGAGATGCTATTATGACTCGTAAAAAACAATCGCGTGGCACATGTGTTTTCTGTGGCAAAGAGATGACCAAAGGTGGCCTGTCTCGCCATCTAAAAACCTGCCAACAACGCGCGGAAGCAACCAAAAAGGCGGATCATCAGGCCGGTAAAGTAGAACCGATCTATCATCTGCAAATTCAGGATGTCTGGAACAGCGATTTTTGGTTGCATGTTGAAATGCGTGGTTCAGCCACCCTGAATTCGCTGGATACATATTTGCGCTCTATTTGGCTGGAGTGCTGTGGTCACTTGAGCCATTTTGCGATTGGCGGTGGATGGGATGGGCAAGAATTGCCCATGAGTTCAAAGGCCAGAATGTTATTCCAGCCCGGCCTGGAGTTGACGCACATCTATGATTACGGCACAACCTCGGAGACGAAGGTGATGGTTGTAGATGTGCGCCAGGGGAAACCACACACGACTCAGCCCATTTTTCTCATGGCGCGCAACCACCTCCCTGAAGAGCGCTGCAAGGAGTGTGGTGAATTGGCATCATGGTTATGTATCGAATGTCTCTATGAGCATGAAGAGCCAGGCTGGTTGTGTGATCAGCATGTTGAAAAACACCCCCACGATGATTACGGCGAACCGTTCCCAATTGTAAATTCACCTCGCCTGGGAATGTGCGGCTACACTGGCCCCGCTGATCCGCCGTATTAGCCAACAAAAAAGAGCTGGGCTGCAAAGCAGCCCAGCTCTTTTTTGTTTTAGGGTTCTTTGATCTCGATGTCCACTGTCATTTCGCCGGATTTTTCGAATGTCAGGGTTAGCGGCAGTACCGCGCCGATGTCGAAATCTTCGAGCTTGTCAATGCACATGATGTGCAAACCGCCGATTTTAAGTTCAGCCTCGCCACCTGCGGGAATCTCAATGTAGCCATCCTGGACAGGGCGCATTCCCATCGCGCCTTCATCGGTCATGTAAGATTCGTGAAGTTCAACGGTTCCGCATGCGGGCGATTTGCCAGAAATCAGGCTGTCTGCCTCACTACCTTCATTTTTGATAAGCATATAGAAAGCGCCAGCTGTGGCAACTTTGGGCGATGGGCGTCCCCAGGCGCCGTCTATGGAAATTGCCGGACCTTGCGGCGCAGACTGGCAAGCGGAGAGCATAGCTGCCAGCGCAATAATGATACCGAGAGCGAGATAGAATTTTTTCATAATTAATTTTCCTTTCTTTGTGGGTGGTGGTTTCTGTGGATAGAAATTTTGGCCTTACACATTTGTGCAGGATAAAACCCGAAAGCTGTTAACAGACTTCTACCATCACGCGGCGTTAAATTTCGTCATGCCTGCCTTCCAGATGGATGTTGCGCAAGTAAGCCTGTATCTGCCGATAACTCATCAAATCGCCGCCGAAGCCGCGTTGGAATTGCGCCCCGTCTTCTGGCGATGCGAACGCCAGCACAGAAGGGGAGCAGCATACTGTCACCGCGCTCCCAATTAGATAATAGGCGCCGAGTGCATTGGTTTTGTGCCCATAGATAAAATCAGTCGCCAATATAACGCGGGGCGTGTTTTCACTGCATTGCATCATCAACCCGCAATGTGGACAGCAGGCGCCTATTTGCTCATTGTCCGGACAATCCAGGATGAAGGCGTTACGCGACGAGATGGGCTGGTGACACATCCCGCAGGTATGCGCGGCGGGTTTGGCTGCGATGGATTCGGCAGCGAGTTTGACGCCCCCATGCATTTTGAGAACGAGACCATTCTCTGCCAGCTTGTTCAAATCGCGGTGGATGGTCATCTGGGATACATCCAACTCGGCTGCCAACTCTCGAATGCTGAGGGTTTCGGCAGTTTGCAACAGGGCTAATATTTGCTGTTGGCGGCTTTCTGGGAGTGAATTCATGTTTTATTTTGTTAATTATCACAGAATTTCCCATAATCATAACAAATCATTTTCAGGTGTGTATCGCCTGAATGGATGAGCGTATATCCCCCAAATAGGCGATTTACCAGAGAAAATCGAGATTTGAAACTTTTTGTACCTTTTGGCGTATATGAAATAGGTTGATAACAAGCAAAGTGAGACAGCTAATGATGCAAACTGAATGGATGATTGATCTCAACAAGATTCGCAAAACATTTGATGGCCCGGCTGGGCCAATCCATGCGTTGCGTGAAGTTTCGTTGCAAGTAGGCCCCGGGGAATTTGTGGGGGTGCGTGGCCCTTCGGGGAGTGGAAAATCCACCCTGTTAAATATGATTACCGGCATAGATCGGCCCAGCAGTGGCGATGTAAAGGTTTCAGGTGAGCGACTGAATGACCTGAACGAAAATGCACTGGCGCG
>JACKQG010007114.1_pt1 | contig 11436 bp, 9 predicted proteins | sample 8237621 | NCBI WGS metagenome assembly JACKQG01 (sample SAMN15677084, study PRJNA649215) | marine metagenome | biome: marine; feature: Black Sea; material: saline water; isolation source: suspended particulate matter (SPM) from the Black Sea western gyre | collected 2013-06-09/2013-06-10 | depth... | reverse complement strand
CTCAGGTCGTGATGCTGCACCGCAAAGGCTCGCTCGAGGTCAAAACACAAGTGGGTGGCGCCTGGATACCGCGTGATAAAGACAACATACAACTCGGCAATACTTGGCATAAGTTACGTATCGATGTTGTCACTCAAGTCGGGCCCAAGGCTTTGGTCGACATTTACTTTGATGACAAATACTTGCGCACCGTGAAAATGTCGCGCGATGCTGTACGTGGATCCTTTGGCTTGTTCACCACTACCGGTAATGGCGCCTATCGTCATATTCGCATGCTGCGCCGTGATGCTCATGACCCTGCCGCGCGTATTGAACGGGAACTTACACTGGAGAAACGTCTCTCTGATCCGGAATCACGAGCACCTGGTGTTTTCCAAGGCTTAACTCCACCGAATATCAATGCATTCGAAGGTGATTGGATTCAAGGCGAGGCTATTGACCTCAAGGATCGTCAGGGCGCTATTACCGTCATTGCGTTTTGGACTGCTCATCAAGACGAAATTATTCCGACGGCAGCTTACTATTCGATGCTGGCAGCAAAATACCGGAAGTATGGACTCAAATTAATTTGTGTGTGTACTAATCAGCCGCACACTGCGCAGCAGGTACTAGATTGGGTGGCGGAGCATCCCCTTCATGACATCTCGTTGTATTACGACACGCAATACAAAATTTACCCAGCATACAACATCGGTAATGGCGGCCTCGATATCCCGCGTATTTTAATTTTAGATGTCGACGGGAAAGTCTACTGGGAAGGTGATCCTAATCTGCCACTCACGCGTGGATGGGACCCAGAGGCCCCCGTCCTGACTCCGGTCGATACGATTATTGAAGAGTTGATTGCTGATCGCAAAATGCGAGAAATTTTAAAGTTCACAACTGGCTTGGTGAAGGCTGAAGCATTCTTCGAGCAAAGAGAATGGGCTGCGGCTCTTGAGGCCATCATGCCATTAGCTGAGCTAGACGCCGATTACTCTCCATTGGTGCGCAAAGCCCGCCTATTGGTTGATAACGTTGAAGCTGAGGGTGCCTCTTTGCCTGACCGCGCCGCACAGCTCATTGACGATGGTTATCCCTTACAAGCACAACAACTTCTCACGACTCTAGTCGAAGAGTTTGCGGGCACCGCAATCGCTGACGACTTAGGCGCACCGCGAAAGCGCAAGCTTGAGCGGAGTAATCTTTATCGTACTGCCAAATCAAATATGCGTAAACTCGAAAAAGCGTTGCAACATATCGAGGGCGGACGCCCAGCTGATGCGCGCGAAATCTTGCGTAAAATGAAAGACGCGCAAACCTGCACTGAAATTGCAGAATTTGCGCGTGAGCTCGAAAAGCGTTTAGGCTTATAGAGTTTTCAGAGAGGCTTCGGTAATTTCGAGGGCCCTAGAAACGTCGTCGTTGGTTATCGCAAGATGCGGACGGAAACGCACAGTGCGTTCACCTGAACTGAGACCAATCATGCCATTTTCGAACATAGCGCCAAGAACCTTATCGCGCGTCTCAGCGTTTGGAGTATCGAATGCCATAATCAAGCCTTTACCTCGAACATTGTCAATCATGTCAAAGCTTGCAGCCATTTGCGTCATTTCTGTCAACCACTTATCGCCCTGGTCAGCAGCGTTGTCACAGAGCGAATCATTCTTGATTGTTTCAAGAATTTTTGTTGCGCGAACCATGTCAACCAAGTTACCGCCCCATGTAGAGTTGATACGACTTGACATTTCAAAGCAGTTATTCGGGACCTCATCAATGCGTGGACCAGCCATGATGCCACACTGCTGTGACTTTTTACCAAAGCTGAAAATATCTGGTGTAATACCGTAGTGCTGGAAAGCCCAAGGCTTACCCGAGCCAAAGTAACCGGTTTGAACTTCGTCACACAGGAACAGACAATCGTATTTTTCACAACGCGCTTGCAAGCCTTGCAAGAATTCTGGGCGGAAGTGACGATCGCCACCTTCACACTGAATAGTCTCTATCAAAATAGCGGCAATATCATCGCCATGCTGAGCGAAAGCGCCATCGATAGCAGCGAAACACGCGTCTTCCTCAGCGACATGGGCGACCATTTCGGAATCCGTCATCGGAAACTTCAAGCACGGCGCACTGATGCGTGGCCAGTCAAACTTCGGGAAGTAATCAACCTTGTCAGGTATGGTGTTCGTCAACGACAAGGTGTAACCAGAGCGACCGTGAAACGCCTTTTCGAAGTGTAGGATTTTAGTACCGACGTCGGCGTCAATACCTTTGGCGCGATTACGACGCACCTTCCAGTCAAAAGCCACCTTAAGAGCATTCTCGACAGCCAAGGCACCGCCTTCCACGAAGAACATGTGCTTATAACCTTCAGGGACCGCCATCTCGCCCATAGCCTCTACGTAACGCGCCATTTCGACCGTGTACAAGTCAGAGTTTGCTGGGCGGTTAGCCACCACACCGTGGACCGACTCTAGCCAGGTCTTATCGGTGAGTGATGGGTGATTCCAGCCAAGTGGAGTTGAGCCAAAGCAGCCGAAGAAGTCTAAAAAGTCTTTACCGCTGCGACTATCATGCAATATTGCGCCTGATGATTTGTCGAGATCAAGGACCAAATCATAGCCATCGACGAGAATCCACTTAGCCAAGCTGTCATGGACGGATTTTGAATCAAGTGTAGTGCTCATAAGCGGACATCTTACCCTCAACTGCCGTAAAACCCAAGTAAAAAGGCTCTAGAGCGTTAAAATGGTGGCACATGACTTCCGCCGACTCCAATCTGTGTTTGCCGCGTAACGTGCAGTTACGCAGCAAGAGCGAGTACTCCCATGTTTACGCTAATGGCGTACGCATTCGTGGGAAGTATCTGCGCATTGTGGCTGCAAAAAGTCCGCAAGACCTTGGAGCGCGTATGGGACTTTCCGTTAGCGCTAAGTTCGAGAAATCGGCGGTTAAACGCAATCGCGTGCGTCGGGTTTTGCGCGCAGCATTTCGCCTACAGCGACAGTCTTTACCTGAGCTTGATATGGTGTTAATACCTACTCGCAACAACCTCAGTTATCGCACGCCAATCATTGAACAGGAACTCGTCGAGCTGTGTGCTAAGGCCGTGGCCCAGTTTTCAAAGGACTGATGCTGGCTTACATCGTTTCCCTGCCGATTCGCGCCTACCGCAAATTCCTTAGCCCGATGCTTGGGCCATCCAAATGCAGATTCGAACCTACATGTTCGCATTACGGACTCGAAGCGCTTAAAATACATGGCGCATTCAAGGGCTTTTCCCTTATGACATGGAGAATTCTCCGATGCCATCCATTCTGCAAAGGCGGATTTGATCCCGTCCCACTAAAAAAGAAATGATTTCAGTCTTACTCCTCTCTGCTCTTCTCCAACACCCAAGCGCTTCGGAGCCACCTGCGGCTGTGCCTCAACCGTTGTCGGCGAAACAAGAGTTTGCTTTGCCAGCTCGCGAAGATTTGCGTTACGACGGCGAGTATTATTTTGGCGCGATCCGCCGCTTGTCTACGGATGGCGAAAATGCCGAAGGGTATTTCTCTTGGGGCGGCACACGCATCACCTATCAAGCGACATTCGGTGACCGCGCCTGTGACCAAATCTATGAACTCGATTTACTGAGTGGCGCGCGGCGCATGGTTTCAACGGGTACTGGTCGCACGACATGCTCCTACTTCATGGGTGGCGATGACAAAATCATTTTTGCTTCCACACATGGTTTCGCTGAAGACTGCTTACCACCGGCTGATCGCTCAAAGGGTTACGTCTGGAAGATCTACCCGCAATTCGATTTATATGTGCGCGACCTAGATTCATGGGAACTCACCCCGCTCGTGCCACACGATGGTTACGATGCCGAAGCCGTGGTTTCTCCTGATGGCAAGCATATCGTTTTTACCTCGCGGCGCTCCGGTGACCTCGAAATATTCATCATGGATGCCGACGGATCAAACTTAACGCAACTAACGGATGAACTAGGCTACGATGGCGGACCTTTCTTTAGCGCAGACTCACAAAAGATTGTTTATCGTTCTTATTACCCCGAGACGGAAGCAGAAGCGAAACACTACCGCGACTTACTCGCGCGTGATTCTATTGAGCCCATGAACCTACAAATCCGCACTATGAATGTCGATGGCTCAGACAAGTTCCAGGTGACGCATAACGAGGCGGCGAACTTTGGTCCTTACTGGCATCCAGATGGCGAACGTATCATCTATTGCTCAAATCAAGCAAGCGAGACCGGTCGTGACTTTGATTTGTTCATGGTCAATGCCGACGGCAGTGATAACCACCGCGTCACATTCTGCCCATCATTCGATGGCTTTCCAATGTTTAGCCACGATGGGCGCAACTTGATTTTCTCAAGTAACCGTAATGCCAGCAAGCGCGGCGACACCAACATGTTCATGGCGGAGTGGCTAGACGATGCGCGTCCTGCGAAGTAGTTAACTAGCGCAATCCGCAAGCATACAAAGCCCGGTCACGAACTTCTTGTGCCCGGGCTCTTGCTTTGGCAGCGCCCGCAGCAAGTATTTCGTCAACGACTGATGGCGTAGCCAGTAGCTCTAAACGCTTCTCACGCGCTTCAGCAAAGTGCTCTTCGATAGCATCTTTAAGACGCACCTTTAAGTGTCCGTACCCAGGTGCGCTATCGCCGCCCTTCTCCACTTGTGACTTCCAATCACTAAGTTCGTCGGCATCCAGAAACAACGCCAACAAATCGAAAAGGAATAACTCGCTAGAATCTTTCGGCTCTTCTGGCGGACGACTGTCCGTCACTATTTTGCCAACACGTTTCTTTAGAGCCTTACCTTCTTCGAAAATCCAGATGTCATTGCCATATGACTTTGACATTTTTTGCCCGTCTACCCCTGGCACTTTTTGCATGGTCGCGGATTTCTCAAGTAACATTTCAGGACGCTTAAAAACCTCTGTTTTGTAATTCTGGTTAAAGTAACCAGCCATGTCTTGCGCCATCTCAACGTGCTGAACTTGGTCTTTGCCGACGGGCACCAAATCGGAGTCGTACGCCAAAATGTCGGCGGCCATCAGCATGGGGTACGTAAACAAACCAACATTCGGCTTCGCACCATTCGCAATCTTATCTTTATAGGAGTGTGCGCGCTCGAGCAAACCCATTCCGGTTACAGTCGACAAAAGCCACTGAATCTCAGTCACTTCAGGGACATCAGACTGACGCCACAGCACCGCTTTTTCTGGATCTAAGCCACAAGCCAAATACGTGATCGCGGTCTCGCGCACCAACTCACGCAACTTATCTGCATCGCGCAAAGAAGTTAACGAATGGTAGTCGGCAATAAAGTAAAAATGCTCGCCATCTTGCTCGCTTAAAGCTATTTGTTGGCGAATCGCACCGAAGTAATTGCCTAAGTGCAGTAAGCCACTTGGCTGAATACCAGAGAGATATGTTTTTGTCATTACTTCCAGTGAAAGTTAATTCTAAGGTCAATGTCAGGATGTACCGATTGCTTGACTGGGCATGTCTCGGCTGCCCTAACCAAACGATCTTTATATTTATCTTCAATGGGTTGCCCCATATAAATGTCTACGGGCAAGCGTCCGATACGACGTACCGGTTCAGCGACCATGTGTTTTTCTACTTTAACAGTGGTACCTTCGAGGCTAATGCCATGACGGTCAGCAACAATGCCAAGCAAAGTTAAAGTACAGGTGCCAAGTGCAGTCGCCACTAAGTCGGTCGGTGAGAAATGAGCGCCCTTGCCGTGATTGTCGACAGGGGCATCGGTGATTACATGACATTGAGACGGCCCATGAATAGCTTTGCAGCGCAATTGTCCTTCGTAAGCTATTTCTACGCTAACACTCATGCTTAGACCTCGACGGTTGCAGCCTCCAGCTGTTCCTGCTCTTGCTTAGCCGCTAATTCGCGGATGTCCGCAGAAATACGCATCGAGCAAAACTTTGGCCCACACATCGAGCAAAAATGCGCCTCTTTAGCCGAGTCAGCCGGCAGTGTCTCGTCGTGATAAGCATATGCTGTTACTGGATCGAGTGCCAAATTGAATTGGTCGCGCCATCTGAAATCGAAACGCGCCCTAGACAGAGCGTTGTCACGCGCATCAGCATTTTCTATGCCTTTAGCAATGTCAGCAGCATGAGCAGCGATACGGTAAGTGATGACTCCGGTTTTCACATCGTCTTTATTCGGCAAACCGAGATGCTCTTTAGGAGATACGTAACACAGCATCGCTGTGCCATACCAACCAATTTGCGCAGCTCCAATGCCTGAAGTAATGTGATCATAGCCAGGCGCGATGTCAGTAACTAATGGCCCTAAAGTATAGAACGGAGCCTCAAAGCACTCGTCAAGTTGCTTGTCCATGTTCTCTTTAATTTTGTCCATCGACACGTGACCAGGACCTTCTATCATCACCTGCACATCATGCTTCCAGGCAATTTGAGTTAGCTCGCCCAAAGTTTTAAGCTCGCCAAATTGAGCCTCGTCATTAGCGTCAGCCAAACAACCCGGGCGCAAGCCATCACCCAAACTAAAGGTGACATCGTACTTCTTCATGACTTCACAAATCTTTTCGAAGCCGGTGTATAAAAAGTTTTCTTTTTCGTGATGCAAACACCACGAAGCCATAATCGAACCACCGCGCGACACAATGCCTGTAGTACGCTTGGCAGTCATTGGCACATACTTGATAAGAACGCCTGCGTGGATCGTAAAGTAATCTACACCCTGCTCGGCTTGTTCGACGAGGGTGTCAATGAACAAATCTAAAGTCAAGTCTTCGGCGACACCATTCACTTTTTCAAGCGCTTGGTAGATTGGCACCGTACCGATTGGCACAGGTGAGTTGCGCATAATCCATCCACGTGTTTCGTGGATGTTATGCCCGGTCGACAAATCCATTACGGTATCGGCACCCCACATAATGGACCATTGCAATTTCTCTACTTCCTCGGATATCGAAGAGTGCGTCGCACTGTTTCCGATGTTAGCATTAATCTTAGTACGGAACTTGCGACCGATGATTACCGGTTCGAGTTCCGGGTGTTTGATATTCGCCGGAATAACCGCGCGCCCTGCCGCGATTTCTTCGCGTACAAATTCTGGATCACGCTTCTCACGTGCGGCCACAAACGCCATCTCAGCTGTTATCTCGCCTTTACGCGCATAGTACATTTGCGAAAAGTTTTCGTCGCCACGCTCGAGGCGCTCGGCAATCCACGCGGCGCGCAATGGCGCCAGACCTTCGCGAGGATCAATCCCTTGCGGTCCGGTCGTGTCGTAAGCGTCGTGGTGTTCACCGTTAGTCAGATGAATGCGGCGGAACGGCACTTCAATATCAAAGCCACCGTGCGACACAGTACTGCTCATCTTTTCGCTTGATGGGTAGCACTCTTCGAGGCTCGGTATTTGTCGTGGGACAAGTTCGCCGCTTTCGTTACTGTGGCGAGTTAATTCAGTCGGGGATGTGTTCTCAGTCATTAGCTATATCTTCGCTTCGCGCTTGGTTCCAAACAATAGAGGAGTTATAATTTTGCACAATGAGTGTCGCCAAGAAGTTTGCCTGGGGCTGCCTAGCCGTTGTACTGTTACTATTCGGCTCTGCCTACATGGGCTGGAGGTGGGTAGCTACCAATCTCGCGCCAACCCTGGGAGCAGAGAATATCGCTGAAATGCAACAGCTGCTCATCGACATCGACATCCCGAGCGATTTCACGCCGACCTTCGCGATGTATACGGATGAAAATAAGCAAGACGCGTTGCTGATCTACATCCAAGAGGATAAACGTACGGTTCTATCGCAATTGATCCTTCATCAACAGTCGACCCCATTCAGCAAGGAAGAAGCTGAAAATCGGATGGGCAACTCGTTTCCGGGCTTGCAAATCACACGCTTAGAATTTCACGAAACAGAGCCCGTCAATTTCACGGTACCCGTTAGCTTCCAAGAACAGCCCGTGCCAGTGACCTACGAAGAGGGACGCGCCAAAGAAGAAGCAGACCTGAGCCACGTCTACTCGGCTTTCTTTGAATACCGCGGACGATACATGAGCATTATGCTCGCAGGCGACCCTCAGTTTTTGAATCGCGGTCAGTTCGAACAGCTACTTAAATCTATAAAGTAGGTAACGGCAACATTTCGCCATCCGCTTTTCGACGCGGACGTTGTGCGTCAACCGCAGTCATCCATTGTTGCAAATTATTTGCTAGGCGCTGCGCTATTTCTGGATGCGAGTTTATTAAATCATTACTCTCGCCGATATCGTTTTGCAGGTTGTAAAGTTCAAACTGTTCGGCCTCATACCAGTAAATCAATTTATAGTAACCCTCGCGCCACGCTGTAAAGGGTTCGTAGCGGTCGCCCGATGGCCCCCACTTATGTGGGTAGTGCCACACCATTGGCCGCTGCACAACGCCTAATTTACCGGCGATGATTGGCCACAATGAAACAGCATGCGCATTCTCGTCAACGTGTCGCCAGTCGCGAGGTATTTGCGCGACATCAGCGATGGTGGAATACAAATCGTTAGACAAAGTAGCAAACGGCAACATTGAATCCGCCGGCAGTTCATAACCGGGACGACTTGCTCCAGCCCACGACAGAATAAGAGGCACGCGAATGCCGCCTTCATAGCCGGACCCTTTTCCAGAACGCAGTGGCTGGTTGTGCGTATCTTTCGATGTGCCTAAAGGCGTGACGCCTCGAGAATGCGCAGATAGTCCACCATTATCTGAACAAAAGACAATTAGCGTATTGTCGGACAAGTTCAGTTCTTCAAGTTTATCAAGAATACGCGACATGCTGGCATCAACGCCGGCTACTAAGCTGGCATAAGCAGCTTCTTTATCATCGAGACCTTTGTTCTTAAAGTATTCAAAGAAGCGCGGGTCTTTTTGAATAGGCGAATGCACTGCATACTGCGCCATTTGCAAAAAGAAGGGCTGCTGTTGCTGAGCAGCCAACTCTAATTCCTGCTCGGCCTTAAGAGTCAGTGCTTCCGTTAAGAAGACATCGCTACCATGAAATTCTTCAAGATCAGGAACACCCCACGGCCCCGGTTTGTTGTTGCCATAGTTGTCAGCGCCATAATATGAGCCCGGTCCACCGGCAGCGTGTCCGGCAATGTTGTGCTCAAAGCCGATAGCTAATGGATCAGCGGCTTGCGTGCCAATAGCGCCGAGGTGCGCTTTGCCAATGTAAATGGTGCGATAACCTTGACGCTGCAGCATGCGCGGCAACAGACTATCGCTTATTTCTAGGCCTACTTTATTCCATTGCGGATCTTGCAACGCGTCCATGGGGCGCGAAAAATCTTTGTCGGCGTATAAAGTCCAGTCGGTAATATTCGTCGCGGCCGGATGCAAGCCACTCAAGATAGCTGTGCGTGTTGGCGTGCACACCGGGCTAGTCGAATACGCATTGCTAAAGCGAACACCGCGACTTGCTAATCGCTCTAGAGCCGGAGTGTGGTGCCACTGGTTATAAGCAGTCGCCTCGAGAGTAAACGGGACCGAGGTATCTTGCCATCCAAGGTCGTCGACAATGAACAGCACCACATTGGGCAAAGGATGCTCGACTTCGCTATCCGCAGGTCCGGCACACGCGGTAAGCGCAATAAGAACTAACGAATAGCAGTACTTCATTAATGAGGACGTCCGCTGTTACCAGCGGGTCGCGGGAAGAAGGTTAGCTCGGTAGTTTGCAGTTCGTCGTCGCGCAAGTACTTAACAGTCACGGTATCGCCATCGGCGAAGACCGCCAAGCCATCCATGAAGTCATAGATATCGAAGATGGCGACATCCCCCACCTGCTTAAGAATATCACCCCCTTGCAAGCCAGCTTTTTCTGCAGGACTTCCTGGACTGGTTCCTGAAAGTTGCATGCCACCATCTAATGGCTCGGCGCCGTAATCAGGGATAGAGCCGAACCAAACGTTCGCGCGAGCGACATGCCGCACTTCGCCATTTTCATCAACAGCTGCTTGCGGCTTATGGTATTCAAAACCCCCGTCAACGCGTTGTAGCTCGCCGATAAATTCGGCCAGGCCATTGGCCAATATCGCCATTTCTCGGTATGCCAACTTCTCGGCATCGTCACTCGGTTTGTGGTAGTCGGAATGAAGACCTGAAAAGAAGAAAATCGCGGGTATTGATTTCTTGTGAAAACTCATATGGTCCGACCCGCCGCCACCTGGCAAGCTGCCGCTCATGACATTTAGCTTAAAATCAATTTCGCTAGTGGCGTAGTAGGTTTGCATGGCTTCAAGAGCCGGGGCAAAGCAATCGCCGGTGGATGCGCTACCCACTGTGATTTTCGACTCGCCAACACGCCCAACCATGTCGAGGTTAATGTTGGCCAACACGCGCTCTAGAGGGATCGTTGGGTTTTCTACCCAGTAGTCGGAGCCAAGTAGGCCGCGCTCTTCAGCCGACCAGAAGCAGAACAATACACCACGTTCACGCGGCAATGGACCACCGAGATTAGCGCCCCACATTTCAGCCAGTTCAAGAACCATCGCTGTGCCACTAGCGTTGTCGTCAGCGCCGTTATGAATAGCATGAACACCCGGCGCGAGAGAACCTTCTCCGCCCCAACCGAGATGATCAAAGTGTGCGCCAATAGTAATCATCTCACCGCTAGTACCCGGTGACAAAGCTAATACGTTACGCGCACGTTTCGTTTGCTTTTGGATATCTGCTTTAACTTCAACTTGCACAGCATCGTTAAACACATCAAGCGCAAGGCTCTCATAGTGTTGCTTAGCAACGATAACCACAGCGATGGGCAACTTGCCTGGTACTGCGTCAAAAGCAATGACTTCATCGCTCGCAAGAATCACCGCGACCGCCCCGTTAGCAGCAGCTTCACGCACTTCAGCGCGAATTTCGCCATCACTCTTCATCAACACGATCTTCTCCTCGACATCGTCGGCATCGGCAAACACTAAAGCAGCGATGTGCGTTTCAGCAGGCGAGGCACTAAGGGTTGTTACGTCAAAGATTTCGTTGCCAATCGTTAAAGTAGAAGCACCTTCAATTGCCGGAGCAGGAATATCGAAATGCTGGAAATAGGTACCGTTATCACCAGCGGGTATCAAACCCGCAGCATCAAGATGACGCGTTAAGTAAACAGCAGAACGAGCAGCAGCGGGCGAACCCGCGGCGCGTCCTTCTTGTTCGTCAGCGGCTAACCAACTAACGTGGTTACGTAACTCGACAGAGCTGATTTGTGCGCGCTGGGAAGCACAAGAAGATAAACCTAAAAGGATTAGCAGAGTAATGCGATTAAAAACCATATTTTTTTCAATTGTCATTCACTTTTTCAATAACTTCGTCTGACATGACGATGGCATCAGGCCACTCGCGAGTGAAACCTTCCTCCGGCATTTTACGCGTTGCGTCAATACCAACTTTAGAGCCATAACACGCGGCGCGTG
>JACKQG010007113.1_pt1 | contig 11438 bp, 1 predicted proteins | sample 8237621 | NCBI WGS metagenome assembly JACKQG01 (sample SAMN15677084, study PRJNA649215) | marine metagenome | biome: marine; feature: Black Sea; material: saline water; isolation source: suspended particulate matter (SPM) from the Black Sea western gyre | collected 2013-06-09/2013-06-10 | depth... | reverse complement strand
ACCTATTTAATTAATAATCTATGTAAAGGTTTAATGTGAAAAAATTAATAACAGCAGAACAAGAGAACAATATGTATCAAGAAAAATATAATTATCCTCCTTTAAAAGTAAGATTATAAATGATTTCTAAAAATAAAATTAGACAATTAGATGCTAATCAAATAGCACAAGAAATATTAAAATGTAGAACAAATATATTATATTTTATAGATAATTATGTAAAGATTCCTGAAACAGGAGGATATATTAATTATAAGTTAGATAAAACTAATAAGAAATTAAAAAGATTTATTCGCAGTACTATTAAACATAAACGTACTATAATGATGGCAAGTCGCCAGCTTGGTAAAGCTTTATCTTTAGATACTCCTATTCCTATGCCTAATGGTAAGTGGTCAACAATGGGGGAAATATCTGTAGGAGATATTATATTATCTTCTGATGGATTACCTACAAAAGTTATAAATACCACTGGAGTTATGTATGATCATGACTGTTATGAAATTGAGTTTGATAATGGTGAAAAAATAACAGCGGATGCCGAACATTTATGGGAGATCTCTCATTCTGGAATGAAGTTAAATAATGTAGTAAAAAATACAGAAGAATTATTTAATAAATGGTCTAAAATAAAGAAGTGGACAAACCCAACAGGTTTTAAAATAGAATTATCTAAACCTATTTGTAATGACGAAAAGATATTACCAATTAATCCGTATCTATTTGGACTTTGGCTTGGAGATGGGAGTAATTATGATAGTAGAATAGCTACTTCATTAAATGATTATTCTGAGATATCATTAATTTTAGAAGACAAAGGATATAGTATTTCTGATTTTAAAGATAAAAGTAAATATGGGCAACCGAATAGTGGATGTTTTAATGTTTATAACATTATGGGACTATTGAAGGAAGAAAATTTATTACAAAATAAACATATCCCTAATAAATATATGGGAGCATCTATTGGTCAGAGATTGGAGTTATTACAAGGATTAATGGATTCCGATGGACATTCTATGAAGAGTTGCGGACATTGTCAGTTTTATCAAAAAGATTATAAATTATTAATTCAAGTTAGGGAACTTCTTTCTTCTCTTGCAATCAAATCGAAAATAACTTCTAGAATTATTGACGGAGAGACTTATTGGCAATTAGGATTTACTACTAATAAGTTCGAAGTATTTAAATTATCTCGGAAAATTAAAAATCAAAAACTTAGCGGAAAGAGAAAAGAGAATTATAATGTTTATATAAAAGATATAATTAAAGTTCAGTCTGTTCCAGTTAGATGTATTTCTATTGATGCTCCTAATAAATTATTTTTATGTAGTAAAACTATGATTCCTACTCATAATTCAACAATCAATGGAATTATATTGCTTTGGTCAACGATGTTTTTTCCACGTAATAATGCAGTTATTATTAACATGAAAAAAGAAAGTGCTATTGATAATTTAAAAATTATTAAATTTGTTCATGAGAATTTACCAGAATGGTTAAAAGTTTCTATGAAATATAAAGGAGAAAGAAAAACTTTTATTGAATTTATTAATGGAAGTGCTATTAAAACATTTTATGTTTCTGCTGCTACTCCACCAGAAACAATTGTTCGCGGACTTACCGTTCCAATTATTACAATTGATGAGTGTGCATTTGTAAGTAAAATTAGAGAAGCTTATGGTGCAGCGACACCTGCTATTTCTAAAGCTAGAGAACAAGCAATAAAGAATAATTATCCTACATTTACAACTATTATTAGTACTCCAAATGGAACAGTTGGAGATGGGGAATTTTTTTATAAAATGTACGTTACTGCTACTGATAGTGATGAGATATATTCTTCATCAACAGAGGGAGCTTTTGATAATGAGGAATTAATACCAAATTCGGATGAAATATTAAATCTCCCCGGTAGAAATGGATTTGTAAAAATAGATTATATGTGGTATGAAGATCCAAGTAAAGATGACGACTGGTTTACTAAAATGAAACAAGATTTAAACTTTGATACTCGTAGAATTAATCAAGAAATTAATTGTCTTTTTGTAGGATCGTCTGGATGTATTTTTAGTGATGAATTATTAGAATCCCTTAAACCAATTAAACCAATTAAAAGAATTTCTCTTCCACATATGAGTGAGCTTAGAATATTTCAAGAATTAGATCCATTAAATTATTATATAGTATCAGCAGACCCAGCTGCTAGTTTGACTGGTGATTTTAGTGCAGTTCAAATATACAGTTATAGAGATTTTTCTCAAGTAGGAGAATATTTTAATAAACTTGGAACGTTATCTAAACTTACAGATGTTATTAAATTTGTAGTAGATTATTTAGAAGAGCAAATAGGTGATAGAATTTTACTTGCTGTTGAAAGAAATGGAGTAGGACTCGGAGTTATTGAAAAGTTAGAAGAAGATCCAAATCCAAAATATGCTCGTTATTTATATACAAATGAGCCAAAAAAAGGAGTCGGAATATTAACTACTAGTAAAACAAAACCACTAATGGTTTCTAGTATGTATGATGCTATTCTTAAAGATCCTAGTAGAATTAAATCAAAAAATTTAATTAATCAATTAAGTGTTATTGAAAGAAGTGCAGCAGGAACAGTAGCTGCACAAAGAGGAAGTAATGATGATTTATGGATGGCCAGTTGTTTTGCTTCTTATGTTCATAACTTAAGTGAATTAGAATTTGCACATAAAATAGGATTAACAAATAAACAAATTAGAGTAAAAAATCAGACTATAACAGATAGTATCTTCGTTGATGATCCTAAATCAAAACCAATCCAGGTAGAATTAGATATGGAACAATATGCTAATTACTATGGTGATAATGAGGAAAGAGAAGACAATAGTAGTATTATTATGCCGTTATTAATGTAAATTTATTCAATAGGAGAAATATAACATGGCAGTTAATCAAGAAGAAGTTTTAAGAAGAGGTAATGAAGACGCCGCGTTCTCCCCATCTAATGCAAGGTTTATAGCTGCAGAAGAAGCTAGACAACAAGCCTTGCAACAAGGGGGTCCTGGCTCTCTTTCTCAAGATGGTCCAAATTTAAAACCAAGAGGATTGATTGATACTATTAGTTTAGGCAATCAAGCTTTGTTTGATATAAAAGTTATTCTTAATGATATATCTTTAGATTTAAAAGAATCCCTTAGTATAACTATGAAAAGAAATTCTGAAGAAATTCGTAATCAATTCCAACAAGAAATTGAAAACGCTTCTAGTCAATTATGGGGAGCATCTGAACATCTTGCTTATGCTACAAGAGATGTAAGTGAAATGCAAGGAGATAAATATTGGGCTAGAAGAGCTAGAAGATTAAATGAATTAGAAGAAATAAAGTTAGATAGAAAAATAACAGATAAAGCAGAAAAAATGAGTATGATGACGGGAGAAGTACAAGTACTCACTAGATCTGGTCGTCTTTGGATTAATAAAGCAAGAACTAAAGATGAAAGAGATACTATTTTTCAAACTATTTCTATTGATTTAATGAGATATCAATTTAAAGAATTAATTAGTATGCGTAGAGCAATAGGTGGTTCTGATAAAGCTAGTGTTAATCTTACTACACCAATTGATAATGAATTAAGTGCTCTTACTACTATAAGTGAATCAATTAAAGAGCTTCATGCTGTTATAAGTTTACCATATAAAGGATTAGCAATGTTAAGTGCTATTCCTGCTGGTATATTTAAAGCATGGAATTGGTGGAAGAATCTTGGAACTATTACTGAATCTTCAGAAGAGATAATGGATAAATCGGGATTAAAGGTTAGTGATCAAGATGCATTTTATAAATTTGCTGGAAAAACATTTCCTGTTTTAATGGATAAACAAGATCAATATTTAAGTCAAATGAATACATCTCTTAAGTTAATTGGTTCTGTTATTGCTGGAGATCATCCTCATTGGGGAACAGATGTTATTGATAAAGTTTATAATAGAAATTTAGGAGAGATACAAACAGAAGAAGAATTTGCTAAATTTAATAAAGAGCAAATTGAACCTATAATTAGAATGCAACTTAAACAACAACAGGAAGAGTCATCTGGATTTCTTGGAGGTTTTTTTAAAATAGAGCAACAGCAAGAGAAATTAGATGCTGCTGTTAATGAAACTATGGAACTTTTTTCTAGTACAAAAGAACAACATGGAAGGGAGTTTAAAACTTCTCAAGAAAGAGCAGTTAGTTTTGAAAATAAATCTGCCTCAGAAGAAAAAAGAGATGCTACTGAAGAATATGACGAAAAAACTGCTCAAAAAGTCGCTCTTGCTACTGGAGGAGCAATTGTAACGGCTCTTACTGGTGGGCTTGCTCCTGCTATAATTGCGGGTTTATCTGGTGGATACTTTGCTAAAAGTGATATCGAAGGAAGAGATGCTCAATTAACAGGTTCCGCTTTAGATACGGTTATTGGAGAAGGAAAAGATAAAGAATTAGTTCTTGAAAGACAAACTAACTTCGGATCTATCTTTAGAGATGGATTTAATATGAAGAGAATGAGACAGAATAATGCAAGAAGATTAGCAGCTTCTAAAGAATTAGATAAATTACGAGGTGAAGGTGAAGGTGAAGGATTATCTATTGATGTTCGTAATCCTAATATACTTCCATCTCAAACAGAAGTAAATCCTGTATCTGAAATGCAAATTCCAGGTTTAGAAATTCCTAAAGCAACAAGTACATCTTTAGATGATGTAAATCCTATATCTAAATTACCAGGAATATTAGAAGCTTCTAATAAGAGACTTATAGAAGAAACTATGGAGGATAAGACTCCTGCTCTTGAAAAAATAGCAGAGAATAGCGAACAACTTAGTTGGTATATGGAAAAAAAGATTGTTCCTTTTTTTGAAAAAATTAGTACTAAATTTGATACTCTTCTTGAATATACTAGAAGAATTGCTGATAAATTAGCTCCTAAAAGAGAAGTTACTAAAAAATCTTCAGAAGAAATTACTGTAGAAGCTATTAAAAAAGCTCAAGAACAATTAAGAAAAGAAACAAAATTAAAGCAATCTCAAAAAGAAGCAAAAGAACGTCAGATGAAACAATCTGAATCTATGTTTTCTATGGGCGGAGGAGGTATTCTTGGAAAAAAACAAAAAGAAGATGAAAAAGTAACTAAAGATGTTTTTAAAAATAAAGATATTGTTTTATCAAGAGATGCTCAAATTGCAGCAATGATGTCTGATGTAGAAAAAGAAGAGGAATCTAAAGAATCATCTATTGAATTAATTGGTCCTAATGCTTCTAAATTCTTAGAAGACATTGTTGACAGAGCTACTAAAAAACGAGAATTTGCCGCCCAACAACAACAAAAAGAAGAAGAAATTCCTATTAGTGAAATGGAAACAACTCCTTCTTTTTTGGATAGTTTTATTGATGATTTAGTTGATAGAAAATCTCAAGCAGAAGAAATGAAAGGTATGGCAGACTCTATTAGAAATATGAGAGGAGTCGCTGCTAATGATGAACCTGTTCCTATTGCTGCTGCTAGTGATAAAGAAGTAGAGAAACCTGACGTTATCTCTAATATTGTAGAGTTGTTTCCTTCCGGTCCTCCTGCTGCTGCTAGTGATAAAGAAGTAGAGAAACCTGACGTTATCTCTAATATTGTAGAGTTGTTTCCTTCCGGTCCTCCTGCTGCTGCTGATTTTGTAAAAGTACAAGCAGTTGCTGCTGAAGGAGGAATTACTACTGGACCAACTCTTGCTGGTGAAGCCGGACAAGAAGTTATTATCCCATTAGATAGTCCACAAGCAGAGCAATTATTAGGTGGAGAAACAACGAATCAATTACTTAAAAATTTAGTAAATCAAAGTGCTTATTATTTTTCTAAAGATAGGAAATATCTTTCTTCTATGTCTATGTCTTTGGATAAAATGAAAGAAGGTACAATTAAATCAAACGAAGAGATTAAAGGTACTTTTGAAAAATATTTACCATTGTTTGCCACTGGTATTGAGGAAGCAGTTGATACTATTCCTATCGTTGGTAGCCTTGTTAATAAAGTAATTGATTGGGAAGAGGGATCTAGTAAGATTGGTAATCTATTTGATAAATTTAGATCTAGAGTAGAAGTTCCTCAAGCAGCAGAGGGAGGAATTATTCCTATTAATGCTCATCCTGGAGAAGCTATTATCCCATTAGATAGTCCACAAGCAGAGCAATTATTAGGTGGAGATACATCACTTGGAAATTTTATAGGTAATGCTCAAAATAATATTACGTCTCTTATTAACGAAGTTTCTCAGATTGGATCTAATGAAGAGTTAGTTAGTTTTATTGTTAATAGAGTATTTTCTGATTTTGGACAAACATTGAGATATGCTGATATTTTAGAAGAACAATTAATGGCTGGTGATTATGATCAACATTTTTCTCGTTTTTTTGATTCAACTTTAAATACCTTATTTAATGTAAGTTCAAAAATAACAAATATTCTTCTTGATGATTTTAAATCTGGTAAATTTACAGATAGCGCCACTTCTGTTGTTGATACTCTTTTAGATTTAACTATTTCTGGAACACATGGATTATTTAGTTCCGTAAGCGGTATCCTTGAAACTGGTAAATATAATGAAGCAATTGGAGATGCGTTTGTAACTATATTTGATTCTACTATTAGTGGTTTAACTGGACTCGGAGATATTTTATTAGAGAGATTTGAAGCTGGAGAATTTAATGAATCTATACAGAAGTTAATTGGTTCTGATGTATTTGAATTGTACAAAAGTGCATCTGCGGCGATGACATTTGCTGGTGGAGAATGGAACACTGCTTCTTTTGGAAAAATCGCAGCAGAAGTAATACCATTAACTTTACAAGGAGTAGTTACTCTTTTTAAAGATGTTATTTCTGGGTTTAAAGAAAGTGGAATTAAAGGAGCAGCAAAAGGTATATTTGAAATTAAGAAAGAAGGATTTATGGCTGTTTTTGATGGTCTTGGAAAATATTCTGCTCTTGCTGGAACTATAGGACTTACTATTGGTGGTCCTGTTGGAATGATTGCTGGTATGGCTGTAGGTGGTCTTGCTGGAGCTTTATCTGGATGGTATCAAAGTGGTAAACCAGAAATGATTAAACTTACTGCTAAAGTTATGAATCCTATTCTTATTAATATTGGACAAATTTTAGGTTTTGTTGAAATAGGATTTCAAAAAAGCTTAGATTATCTTGGTGAAAAATTTCAACAATTGGCAGATTTACCAAGACGATTAGCTGACGCAGTTAGTGATAGATTAAGTGATATTGGAACTAATATACGTACTAGAGTTGGAGGAATATTTAGTATTATAAGTGGAAATATTCCTCAAGCAGCAGAGGGAGGAATTACTACAGGTCCTACTCTTGCAGGAGAAGCAGGAGAAGAAGCAGTTCTTCCATTAACTGATAAATCGGCAATGACTAAAGTTAGTGATGCTATATGGCAAGGAAAAGAACGTATTATTGGTTCTGCTATTGGTCAAACTGCTGGAGCAGTATTAAACGATTTAATGGCTAATAAAGGAGATATTGCCGCAGAAGGAGTTGCTTGGAAATCTGGAGGAGATGTAATTAGTAAAATTGCACAAACTACAGGATTTACGATTGGTAAAGATGCAATTACTCAAGCTGCTCAAAATTCTATTCCTGCTATTATATTTACATATGGTCTTAAAGGTTTATTTGCAATGATGAAGAAGACCAAACCAGGAGAAGAAAGAGATCCAGATGCTAAATCTAAAACTCTTCTTAAAGTTGCTGCCGAATCTGTTGGTTGGACAGGTATGACGTTCTTAGGATTAGGTGGTATTGGAGGAGCACTTCTTGGTGGTATTGGTGCTGTTGTAATTTCTAAAGTATTAACTAGTTTATTCTCTAAATTAAAAGGAATTAAACCAGATGATAAACCTGATGCTAAGTCTGCAGGATTAATTAGTAGTATTGCTGAATCTGCTGGATGGGGTAGTGCTGGAGCATTAGCTGCTGCATTTGTTCCTGGTGGTGGATTAATTAGTGGATTAATTAATAGTTTTGGAGCAGTTCTCTTAACAAAAGTTGGGGATACTGTTTTAACAAGATTTAAAGATACTAAATATATTGGAAAGGCTCTTAGTACTGTTGAGAAAAGTGTTGATTTTTTAAATGCTGATATTAGTGATTCTCTTGGTTCCGTATTTTCTGGGTTGAGAAAAAAAGTACAAAATATAGAATCTCCTAATAATATTAATACTTCTATGTTTTCAGATTTAAGAGAAATGATGCCTTTACCAAAACCAATTCCAGCATATGAGAAAGGAGGATATGTACCAAAAACAGGTGAAGCTATTGTTCATAAAGGTGAATATGTAATCCCTGCAAAATATATTAATAAAAAAATAGCTACTCAATTAGGAGAGTTATTTGAAACCGGAATTGGAAATAAAAAAGAAAGTTTAGATGAATATTCAATTGGTGGATTTATTAATAAAACTAAAGAAGCAATAGTTGATGCTGGTGAATATGTTTTAGGAGAAGATATTGTAAGTAATTTAAGAAGTAAAATTCGAATAAAACAAGAACAAATAAAAGAATTCTTAGGTATGGACGATATTTCTGAATTATTTGGATTAGATAAAATAGTAAATCATTTAAATATTTCGGATATTAAAAAAGAAAAACTTAAAGGTTTACTTTCTGGAGATACTACAAGTATGATTTTTTCTTCAGTTAAAGATATAATTAGTAAATTAACTTCTTTTGGGATTCCTCTTAATAAATCCGAAGATTTGAATCTGGAAGAAATAACTGAGATGATTCCATTTCCTGGTCTTTCTTCTGTTATTTCTGCTATGACCGGATGGAAACAAACTCCATATAGATTTGGAGGGTTATTAACAAGAGTAAATGAAGATCAGAGACTATCATCTGCTTCTGCTAATGTTGTTTCTTCTCAAATTCCATTTTTTAAAGGAATTACTTCTGCGATTGATTTACTCAAAAATACAGATTTATTTGAAAAAATTAACACCGAATTAACAAAACTTCTTTATTCATCTGGACAGAAAGCTGGTTTATTTTCAGATCCTATTCCAAGAGCGTGTGGTGGAGAAGTTCATCCATTAAAAAAAGCAGCAACTGGTGCTAATATTGATAATGCAAGACAAGCATATATGGTTGGTGAAAACGAAGCAGAATTATTACTTCCTGAAGTACGAGGAACAATTGTCCCCCTTAAAATATTCCAAAAATCTTTATCTGTATTAATTGAAATTAGAGATATTCTTAAAAAGAAAATGGTAATCGGAATTCCTGATTTCGCCGTTAATATGCCAAATATATTAGAAGGATTTTCTGTTAATATTAAAAATTGGTGGGAAAGTCCTAGTGGATTTTCGTTTTCTATAACAAGCGTTAAAGGTTTATTTGATGGAGTATTTGGATTTTTTCAATCTACTATATCTAAATTAGGATTTGATTTAGATATAACTCCAATAAGAGAAGGAATATCAAGTATAGTTTCTAGTATAGGTAATGGAATATCTAAGGTATGGGAGACTATATCTGATACAGATATGGGATTAAAAGATAAACTAATAAGATTATATAATTTAACCTTTGATGGAATGAGTTTTGTATTTGAAAAATTAAAATTAGATCCTGATATTATTAATAATATAAAATTAGGAATATCTAATATTACTACATCTATAAGTAGTATATTCAGTAAAGAAAATATAGACATTCTGAAAGATAAATTAATTTGGGGAAAGTTAGTACTCCAAGGAATTTATGATGTTGCTGTTGAGAAAATTCAAGGAGCTGTCACTAGTCTTAAAGGCTGGTGGGATACTAATTTACCAATTATTAAAGAAAAATTAATATTCGCGAGTATGAAAATTCAAGGATTATTTTTGAGTGGAATTGGTAAAATAAGTGATTATATAGTAAGTGCTCAAGAATGGTGGACTAAAGTTGATATTAAAGGTGCTATTGGAAAGAAATTAGCAGACGCAAGAGACTTTATGTTTGCTTGGTATATAAATGGTATGAGTAAAGTTCATAGCTTTATTGATGGAGTTAAAGAGAAATGGTCAAACTTTAAAGATAAAATTACACAACCGTTTACTAAAGCTAAAGAATTTCTTAGTAAAGGGGTATCTTCTATTAAAGATGGAATTAAAAATCTTTTGGGATTTGGACCTCAGACTGGTGATTGTGGAACAGAAGACAAACTTCAAAAATTAAGAAGAACTGTTTGTAGATGGATAAAAGCGTTATTCGGAAGTATTCATGATTCTATTGCTAAGGTTTCTCCTGAACCAGAAGACCAAGGTATATTCTCGAAGATAGCTGCTGCATTTAATAAAGCAGCATTATTTAAAGATACTACTTTAAGAGGTAATATAATTCCTTCAATAGGAGGAAAATCTGATAATAAATCAAAAACAAAAGTTTCTAAAGTCAAAGTTGTTAGTTCTGTAAGTAAATTGTTAAAAACTCAAGGTAAGATATGGTTAAATAAAGCAGGAAGTCCAGAAGAACAAACTTCAATTTTTGAAGCTGTAATGATAGATTTAACTAGAGCTATGTTTTCAGAGATTTCAATAATTCGAAAATATTTAGCAGTTAAAGATAAAAATGAAGGGAAACCAGAAAGAGAAAAATTTCCTACTCATCTTAATAATTTATCTTTTGGAAAAACTGAATCTAAGGTTGAAAGACTTGAAAAAGTTAAAGCTATAAAGACTGCCAGGTTAGGAGGAGAAGAAACTGTAGGTTCTAAATTGAAAAAGCTTCCTGGTTTTGCTGAAGGTGGTCGTCCAGAAGACGATGTTCTTGCTATGATTAATGCACAGGAGAAAATTACTCCTCCAGATATTCTTGATGAAGATCTCAAAGTACAGGAGTCTCAAGAGACTGAATTAAAAGGAATTAATAAAGTTCTTCATAAGATTGGTAAATATTATACCGAGAATTCTCCTATTGTTAAAGGTATTTCTAAAATACCAGAATTACCTAATCAGATTGGAAAGTATTATAAGGAAAACTCTCCTATTGTTAAAGGTTTAATGGATATTAAGTATTCTTCTGATAAACAATTTGAAATTTCTAAGAAGATATTTGGTCCTATTTCTGTTACTGGCGAATTCTTTAAAGAACATGGCGAATTAATGGTTACAGGTCTTCAACCAGAAGAGAAAGAAAAGAAAGATAGAATTGAAGAAAGACTTAGAGAAATTGAAGCTAACGATTTAGCTATTGAGAATAAAGATATTCAAGAAGAACAAACAGAATTATTACGAGAACTTCTTAAGATGAACGGGAAGGTTAATAAAAAAGGTAAATGTGAATATTTTCTAGGTAAATTAATTAGCAGTGTTGGTAATATTTTATCCAGTGCTTCTGGTTTTCTTACAAATATGTTTGGGAAGTTTTTACCATTTGG
>JACKQG010007112.1_pt1 | contig 11439 bp, 10 predicted proteins | sample 8237621 | NCBI WGS metagenome assembly JACKQG01 (sample SAMN15677084, study PRJNA649215) | marine metagenome | biome: marine; feature: Black Sea; material: saline water; isolation source: suspended particulate matter (SPM) from the Black Sea western gyre | collected 2013-06-09/2013-06-10 | depth... | reverse complement strand
GTTTTCCCATATACATATCATGGAAGAGTGCTTCCTTTTTCATCTTGGCTTGTCTAAGTGAAAGTTCTGGGCGTTTACCTAAATGTACATCTCTTCTTCTGATGTATGCATAGTAAGCAACCACACCATTAGGAGTCACTATTACCTTGAGATTGTCCTCAGATTTAGCATAGTTCTTATCTTTAGGTTTAAGATTATTGATTGTTGCTTGAGTCATTGCCATAAAAAGAAGTATGCCATTCAGGCACTGTTCAGGCAAATATATCTAACATCTATGGTATTTTCAGGTATATTGGTAGCCTAATATCCTTTATTTATAGGGTTTTAAATATGACTGTAGATGTGAGTTATCCCTTAGCAGGGGAGCGCTTTAAGCCGCTCAGCCACCTCTCCTTCTATTAGAATTATAGATTATATATAGTTGGTTGTATTTTTATCTATATTTATAGATTTCCAATAGAATTAGACTCAAATGGAGGTTTTAAAAGATCTATAAAATAATATTACTATGGAAAGATTTCTACTCCATCCCATGCATAACATTTACCACTATCGCTTACTGATAAGTTATCAATAACTGATGATAATTTGGATACCGAATAATCTGGGGAGAATATTTTAGAGTTTTCAATACTTTTTTGAAAAGGTTGTGAAAGATTACTTTCAACTGTTCCTGGATGTAAACCAGTAACTATAAGATTCTTATTTGATCTTCTGAGCTCAATGCTCAAGTTTTTAATAATCATATTCAGTCCAGCCTTAGAAGCTCTATATGAGTACCATCCACCTGAACGATTATCAGATATACTTCCTACTCTTGCTGACAAGATAGCAATAACTGATGGATACTCTTTACTCATTTTTTTATGAAAGTGTTTAATAATCAAAGAAGGTGTCACTACATTTGAATGCATGATTTCATTGAACTGATCTTTTTTAAAATCATCTATCCGTTTTTCAGGACAGATCCTATCATTATGGAGAATACCAATGGAAATAATAATCTTATTTAATGAGTAATTCTCAAAATTTTGAGCTATTCTCGATAAATTCTCATCGTCATACTGCTCAATAATAATATTTTTCACATCTTTAATATTGATATCTGGCTTTTTACGACTCATACCGTAAACCTTAGAATCACTATAGTGTTTTATAAAAGCATGCCCTATAGCTCCATTAGCTCCAAAAACAGCAATTTTAGATTCTGAGTTATCCATTGAAGAAATTTATTCGTCAGAGAAAGGGGATGAGATTTCTAAATACTAGTTAAACGCTCTTTAAGAATGGAAATTGCTTGCTCTATATTCTCAGGATTAGGGCCGCCTGCATTAGCAAAATCAGATCTGCCACCGCCCTTTCCGCCTAAAGCTTCTGACATTTCTTTAGCCAATTCATTAGCTGGTATTTTCTCTTTTAAATCTTGAGTTACACCTATAGCTAATCTAATTTTTCCTTTTGAGTTTAGGCTTGATAAGACAATAACTCCTGAGCCCAGACTACTTTTCATTTGGTCTATAGCAGTTCTCATGATTCCAGCCTCGGTATCATCATCAAGTGCTTTTATGATTAAAGAGATGCCATTAATAATTTCAGGTTCTACAGAATTCTCATTATCTTGAGATCCAGCAACTCTTGCCTTTAAATCCTTAATTTCTTGACTCATCTTTCGATTCATCTCAACCAGAGTCGTAACTTTATCAGCAACATCTTCCCTTCTAATCTTTAGAAGATCTGTTAATTGCTCTACTAAATGCTCAGTTTCTTCAGCCCACTTCAATGCTTGATCTCCAGTAATTGCTTCAATTCTTCTGGTACCAGATGAAACACTTGATTCAGAAACGATTTTAAAAAAAGATATTTCATTGGTGTTCTTGACATGAGTTCCACCACAAAGTTCTTTTGAGAATTCTCCAACTTCAAGCACTCTAACATCATCGCCATATTTCTCTCCAAATAAAGCCATAGCACCTGAATCTATAGCTTCATCATGCTTCATGATACTTGTTTCAACTTCAATATTCTCTTCTATTTTAGAATTCACAATTGCTTCTATGTCTCTAATTTGCTCACTACTGACTGCTTGATCATGGGAGAAGTCAAAACGAATCTTCATATCATCAACCAACGAGCCTCTTTGAGTGACATGCCCTCCTAAAACTTTCATCAATGCTGAATGTAATAAATGTGTGCCTGTATGATTGCTAGTTATTGAGCTTCGCTTAACCGGATTGATGCTTACTTTAACTTCATCACCCAGACTAATTGTCCCTTTTGATACAGAGCCAATATGGACTTGTGCATTTCCTGAATGCTGAGTATCGATAACATCAAAAGTACCATTTTTTGAAACTATCGTGCCAACATCACCAATTTGTCCTCCACTCTCAGCATAAAAAGCTGTTTCTTCTATTATAATTTGACCCATTTCACCTTCATTGATTGCATCCAAGGCTCTTTCCTTAAAGATACCTATGACTTTCGAATGATTCTCCAGTTGGTCATAACCTAGAAATAATGTTTTCAATTGATGATTGAGTTGAATGTTTTCTTCTTGGCTAAATTGATTGGCTTTTCGAGCCATAGACTTCTGTTTTGCCATGGCTTTATCAAATCCCTCTTGATCAATATCCAATCCATGATTTTTAACAATATCTTTTGTTAAATCAATTGGGAAGCCATATGTATCATAGAGCTTAAAGACGAATTCACCTGAAAGAACCTCTCCTTGATTGGAGACTATCTCTTGATTTAATAGCTTCATTCCTTGTGATAATGTGGATGAGAATCTTTCTTCCTCCATTAAGATAATGCGTTTAATGTATTCTTCTTTTTTAATTAAACCTGGGAAAACTGTTCCCATTTCTTTAATAAGAGGCTCTACAATTAGATGATAAAATGGTATTTCTGCACCAACTTCATGACCATGACGCAAAGCTCTTCTGATGATTCTCCTCAAAACGTAACCTCTGCCTTCATTGCCAGGACTGATGCCATCCATAATAAGAAAAACACTAGATCTTATATGATCAGCGATGACCCTATAGTGATTCTCACTGCCACTTGATCCGATAATTACCTTAATATTTGCAATTAGATTTCTGAAAATATCAATATCATAATTACTCTCAACACCCTGCATGACAGCAGCAATTCTTTCAAGGCCCATGCCAGTATCAACTGAAGGTTTGGGTAATTGACTCATTGTTCCATCAGTCATCCTTTCAAATTGCATAAAGACCAAATTCCAAATTTCAACAAAGCGATCGCCATCCTCATTTTCTGAGCCGGGAGGCCCTCCCTCAATGCCTTCACCATGATCATAAAATATCTCAGTGCATGGTCCACAAGGTCCGGTGTCTCCCATCGACCAAAAATTAGAGGACCTACCCATCTTAATGAGTCGATCTTTATCAATGTGTATCTTTTCCAGCCATATTCTTGCTGCCTCTTCATCCTCCTCATAAACAGTAATCCAGAGTTTCTCTGGATCTATTTTCAAAATTTCTGTAATGAATTCCCAGGCATAAGAAATGGCTTCTTCTTTGAAATAATCGCCAAAACTAAAATTACCCAGCATTTCAAAAAATGTATGATGCCGAGTTGTGTAACCAACATTTTCTAAATCATTATGCTTGCCTCCAGCCCTGACACATCTTTGCGAGCTGACTGCCTTATGATAATTTCTTTGCTCAAGACCTAAGAACAGATCTTTAAATTGGACCATTCCTGCATTTGTAAACAGTAATGTCGGGTCGTCAGTAGGCACCAATGATGAGCTCTCTACTCTTTGATGGTCCTTAGACTCAAAATATTCTAAAAATAGTGTCCTTATCTCTTTCGTTTTCATAATGAATTAGATGATAAATTCTCCAAACAACAATTTATTGCTGACTTCACTTGTTGTTTATCAAAGCCTCTAGTGCTTAAAAATCTCATTAACTTCAATTGTTTATGATAATCAAGTTCACTATCATTACCCAGCTTTTTTTCAAGTACTTCAACCGCAAGTTGAGTCCATTCCTCCTGTTTTACTTCCTGAATTCCATCATTAATTAGCTGCGATGCAACCCCCCTAATCGATAATTCTGATCTAATTCTTAATGGACCCTTTCCTTGATTTTTTCTAGAACGAATAAAAGATTCGGTAAAACGGCTATCGCTTTGAAGCCCATCTTCAATTAATTTTTCAAGCTCAATATTAACTAAAGATAGGTTAAAATCTTTTTTTCCTAATTTTTTGATTAATTCCTGATAGCTATGCTCTCTCCTGGATAGATAATCCATGGCTTTTTTTCGTATCAATAGATTTTCTGAGGGCTTCTCAGTCAAAACTAAATGGGTTGAGTCCCAAACTATTCATCCGCTGATGCTTCTTTTTTTGCCTCTTTTTTAGATGGCATAAGTATTTCTCTAATTTTAAGATTGAGTTCTTCTGCTACTTCTTTGTTCTGAAGTAGAAACTCTCTAACATTTTCTTTTCCTTGACCTATTCGATCGCCATTATAACTATACCAAGAGCCAGCTTTCTCAATTAATTCATGCTCAACACCAATATCTATAATCTCACCTTCTGTGGAGATACCATGACCATATATAATTTCAAATTCTGCCATTCTAAAGGGTGGTGAAACTTTATTTTTTACTACTTTGACCCTGGTTTGATTACCAATAATTTCATCGCCTTTCTTAATCGCACCAATTCGTCTAATATCCAGTCTTACTGAAGAATAGAATTTAAGAGCATTACCGCCGGAAGTGGTCTCAGGACTACCAAACATAACACCAATTTTCATACGAATTTGGTTAATAAATATAACAGTCGTATTGGATTTTTTGATACCTGCAGTTAATTTTCTCAATGCTTGCGACATTAGTCTTGCCTGCAAACCTACATGTGTATCACCCATATCACCTTCAATCTCTGCTCTTGGAGTAAGGGCTGCTACTGAGTCAATAATTATTAAATCAACAGCACCTGAGTTAACCAGCATGTCTGTGATTTCTAAAGCTTGCTCGCCAGTATCGGGTTGGGAAACTAAGAATTCATCTGTATTCACACCAATTTTTGCTGCATAAATTGGATCCAATGCATGCTCAGCATCTATAAAGGCTGCGGTACCCCCTGCTTTCTGACATTCTGCCACCACTTGAAGTGTTAACGTAGTTTTACCTGAAGATTCAGGACCATATATTTCTACTACTCTTCCTTGAGGGACACCACCTATTCCTAATGCAGAATCCAGACCAATTGAACCCGTTGATATAGCTTTTATTCCTCGATCAACACTATCATCGCCAAGTTTCATTAAAGACCCTTTACCGAATTGTTTCTCTATTTGACTGAGTGCTGCGTCTAAAGCTTTAGTTTTATTTTTTTCATTCATTGTGTGATGTCCTAACTATTTAAATTGGAAAAGGGATATTGTTATATTTAATTAAAATTATATCCTTTTAAGAATTAGAATTCTCACTTGATTTTAGTGCTAATGACTCACGATATACAATAATTATTCCCCCAAAAATTATGATCAGAGCTCCGAGCCAGATCTTTGAATCAACAGCCTCATTAAAGATAAAGTAACCGGCCAACGAAGCCCATATTAATCCTGTATATTCAAAAGTAGTTAACAGTGAAGCTTCTGCTTTTTGAAACGCTGTATTGAAAAAAATGAAGGCAAAGCCACCAACCAATCCACAAAGCATAAACAACAGCCAATCAAATTGATTAGGCTGAATCCAGCTAAAGTAACTGCTGATACCGCCCAATATTGTTGGACCAAAGAAAACATAAAAACTTAAATTAAAAGCAGACTCTTGTTTCGATAATTTTCTTGAAGTCAGTGAAAGTAATGCATAGGTTATAACACCAATCAAAGCATACATTGTTCCTATTAAACTAAATTCTGAACTGGGCTGTAATACTATCAATACTCCTATAAAACCAACCAGTACAGCGGACCATCGCCAAGGTCCTACCTTTTCCCCTAATAAAGGACCTGACAAAGCTGCAACGATAATTGGTGCAATAAAAACTATAACCATCAAATTGACCAGTGGAAGCAATTTGAGCGCTGCAAAAAAAGTGAATGTTGATAGGATCATCAGTATCGTTCTTGCGAAGTGCCACTGAGGATTCTTTGTTTTAAAAATAGTTCTACCATTCTTGATAATGCCTATAGCCCCTAGAATAACCAACGAAAACAATCCCCTTAGGAAGGTCATTTGTGCGACTGAATATTTAATCAGTAAATGCTTTGCAATCACATCTAGGGTCACCATTAGAAACACTGCGAACAGCATGCAAGCAATGGCTTGATAAATAGTTTTATTGTTAGTCAAAAGAATTGTCAATAATTAATTTTTTATCTGATCACATCCACCCATTACAGGCAAATTGATAGATTCAAATAACATATTAACATCTGCTTGTGATTTAGACTCACTGGCTTTCAGAATCGCCTTGGGTGTCAGATGGGCAGCCAACCAATTAATAAAGCTAATAGAAAATTGACTCAATAATGTACCTCTTCTGAAACCGAAGTATGTGGTGCACTTTGGAAAAATATTCTCACCGCTTACTGCTAAGAAGTCTTCATGATCATCGCATTCATATGCCATTCCAGAAATGACACCAACGCCCATTCCCATTTTCACATAAGTTTTTATAATGTCAGCATCTCGAGCAGCAAATACAATATTGGCTTCTAGATTATTTTGATTGAATGTTTCAGTAAATGAAGTGTCGGGACCAACACTAAAAGCATAAGTAACTAGGGGTTCTTTTGCGAGTCTTTGAATGGTTAATTTTTTTAGCTCTTTCTTAATTGGGTGATCCAGAGGAGCAATAATTGCATTGAACCAATCATAAACGGGTAATAAAATAATCTCATTATTAAGATTATCAAAATCAGTTGCTATTGCTAAATCTACTTCATTGTTTAATATCATTTCCTTGATCTGAATTGACGAACCCAATTTTAGTTCTAGTTTTACTTTTGGATAATCCTCTTTAAAAGTTTTTATTATTTCTGGAAGGATATAACGTGCTTGAGCATTAGTGGTAGCAATGGTTAGTATCCCTTCATTGACAGTAGAAATTTGATTACTGAGGAGTCTAATATTCCCAACATCTTGGAGAATTTTTTTAGCATAATAAGCCACTTCTTCACCAAATGGAGTGATGCCTGTCAATTTTTTACCTTTACGAACAAAAATATAAGCTCCCAATTCTTCCTCAAGTAACTTAATTTGTTTGCTAATCCCTGGCTGACTTGTATTGGAACTTTCAGCAGCAAGACTAATATTGAGCTTATTCTCCATGACTGAGAGTAAGTATTTAAACTGGGTAAGTGTCATAATTGGCTCAACCTTATCTAAAATTATTATAACTATTCATTATATAAGATTGTGATTATCAATCTAGATATAATTTTACGTTATATGAAAAAATGGATTTATTAGAGAGATTCAGATATGGCTTTACCAAAATTCAAGTCATCAACTAAAAATGAATCATGCCCTTGTATTGACTGTAATTTTATCAATTCACTCTCAATACCTGATAATAAAAATTTTTCATTAAGCTCTTTTTGACATTCAAAAGGAAAAATATAATCTGAATTAACACCAATAATCTTGATTTTTTTCAAAGTGGTTTGTCTGAATTCTTCCGGCAAAGAATTACTCTCACCCATTAAATCGAATAAATCAATAGCTCTTGAAAGATAGAGGTATGAATTGGGATCGAAATTTTTAATAAAATCATCAGAGCGATTATGCAAATAATCCTCCACTTGAAATGTATTATCAAATAGACTCGCATTGGTTGCGATATTCTCTATTAGTTCTCTTCCAAATCTCTGATTCCATTCTTCAGGTGAGCGATACGTGACCATTCCAAGAAATCTTGCTAAACGCATACCCTCTAATGGGAGATCAGCAAGATCATAGTCGCCATTTCTCCAAGCAGGATCTGAGGTAATCATTTTTCTTTGCAATGATCTTAAAGCTATAGAGAAAGGTCTCGATGAAGTTGAAGTGGATATAAGAATCATTTGTTTAGTAATTTCTGGTGATTGCTTGACGATGCTCAATGCAGTCATTCCTCCCATAGAAGGTCCTACAATCGTTTGTAACTGATTGATTCCCATGTGTTTAGTCAGTCTTATTAAACTTAAAGCAATGTCTTCAATTGATAATTTAGGAAACAAAAGTTTATAGGGTTGATTTGTTTTAGGATTAATACTGGATGGCCCAGTTGAACCAAAACAACTGCCTAATGAATTTGCACAAATGACAAAATACTTATTCGTATCAATTGCTTTATCAGGTCCTATCATTTTCTCCCACCAGCCCTTCTGAGTATCATATTGATTTGATGCAGCATGCGATGAAGGGGAAAGACCAGTAGTGATGAGTATCGCATTGGATAAATCAGCATTTAAATTTCCCCAAGTTTCATAGGCAATATTAGGAGAAATAAGAATTTCTCCACTTTTTAATTCAAGCTTGGATTGCATTGAATAATTCTGTACTGATGCTGTTTTCATAATTATAAAAAGTATTATCTGTCAGGTATAAATGAATTAACCAAATAAATGGTTATATATTTAGATCTAAAAAGTGTAAGGAGAAGGGTAAATTAATATTAAAATAAGTCAAAATATTAATACAATAAAAAAATAATATGCTCTACAACAATATACTTGAAACGATTGGAAATACTCCGATTGTAAAAATTAATTCGATGGGACCTCAGGATCAAAATATCTATGTTAAGTGTGAAGCATTTAATCCATTGGCATCCGTCAAAGATCGACTTGCAATAGCTGTTATACAAGATGCTGAAGAAAGTGGCGCATTAAAACCAGGCCAAACAGTAGTTGAGGCAACTTCAGGGAACACTGGAATAGCATTGGCCATGGTTTGTGCTGCAAAAGGTTACCCTTTTGTTGCAACTATGGTGGAAACATTCTCCATTGAAAGAAGAAAAATTATGAAAGCACTTGGTGCAAAAGTAATTCTAACACCAGCTGCAGAGCGAGGAACTGGCATGGTCAAAAAAGCTGAAGACCTGGCTAAAAAATATGGTTGGTTTCTGGCCAATCAATTCGAAAATCCAGCTAATCCTGCTTACCATAGAAACACCACCGCACCTGAAATATTGAATGATTTTGCAGGCAAGGATTTAGATTATTTTGTGAGTGGTTGGGGAACTGGCGGAACTGTTACTGGAACAGGTGAAGTATTAAAATTAGCAAGACCAAATATCAATATTATTGCTATTGAACCTGATAAAGCTCCTTTGCTATCAGGGAAAGAATGGCAACCACATAAGATTCAAGGATGGACACCTGACTTTATTCCAGGGGTACTGAATAAAAATATCATCGATGAAATAATTACTGTTGATGATGATGAATCCATTGCTACTGCTCAAGAACTTGCAAAAAATGAAGGTATATTTACTGGTATCTCTGGAGGAGCAACATTGAATGGTGCATTAAGACTGGCTGAAACAGCTGAAAAAAATAGTACATTCTGTGTCATGCTGCCAGATACCGGTGAAAGGTACTTATCTTCACCACTTTTCGCCAATATTACTGAAGAAAGTGATGATGATTGGCTCGAAAAACAATAATTAATCGATCTTTATTCTCTAAATAAATTACATCATATTTGAAAGACTCATTATCTTAAGATTTTAAGATATGATTTAATGTAAATTATGAAAAAGGTATTCAAATTCATTTTTAGTTTGGCTCTTGTGTTAATGACTTGCCTAGTCTTTTATATCGGCTACCTTTATATTCAAAATCCATTGGTGGTAACTAGATTGGGTGGGGTCATTATGGGTAAGAATCCAGGTATACCTGAAAAAATTATCTCTGGTAAGGGAATCCCAATAGGTACTATTTTAGAAGAATCTTTGATCAGTCAGGATGCCCTGAATAAGTCAATTAACTTTGCTAAAGAAAATGATTCACATGCTTTATTGGTTTTTCATCAAGATAATCTGGAACTCGAACATTATTTTGAGGGTTATTCAAAAAATCATAATTCCAATACAGCCTCCATGCATAAGACAGTCTTAGCAATCCTCATTGGTATAGCAATAGATCAAGGTTACATAAGAGATGTTGATGTTTTTGCCTCCACTTATATTACTGAGTGGGCTAATGATGACCGAAAAAATATTACTATTAGGCAAATGCTACAACAAATAAGTGGTATTGATTTCCCTACATTTTCTTTTCATCCTTTGAGTGATTGGAATCAATTAGTAGTTGGTGATCAAATAACTCAATCCACGATTAATCAAATGAGCGTTCAGCTCCCTGATAGGGAATTTGCTTATAATGGAGTTAACCCCCAAATTCTTGGCCTACTCTTAGAACGATCAACAGGATTACGATATTCCAAATATCTATCAGAAAACTTATGGGAAAAAATTGCAGAGGATGATGCTTTTATTTTTCTAGATTCTGAAGTTACAAAAATGCCTAGAATTTTCTGCTGCCTTGATGCAACGGCAAGAGATTGGCTCAGAATCGGTTTACTGATTCTCAACAAAGGAACAGTGAATAATCAACGAATTGTATCTAATAAATGGATAGATCAAATGACTACACCATCAACACTAAATCCAAACTATGGTTACCTAACTTGGTTGGGTACAAATCATAAGGAAAGAAGAGTATACAATAGAAAAAGTAGTGCGACTGCCTTTCATAAGGAGCCTTTTATTGATAATGATGTTATATATCTTGATGGTTTTGGTGGCCAAAGAGTATATATTGTCCCATCAAAAAAACTGGTCATTGTTAGAACTGGTGCGATACAGATGGAATGGGATGATTCATTCTTGGTAAACACAATTAGTGAAGGAATAAATCAAAACAACCCATGATTAAATTCCTATTAAAAAAGGTAATAAAATGGATAATTATTGTTTTAGCTATTGGTATGGCTATAGGGTTTTTTGAATTTTTATGAAATTTATTAGAAACTATATGAATATGAAAAAAAATCTTATAAGAATTTCACTACTAATAATTATTGCATTTATAAGTATCAGCTATTTCAAAGGAAATGGTGAGCCATCTTATGGTCTTGTTGTTAATGGAAATACAATTGATGTAATTGATATGCATCTTCATACAGGGACTTGGGATGCACTCACAGAACCCTATAAGGAAAGATATTCAGAAAGAGTCCCAAAACCATTTAAGTTCTTAATGAGCTCTTTGTTGGGAAATGGTTTAACTTCTGAGGGCATATTGAAACAAATGGATAATGCTGGCATTAAAAGAGCAGGTGTTTTTGCTGTATATAGTCCAGATACTACAGGTAACGCATCCAATGAATTCCTTTATCAACAAATTAGAAATCATCCAGAGAGAATGTTTGGTTTCTATAGCATCCGAACGGACTCTT
>JACKQG010007110.1_pt1 | contig 11440 bp, 6 predicted proteins | sample 8237621 | NCBI WGS metagenome assembly JACKQG01 (sample SAMN15677084, study PRJNA649215) | marine metagenome | biome: marine; feature: Black Sea; material: saline water; isolation source: suspended particulate matter (SPM) from the Black Sea western gyre | collected 2013-06-09/2013-06-10 | depth... | reverse complement strand
AACAAAATAGCTGGATCTTTCAATTAAAACTGGCATGGTCACCGGGGACAATCGTCGATTGTGCTCGAAAGTCTCTAATTCGTCCATTTGAAAAACTCCTCGAATACCACCCCGACTCTTCGCTTGGGTCAGGGCAAACGAATGGAATTCACGACACACTTGGCCGAGCTTTTTCAATCTACGTTCAACGGTTGGTCGACGAACTTTTTGAATTCGCGCTATCTGGCGTATGGTTACCTTGGAAATTAATAGATCAAAAACGCGAAAATGTAGCTTGGGCTTTCGCCACCTAAAATCAGTTTTAAATGTTTGGCTACTAAAACGCCTTTCGCAAACGTTGCAGCTAAACCGCTTTACGTAACGACCATCGCACTTTCGAAAAAATCGGCCGCGGGTGCGCCAAGTAAATATTACTCCTCTTTGCCCTGAGGGGCATTCCGGGTACGGGCAGAACGGTGGCTTAAACATTTCATCCTCCAGACAATTTTTCGATTATCTAAAGGACGGGTTAGGACGGTTTCGGTTACACGTCTTTTTTGAATCTTGGGCCAATCAAAGGGGCCAGTTTCTTATTTTGGAAGTTCTATTCGGGCAGGAGGAACCAAAGCCTCCGGCATCGGAATGTTCCTCTCCACCGGCTTCCCCTGCAACTCAAACTCCTGTCCAGGCGCCTCTGGAATTTCACTCAGTTCAACTGAAACCACCATCGAAACACCACGCTTCCGCATAGTCACCCCGAACAACCGTTCACAACGTGACATCGTTATTCGGTTGTGAGTAACCACTACAAACTGAGTGTCCCCTGTAAAGTGATTGATCGCATCGATAAAGCGCTCGACGTTTGCGTCATCCAATGCGGCATCCACTTCGTCTAGCAGACAGAACGGACTTGGTCGCGACTGGAATACGGCCAAAAGCAAAGCCAAAGCAGTAAGAGTGCGCTCGCCACCTGAAAGCAAGTTGATCGACCGTAATTCCTTTCCAGGAGGCCGCACCTGAATCTCAATGCCAGCGTCCAGGGCATCCTCCTCCGAAGATAACTCCAAACTGGCACGTCCACCACGAAATAGACGGCGGAAGATATGCTCGAAGTTGCCCTGAACCGCTCGAAATGTTTCCAAAAAGCGTGAGCGACAGAGTTCATCCAGCTCCGCCAAGGTGGCTTGCAAATTGCCACGGGCTTCGTGTAAATCGTCCCGCTCACGAACTAGGAAGTTTTCGCGTTCTTCCCTTTCTTCCAGCTCCTTCACGGCATCAAGGTTGACCGCGCCGATGGCGTCGATCTTGGATTTGAGTTGCCCGACCTCTGCCCGTGCAGCCTGATCGTCCATTTCCGCGAGCGGAGCTTGAACGTCGATGTTCATCGTTTGAGCTAAGTCTTCCAGAGCTTGTCCAAACTCTTCGAACAGGCCTTGGACCAAAGCAGACGACGTCATTTGCGCTTTTTGCACCTCCAAAGCTAGCGACTGACGTCGCTCCATAAGTTGGTCCATGCTTTGGGTCTCGCCTGAACGCTGCTCCTTTTCTATGCTGAGCGCTTGACTGGCCCGGTTCAATTGCACCTCGGCATCCGCTAGGCGTTCCGCCAAGGAAGCCCGTGCTTCCAACAACTCAGTCCGTTTCCGTACCGCATCTCCCGCTTCCCGTCGCAACTCCGATGCGCGCGAAGTGAGCTCCGTCAGTTCCTGATTTAGGTTGCCGACTTCGCTGGCTTCCTTGGCAGCCCGTTTGCGGCTATCACGCAATTTGGACTGGAGTAATTCTTCGCTTTGTTTGACCCGGTTGGCCTCGACTCGGGCTTCTTGAAGTAAGCCGCTGGTTCGTTCGTAATCTTGGCCTTCCGCTTCGGCTTGGGATTGAACATCTTCCAATTCTTGGTTGAGTTGAATCCGTCTCGTTTCGGCAGCGTCGCGACCTTCCGAGGCTTGATTTTCTTTTTGGGTTGCGGTTTCAACTGTTTTGCTCAGTTGCTCCAACTCGCGCGACAAGGCTTGGATTTCTTCAGCGGAGCGTTTTTTTCGATTGCTATATTCTTGCAATCGAGCCTCGGCTTTTTCGCGATCACTTAAAGCTTCGCGGTTTTCAGCCTCTACTTCAGCCAATTCCTTGGCTAATGCCTCAAGTTTGGCATTGACTTCGTTCTCGCATTCGGATGCCCGGGCAAATTCCTTTTCGGCAATTTCCAATTGTTGCCCGGCAACGTCGCGGGCATTGCGCCTAGCCAACATGCCAGCGGAATCATCCGACAACATGCCGACTCGGGTATAGCCTTGGGCATGCAATTGCCCTTGCTCCGAAAGGAAGCTAAGCCCTGGGTGCTGACCTGCCAGTTGCAGCGCCAACTTATTATTCGCAACGGTGAAAATCGGCCCCAACTTTGCACACAGAGCATCGACACATGCGGCTTCGCCTTGCAGGCGATCACGCAGCAAGACCGCCCCATCGATAGTTGGCAAATTAGCCGCGGCTGCTTTTTTACCGCTGTCACTTTGCGGGTAAAAAGCATCCATTGCCCCACCATCCAAGGCCGCCAAACAATCACTGGAATCTAGCCAAAGCGCACTTTGCACCCGCCCGAGCAAATCTTCCAGGATCCGGTCCCACGGAGCAGCAATCCTAATTTCCGCAAGCAACATACCGCGCACGCCGTCAGCCTTGGATTGCAAAGCCTTGCGCACGTGCGCAGGCACACCTTGCAAATCCTGCTCGACGCCTGCGAGGGCCTCTAATCGCGCCCGAGCACCTGCAGCTTTGCGCCGCGCCTCTCCGGCGACGTCGGCGTAGCCCCGCGCATCCCCGCGCCAGTGAGTTTGCTTTTCTAATAGTTGCAAAATAGAACTCTCTAAGCCAATCGCCTTTTCGCGTGTTTGCCGCGCTTCTTTATCTGCGGCTTCGTGATCCCAAGCAAGTTGCTGTGCCTCTTTGGCCAATTCCTCCTGGCGACGATTCCTCGCCTGCAATCCACCTTCCGCTTCGGAACGTAGACGAGTTGCATCGGCGACTTGGTTATGGAATCGAGTCCTTTCGCTCAGGGCCTCCAGCACTCCGCGTCGCATTTCTTCCATGCTTTCGCGCAGCTTGCGATTTTGAGCTTTGGCGGCCAGGAATACTTCTTCAGCCGCTGTTAAATTCTCCTCGACGACCTTGCGCTGACGGGCAATGTCGTCCAAATCACGCTGCAAAGCACTTTCTTCTTCGGCGCGTTCTTGCTCGCTGCTCAACAGAGACGTCAACCGACTTTGATCCTTGTCATGACGTTGATCCGATTCGCTGGCCCGGGTTTCCAAACCGCGCACCCGTTCTTCCAAACCGGCAATGCGCTCCTTATTTTCTGCAACCTCACCGCGCAGACCATCGTGCCGCATTCGCAACGCACTCTCTTCCTTTTCCATCAAAGCCAAGCGATCCTCGGCCTGGGTACGCGCATTACGCAAAGTCAGCAATTCGGCGTCCAAGGCATCCGCCTGCTGATGCAATTGCGCTTCCTGCTCGGCCAACTCACTGCGTTCGGCCAAGCCGACGCGCACGCGTAGCTCGCGATATCGGTCGCGCATTTCCACAAAACGACGCGCTTTACCCGCCTGATAACGCAGCGATCGCACCGCTTTTTGCACCTCCTCCAACACGTCATCCACGCGCGAAAGATCCAAAGCCACGGCACCTAATTTGCGTTCCGTTTCCTTCTTGCGCTCCTTGTAACGACTAATACCCGCCGCCTCTTCAAACACACTTCGCCGCTCCGCAGGGTTGGCGGCCAATACCGCGTCGATCTTGCCCTGGGCCAGCACCATATAACCACGCACGCCCAAACCAGTGTCCATCAACATTTCGCGCACGTCTTTGCGCCGCACCTTGCGGCCATTCAGCAAAAACTCGGATTCGCCAGTGCGGAACAAACGCCTACCGACGGCAACCTCTCCGCCCGGTTCGGCAATTTCACCCTTGTCGTCGCCGAGTATAATTTCGACCATTGCGTAAGGTGCTGCCGCTCTTCCTTCCGCACCTTTGAAGATCACATCTTCCATGGCGTCGGCGCGCAGGGTTTTGGCGGAACGTTCGCCGAGCACCCACAACAGGGCGTCCACTACGTTGGATTTACCGCAACCGTTTGGGCCGACAATGCCGGTCAAGCCGCGTTGCAGCGGCACCACGGTGCGGTCGGCGAAGGACTTAAAGCCTTCTAGCTCGATGCGCTTTAGGTACATGGATGAACTGTGGTGGTGATTAGGAGTCGTTGAAGTCAGTGCCGATATCCGAACCGAAGTCGGAATCGATATCCAAGCCTATGTCTAGAGGCTTAGGAATGCGCTGCATCCACGAGGAATCTTGCACCGCAGCGGCGGCAGGAAATTGCAGCCACGGCGCGGTTTGGAAGGAGGTAGAGGCGGGAACGCCTGAGTCGAGCTGCAAAGCCCAACCCATAGCGTAACCGGCATCGGGATTTAGACCATCCCGTTGCGCTAGGCGGGTGCCGGCCGGACCCGGGTGCGGCGGCGCACCGTGTTCGGGCCGCAGCTGGGCGGCGCGGATGTGACGTTCGAACATGGATCGCAGCGACAAGATGGTTCGCCGCGCCCGATCGCCACTGAGGGCTTCATCGGGCAGCAATTGGGCTAAAGCTTGATCCAAACCAGCCGGCAGCAAACATACTCGGGCGTGCTCCGTGCCGCGCCCGCGCAGCAGCAGCGCCTCGAGACTGGTGCAAGCAAGCTCCAAACTCGCGGCGACGTCCTCCATGAACTCGCTGGTTTGCCACGGCCCGGCTTCTTGAGCACAGCGCGCTAAATTAATAACCGCGGTAGCAGCCAGCTGATCTTCTCGGTGTTCGGCAGCTGGCGGCAGACGTTTCGGCGGTTGCCAGGTCAAAGTGACCCGTTCGCTATGGGCCAACATGCGCTGCATGGAGTCGTCCGCTGCGGCAAAGGAAGCAGCTGACATGCTGACCCAATGCCCATGACCGGCCCAGCGCCGCGCAAGCTCATGGTTATCACATAGCCAACGCATTTTGTCGGCGCCGCCACTGAACCAAGTTGGGGCGTCTTGACTGAGCTCGGTCCAAGCTGCACTACGCGGAATAAACACTTGCAGTTCATGGCTTTGGCCGCGGCAGTCACGTACCCGCTGCCAGAATTCTGCTTCGCTTTCATCCGCTTGCCAACGCAGCAAAATTCGACTGGAGCGCATCCAATCGCCAAGGTGTGGCAAGTGAAAACGACCGATCGAAATGCCCTCAGCCTGAGCCGGCGTCAGGACTTCTTCAATCGCAAAGCGGGCCAATAACTCTTCGCCTAATGCCGGGCGCAAATCGCCGCCTTCCGGACCCAAATGCGGAGCGCCCATTACGCTGGGTAAACAATCTCCACCCAGCCAAGCACGTAGCTCGGAACGATCCACGCCGACGTATTCCGTCGCTAAAGGGTCGGAATGCAAACCCAAACTTCGGCATTCATTGTCAGCCATCGCAGTGATCACACGACCAGTAATGTGACCCAAATCTGCCATCACCAAGCGCCTTTCCACCAAAGACGAAACCCGCCGCGCAGTAGTTAAATCCAGGTAGCGATCCCTTACCAAGGATAACGCCAATTGATGGCGATCCCATGGACGCGAATGTGCGCGCGTACCGTTACGAGTATGCACTCGCAACCGTGCCATGGCATCTTCAAGCAGTTTGCGGAAATCGGAATAACTGCGTGCAACGCGATGCAATCCCATTTCGCGCATCAGGTGGGTAGCTAGGCGCGCAATTTCTAGCGTCGCTATGGTGCTCGAAGTCGTACCGAATTCTAGCCGTATCGCTTCAACCAATTCGTCGGCCCAAGCGTCTCCCAAGTTTTGCACACCAGCGGCTGCCGCTCGCAACGAATCCGCCAAACGCGGTCCGTCGAAGCTTTCTTCGCTACCGTCGCGCTTACGGACTCGGGAAACCAGTCGTGCCATGTGGACCGCCGTCCAGCCCAGCGTTGGACTGCAGGAAGGGTTTAAGTTCTTCGATAAATTGTTCGACGTCTTTGAACTCGCGGTAAACCGAGGCGAAACGCACGTAGGCTACTTGATCCAACTGCTTCAGCGCGTCCATTACCAGTTGACCGATGTATTTGGAGCCGACTTCACGATCGAACATTTCGGTCAGGCCGCGTTCAATGCTGCTGGTAATTTCTTCCAACTGCTCGAGTGAAACGGGCCGTTTTTCGCACGCCTTGAGCATGCCTTTCAAAATTTGGTTGCGATCAAAAGGCACCCGTGAGCCGTCTTTCTTCACCACCCGGAGCGGGGTTTCCTCCATGCGTTCGTAGGTGGTGAAACGACGGCTGCAATCCAGACACTCACGACGCCGGCGAATGGAAAATCCATCCGACGAGGAGCGGGAATCTATGACACGACCGTTATCGGCTTTACAGAAGGGACAGCGCAAAGACCTAGTATGAATGCAGGGCGCGGTGCAAGCAGTAGTGGTTGCCAGCGAGTAAGTAGATTTTTACCACAATCACTGGTAGCAATCCACTCTAAAGCCACAGCTTAGGACAGATTCGATCACCTATTTACCGACGCAAAACTCGCCAAAAAGCTGGTCTAACAGGTCTTCTGGCGTGAATTCGCCCACCAGCTCGGCCAGGGTCATCAATGCCGCCCGGATTTCCTCGGCCACCAAATCCTGATTGCCCCCCGTCTGCAGCCATTTTTGGGCCTGATTCAGACACTCGTGGGCCTGCTCCAATGCCCGACAATGCCGATCCACCGAGCGTAGGGTGCACGCATGTTGCTGTTCCGCCTGAATACTGGCGACAACTACCGCATCTGTCAGTGCAGTCAAGCTTGCTGGCTGCTCGGCGCTAACCCAAATCGCGGTTTGCTGATGGATTTCTTGCAGCACGGTTTCGGGCAGTTGGCAAGGTAGATCGCACTTGCTGACGACCACCAATCGCGGCACATCCGGCAACCCAGTGGTTAGCTGAGCGCGGGCGTCGGCGCTATCGATGACACAAAGCTGGAAATCAAACTGGTCGTCCTGCAAGCGCTGCCGCGCTGCGGCATCCCGTGGGTCCACCGCCTCCCCACCTACGCCTGGCAGGTCACATAGCAACCATGGCCGGGTTTGATGACGTATTTCCGCAGGCTGCGGCCAAACCGCCTGCAATCGGTCACGAGTGGTGCCAGCGATATCCGAGATCAGCGCAGCCTGTCCGGTAATGGCGCCGAACAAAGACGTCTTGCCGGCGTTGGGTGCTCCTACCAAAGCAATGCGCCATTGCTCGGCTTGCTCCACCCATCGCTGTTGTTCTCCTAGTTTGCCGCGAGCAATGGCATTTTTTGCACTGCTCAGCGCGGCCCCAACTTCGGCTGGCGATAAATCCTGCGAATCCCCTTCTTCAAAATCCAACCCGGCCTCGAGCTGCACTAATCCATGCACCAAAGCAGCGCGCGCAATTTGCAATTTGCGACCCAATCCACCACCTAATACCGCCGCTGCCGCCACCGCTTGCTGCGCATTTTTTGAATGGATTAAATCCAATACCGCCTCGGCTTGGGCCAAGTCTAGCTTGCCATTCAAAAAAGCCCGACGGGTAAATTCACCCGCTACTGCAGCGCGTAATCCCTGGTTTTGCAGATGAGTAAAAATTTCCTCCACTAATGGTGGACTGGCGGGCAAATGCAATTCCACCACGTCTTCCCCGGTGGCGCTGCGTGGGGCTGAAAAAAACAAAGTAGCCACCGGGATGCGGCAATCGCCGAACCACAGCCAGTTCCCAGCGACGGCATTTTGATCGGCGCTGATGGGCCACCCTCGAGGCAGCCAGCGCGGAGCGTCGCCACAAAGGTTAGTGCCCGATACTCGAATCACCGCCCGCGGTGCTGCACCAGTTGCAGTTGCGAGTGCAAAAATGCCGTCAGCCGGTGAATTCGCTGGCACTAAAACGACGTCGGCCTTAGCCGGTCATTGCGTCGGTCGGTTTGGTGACCGGCCACTTCTTCTTGATCACCTTGGCTTCGAAAATACCGATGGCCGAAGAGGTGATCATGTAGAGCGACAAACCCGCAGCGTAGTTGTAGAGCATGACACCGAATAGGATCGGCATGAAGGTCATGATCTTCTGCATCTGCGCCTGATTTGGATCGGCCGGTTTCGGCATGGTTTTTTGGTGAGCTACCCACAATACGACCATGATGATTGGTAACAGGTTAAACGAAGTCACCCCCGACATCGGGAAGAAATCGGCAACCGGTCCGCCAAAATCGATCAGCGCGTCAGGTCGCGACAAGTCCTCCATCCAACCAAAGAATGGCTGTTGGCGCAATTTCAACGAACTACGTAAGGCGGCAAACAAGCCAATAAAGATCGGCATCTGCAAAAACGGCGGCAAACATCCACCCAACGGCGGAGCGACTTGATGCTTTTTATACAGCTTGGTCATCTCCTGCTGTTTGCGCTTAGGATCCTTGGCAAACTTTTTGGTGATGTTATCCATCATCGGCTTGACCTTTTGCATCTTCACTTGGTACTCAGCCATCTTTAGCTGCGAACGTCGGTTCAGAGGCATTAATGCGCCGCGCACTAATATGGTCAGCAAAATAATCGCTACACCCCAGTTCCCCACCAAGGTATGGAACATGGTCAGCAACCACATAATTCCAGGCGCGATCCAATGGGTGAAAAACATGCGGTAGAAAAAAGAACTACTGTAGTCCGCAAATTCTGGAATCGAAGCCATGTCGCCGAAGGGCGCCAGTAAGGCATTGTCCTTCGGCCCTACGTACCATTGGAAACTAGCGCGGCTGGCAGGGTCCTCGGGGCGCGAAATATGCATGCTGAAATCGCCAGCAACCGAAGCACGCTGCCAATATTCACTTAGGTACCAAGCTCCTTGTCCCAAGCTGACCGCACGGACTCGATTCTGTAGATCACCTTGAATAGCCTGCACCCGCCCCAGGTCCATCCCAGCTCGGTCTGCCACTTGCGACGATGTGGGATAAGATCCTAACTCCGAAGCGAGAATCTGCTCATAACGACCGACGTCTTTGTATTCGCGTCGGACCTCTTCGGTCAAGCCTGTGAGAATCGCGTCTTCACGCGCACTCTCATCGTACAGCACCTCGGCAACGGCTCCGCGGAACGAAGCGTTCACTGGTTGAATCGCACTAAGGAAGTACTTTGAACCTTCGACTACGTAGGCGATATCGCCTTTCCAACGTGCCACCATGTCGCGGCGATTGTTGTCCGGTAAAGAACCCGACGGAAAGTGGCTTTCAAAGTCTTCCAATACGCCATGTTCTTTCACTCCAGCGGCGACGTAAGGATTTGGATAAAAGCGGTCAGCCTCTTTCACTACACCGCCACCAGTACCCACCCGCATACTCAAATCTTTGCCTGCCAACTGCAGCGTTTTGGCTTCAGCTTGCACTTCTAGATCGAAGCTATAGCTATTCGGCGCCAACTGCACCGACTTCACCATTTCGACGCCATTCGCCGTTTCAATGCGGAAGATGATTTGATTGCTTTCCGGTCGTAGCTCTGCGGTCCACGGACTGGAATCCAAATTGGTGCCCAATTCCGAACCGGCTTCAAACAGGCGCAAGCCCATGCGCTTGGTGTAGTTCAACATCGAAGGCTCGTGGCCTGCGGCGGGCGGCTGAGCACTCTGGGCACGGAACAAATACAGCCAATCGTCTTCGCTGATTTTTTTGTCGTGCATCAAAAAAGGCGTGTACTCCTTAAGACGTACCTCCAAACACGATGCGCCGACGCTAGACCATTTGGTCCAAAGCAGCTCATTTTCCAGCACGAAGGTTTTTTCTTCGGCGCTATAGTCGGTGAAATCCTCGGCATGGAAGTCTACGTTGACCTCAGCCAGATTTTGTTCTTCTGGCGTGCAAGAACGGAATAGCAACCAGGCGATGATCGCCCAAAGTAAGAAGGTAAGCAGAGGACGCACTATTTATTTACCCGCGAGGAGTCGGACTCCTAAGGTTTCCGGGAGCTCTGGAATTTGCAGGATGCGCTGACTAGCAGCTTCGACGTCGTATTCCAAACGACGCCAACGCACGGTTTCACCATCAAACAAGGCGTATGCCAAACGGTTATCCGCATCGCGCGGCTGGCCTACCGAACCGACGTTAATTAAGTAGCGACGGCCGGGATCTAACTTCAATTCCGCATCGTGCCCTTTGGCCGGTGTAAAGGCCTGGCCTTCACAAAAACTGCCGGGGTGATGGGTGTGACCATAAAAGGTCAAGCGATGGTGGGCGGCCTCAAAATTGGCCAGCAGCTTGGGGTGGCCTGCGGGCAAGTTGGGCATCAAATACTCAGCCAATGGCTCGCACGGACTGGCGTGAACGATTTGCAAGGCTTCATAACCATTGGGTTCCAATTCCATGGATGGGCTAAGGCCACCCATCCAATCCCAAATTGGCCAATTTTCTTCCAATTCCGGATTCATTGCTCGCCGCGTCCAATCGATAGCGCGCAATGCCCGTTCATGGAAACCACGGGCGTCCTGATCGTCGAGCAAAGCTGCATCATGATTGCCCTGCAGGCATACCGGGAAACGCTCCATCACCAGTTGGCATACTTCGCGCGGAGAGGCGCCGTAGCCGATGACGTCGCCCAGGCAAACCAATTTCTCGACCCCAAGCTGATCCACGTCAGCGAGTGCCACGGTTAGGGCTTCGAGGTTCGAGTGTAGGTCGGAAAGAAAGGCGATCATGCCAACTATGGGGTCCCCGCAATGGCGACGATCCGGCATTGTCGCTTTGCCCCGGTCCGCTCGCAAGCTTCCTTCGAGGCTAGACTTTCCTTGTAACCTAGAAGGCCTTAACCTGTGCGCCACACCGCTCGACTTAGCCGCGCTTGGCGGGTCGGCTCCGCGCACCAAATTCCCCTCCGCCTTAATCGAAGATGAAACCGCTAATCCTTTTTGTTGCCCTTTTTGCTGCAGCGTTGCCGGTTGCCAGCCGCGCCCAAGAAATTGTTGAGCCGCTGCCGGCCGACGCCGTGGCCATGCTAGATGGCGAACCTATTACCAAAGCAGCTTACCTGGACTACCTTTATAGCCGTTTCGGCAAGCGCGGAGTGAAGGATATGGTCGGCGATTTGCTGGTCGAAAAGGAGGCGAAAAAGTTTGGCATTCAAATCGACGTCGCCAAACTCGAGGCCGACGTCAAGGAGCGTGAAGAAACTGCTCGCAAAGGGCTGAGCGAAGAGCAGTTTTTGCAAAATTTACAGCGTAATGGCCAGACTTATGAGCTTTACCTCGCCGGGCTGTACCGGGATTTGAGCAATGAGCAATATTTGCGCGGTTTGGTCAGCAAAACACGGGTGGCCACCGATGATCGCATTCAGCAACTATTTGAGCGCCAATACGGTATGGGCGGCATCAAAATGCAGGTGCGTCACGTCCTGGTCCTGCCCAATATGCTGCGCGCGGAATTAGTCCGCGGCGGC
>JACKQG010007109.1_pt1 | contig 11442 bp, 19 predicted proteins | sample 8237621 | NCBI WGS metagenome assembly JACKQG01 (sample SAMN15677084, study PRJNA649215) | marine metagenome | biome: marine; feature: Black Sea; material: saline water; isolation source: suspended particulate matter (SPM) from the Black Sea western gyre | collected 2013-06-09/2013-06-10 | depth... | reverse complement strand
CGCCGCCGCCTAGCATGCATGTCGAAGTTGTATTGCAACGCTGCCATTCGCTCCAGTGCACGTCCCATTCTACAGTCCTATGTCCTCCCAGTTGACGATCGCGCTAGTCTGCCTCCGATGCTTTTCCGCCGCATCCTGCATCCATGTTCTGTAAGCCCGCCCTGCCCGATAAACCATCATGTCAAACTGGGTTAACAACAACGTCGTGGTCTGTGGATCAGCCGCCTCTTCAGCCAAAAGGTGCTCAGCGGCCTTCCACTTCACAAATAAGACCAATCCCTCCAGATGATCGTCAGGCACGGTCAGCGTGTCGCTGTCCTGGGTCGGGTACAGGTGATCACCTGCGTATCTGACAACGACGTCTTCTCCATCGTCGGGTTTTTCGCCGATGAATAACGTATGCGGCGGACTGCCCCACACAGCGTAGTATTCTCCACCCCAGAAGCCGCGCGAGTCACTGATCCCTCGCCTGGTCAGAAACTCAGGCGGATCTTCACCATCAGGATACTCAACTGATAAAATGCTGTGGGGGTTGGTCAGCTCCGATGACAGGTCATACTCTCGTTGGTCGTCTACGCAATTGATGGTCGCTTCCAGGTCAGTCCGCGGAAAGCGTATGCTGTAGTCGGCGATGGCGTCCAGAATCCACTGGTCCAGGTTGTTATCGGTCCAAACCGCGTCGTCAGTCAAACGCTCCCTGATTATGGCCCGCAGTCCCGCATTAGTGCAGCTCATGTCCCCTTAACTCGCCCATCTCTATAACACCGGTCGCCACTCCTGGTAGATGCCTGCTCTCACATCTTCAGCATAGCCATCACCATCGCGCCCATCGCCACCGCTGTGCGCTCGCAAACCGCCCAACCGAAGAGCTGTCTTCTCGCCTTCGCTTACCCCATCTGCAGCAAAGGCCCCGCCGACGATCTCCTCAAAAGTATCTTCGCCTACGCTCTCACCAGCAAACTTAAGCATCAATCGCACCGCCAGTCGACGCAACGCATTCGAGTCGCCCACAGTGTCCCTCAAGGTCTGTAGCGCTTCCGTCATTTCCCCAGCCGCCCGCGCCAGGCTCAGATTGTCATCAGGCGCGATGTCGGGCAAGCCTATCTCGACGTCGGCCACGGTTATTACTCGCCCACGTCGCAAGCCTAAATCCACGGCCCGATTCCAGGCGGTCACAGCGACGTCGGCCAGTATCCAGCCAAAGTAGGCTTGGCGCCGCCGCAAGAATCGTCGCCGCTGCTCTCCCAGCGTCTTGGCCGACGCCAGGTTGGCGGTCTCCGATTCGCCTATGTCGAGCAAACTCAGGCCGGGCCCGCCCGCCACGATCATCCAGCGAATGGCCCGCCCGTCAGATTCAGCATCCCGCGCCCGCAGGTTGGGAGTCTTGACATCCCATTCCTCGACGTCCTTCTCCATCACCACCACAGAGCCAGGAGCCGGCACTCCCCTGTATTGTTCCGCCTTCGCCTTCACCAGATGCCCAGGCACACGAACAAACCAGAGGAAAGCCCGCACGGATGCGTTCAGGCGCACTCGATCCTCCAGCCAACCTTCGTATCGCTTCAGCCACCTGAGGATAGGGGCCAGGTCGGAGGCTCCCCGCACACGGCCGACCGGCTTGTTGACGGCATAATGCTTCATCACAGCAGGTATAGACTTCTCATCCCCCTTCTTCCACTTTCGCACAGCGCACGGGCTACACCAAACTTTCCCCTCCTCGCCAAGCCCGTCCGACACTTCGTGGTAATAGGTCTCAGCCTCGTAGTCACCCTTCCGCCAACCTATCTTCTCGATCCTGGAGGCCGGCATGGCACGCACTGTAGCCATACCGTCCGCAGAGTTCATGAACAGTATCGGAAACAATTCTCCGCTCCGGCTGAGCTCGTCACACCAGTCAGCTTGCCTCATCATCATACAGTTCTCCGAACAGTCCATAAATTCTTTCAGGTAGGCGTTGAACAGCTTATAGCGAGGGGCACGCAGATGAATGCCGTCGCCACCGACGACATAGGCCGTGACAATGGCGACCAACCGCTTAGCAATGGGGTTCGTATCCCACGCCTTGAGCGCGTCCAGCAACTCCGTGCGCAGTTCACTCCACCCACGATCCAGGTCGGTGCCAGCAGTGCGCATCGGCACCAGTGCATCGCCGGCCTTGCCGACTTCTATCGCAGTCACAGTCGCCAACCAAATCCTGAATCTCCGCCAGATTTTTCCAAACATCTACCAAACTCGCTTAAAAGTATTCATAAGGTTATGTAAAAGCCGAAATCCTATGGATAAATCCTGCAAAAACGCAATATCACCCGAAGTGATGATTGGACCAAATGTTTTGTTTTCGGCGCGCGCCATCGCCCTCATTCCCCGTCCGCCCGTCCCGTGTCCCAGTTCCCCAGTTTCTAGATTTCCCATCTGCGCGCGCCAGCTCCCATTCCCAAGTTCCCGTCCTCTCCCGTTCCTGTCCTCCCCCATTATCCCCAATCCCTCAGTTTCTAAATTTCCCAACTCTCAGATTGTTTTTCTGTTTCGTCTTTTTGCTTTGATGCGCGCGCTTCGCGGGATTTGTATTGTGTTTTCCATTTTCGTTTTCCGCTATTTTGTTACTTCCCACATTCTCATTTGTTCACGCCATTCACCAGTTTCATATCGAGCCACACGCGCGCGCAGTGTTACGCCGTCTGGATCCAATACGCTGAACATACCACCCGCTTTACTCGGCAACGAATTCTCCTCAATCGCCATCGCCTGTTCGTACAAGTCTCTGTGATCTTCCCACAGCGCGCGCCATTGTGCATTACGCCGAAACGGACAGAGCCAACATCCAGAGCGAACAGGAACATCTATGCCAGCATCCTCAATCACTTTCATACAGCCAGCCCGATCGATTCCCATCTCCACCAATGGACGCGCCTGGCCTTTACTCCGATGAGCTTCCCCCGCATCGATCCCAAGCAAAGCCCGTTCCACCCCAATCTCCCTGGCGTACCGTCTCAATGGCCTCAGCTTCCATTCCGTCCGACACAGCCTCCGAGTCCACATCGGGACCCAGCGCTGCCCCACACAGAACTCGACCAGCGTTCGGCCTTCGATCTTCCACTTGTAGAGACGGGGATACTCGTGAGGATGCAACCGTGTAACCTTCAGATCAAATTGCTCCACCCATTCCGCGAACCGCTCGATGTGTCCGTAGGTCTCCGGTAGCTCCGCTCCCGTATCGGCGAAGACAATGGGCCCACGCCATCCTGCGCGCGCCAGCAAGATCACCAGGGCCGTCGAATTCACCCCGCCGCCAAACGACACCATTTCGCGCACTCTCAGAAGCCCCGATCGTACCGGTCCAAAACATCCGTAGGCGCAACGATCATAGATTCCCCGGTTCCCGCTCGCTCCAAATAACGCACCGCGTAACGCATCGCATCCATCCCGTGATCGTCCAGTTTCACCGGTGCTTCCTTGTCAGGCTTACCATCCACGCCCGGCGGCCAAACGTAGCCCGTAATCTCTTCCTCTGTGCAAGTGGGGCGCTTCTCATCGACCAGTACCGGGTCCCGCTCTATCAACGCGCCGCGCAAGAGAAAGATCCGCGCTCTACCATCACCCGCCTTGAGCAGCCTCTCTTGCACAGCTTGGACACCTACAGAGATCTCTTTCTTGGCCGCCACTGTAGCAATCCCATTCTCTTCCAGCGTAGCCCGGTCCTCCGCATCCCAGTCGCACACCGTGGTCTCTATTCGTTCGTCAACAGAGTAGGCATTGATCGCCCGAGCATGGACACGTACCGTTCGCTTGGTCATATAGATCTCACGATAAAGGTACATCCGGCCATCACCATCCACTGTCCACCATTGACAGCAGAAGGGATTGGTGTATCCAAAGTCAATGACGCGAAATCGCCGCCAGTCAGCGGGGATAGAGAAGGAATCGAGCAGATGTATGGCCGGGTCCCAGTTCTCGTACACCATTCCCTCAGCCGCCGCCCACAGCCCCTTGCGCAGCCTGAGATATCGAACACCGGTGAGCCGATCCAACTTCTCCATGTAAGCCCGGCCAGCCTCTGTCCAGTCGTCGGCCTCCTCATCCCAAAGCAACGGATTGTCCTGGTGCCGACTCTCTATCATCGGCATGCCAGCATCACAGCGTTGCTTGAGCCAATGTGTAGGCCGGTCCGGATTGCAATCGCCGATTATCTGTTGGAAAGGTACAACGTTGTTACGTAGTCGGCTTAAGAGAAATTCCCATTGGTGAACAGTTCCCTCTTCGGCCTGATTGAAGAAGATCAAGTCGTACTCGGCGGATAGTACTTTGCCGGGTTTATCCAAGCCAGCCAGGGCGATGATGGACCCATTTGGGTATCTAAACTCTTGCTCCCCCGTGCGGAAGCGGATCGAGCTGTCCCAATGAATCACCCGCTTTCTGTACGTCACCAGCACAGTTTGGGTCATCGAGAGCCGTGTGCGCCGGACAATCGCAGCCCGCATCCCAGGATACTTGCGCGCGTAGTAATCCAGCTTCTCCAGGGCGGCACGCGTCTTACCTGTCCCCGCCGGCCCCGAGATCACCACTTCGCTATCTTGATTGTAAAAGAGCTTCAGGGCGCCGCCGCGCGGTTGGTACTTACAGCTTACTTTCATGATCGCAACCACACGCTACGTCTTGACTACTGACAGCCCACCCCGGTCATCTTCCCGCAGCAAGTACAGCAAATACATTTCACCTTCCGTCACAACACGCGCCCCCTTAGTCAACGCAGATACAACTCGCAATACCTCACCAGATCCCACAAGCTCCGCCGCACGACCCCCAGACAGACATAGGGTGGCACCACGCTCGAGCCGCGTTATCAACCGACACCTGAGATAGAATTGATCGCTCAAGAAACCCCGTGTGTCTTGGTAAGTTTTCCACTCCCAAGACGGGGCGGCTTTTCGACACGCCTCTGCCAATCGCTCAATTGCTCCCTCCATCACCACTCCCTCCCTATGGCTTACTTTCATCTCCAGGCACCCACCGACTGCTACATCAGAAGACCGAACCAATCCAACTAGAGAGCACTTTCCAAGCAATGATACAGGCAGACACACCAACACCAACACTACTCACTAAGATTACCCGCGCACCAATAATGTACGCTACCAAGGCTAGCAGCGCACATATGACATGATTAAGAATCTCTTCCTCAATCACAACCTCTCCTCATCCACCCCACTAATCACCTTCACGATGTACTCTATACCAGCGCCGCCCTCACCAGTGTGCTCGATCCGCTGAGTGGGCTTCCCAATGAGATAGTCCGAGAGCCACTGCCGCGCGCGCCAGTCGCCCTCACTCTTGGCCAGTTCAATTGCCTTGTCGACGACAGCCAACCAGTCGCGCAGAGAGACCCGCTTCGAGAGGGCAGCCAAATACTCATCCTCAGACTTACGCTTCGCCCGCCCAAGTGGATTGCCGCTCTGCCCTTTGACGAACCGCCCTTTAGAATCACGCTTAGCCATCCCTGCTCAACCACCTGCTATCAGGTTCCTCCTCCAGCAGCTAGGACGTTTTCAGCCCTCGAGAGGACCAACATCACCTGGATGAACCCAGTTCTCGCCGCTGGAGGAGGCATCACGACACCAAGCTCGATAGCGTGCCAAGCACTCGACAGCAGGATCGCCGTGCGCTCTCCGACACGCCCACCACCACACACGCGCTACGAGCCGCTTTCTAGTTCGCAGCCACACCCACCACGTCAATCGCACCAGCATCGCCAACCACCCAACTTTACCCTTCCTCGGCTGCCTTGCCCGCGACAACCGCCTCGACGATGGCCATCATTGCTTCCTGCCCAACCATGCCAACCATCTTGTCGGTGAAGGCGGTCACCATCTCAGTGACGCTCGCCGGAAACTGAGCGGCAAGCTTGCCCTCAATAGTTTGCTCAGCGATTGCCCGCCCCAACACTGACTCTACCAAAGCCGCGTTGATGACAGCATTATTGACCTGCCCGCTTCGCGCAGCCTGCAGCTTGATCTCGGTCAAGTCCTGCTCGCGGCCCAGAAACAGACTCTCCAGTTTCGCCCTGAGCTCGCGGTCGGCCTCAATGCGCGCCTGCCAATCCTGAAGCACTACATCAAACATACACTTCATGTTAGCCGTCCAAGCTTCGCCGTGCCCAACATCCTCTCTACCTGTTTCCACCATTCCTCTCACCTCCCTTTGTATACTTTTTCTGTTCACTTTAGCGCCTGCAGTAACGCAGACGCAAGCCCGACCAACCCTAGCCCACTGCCAATCACAGCAACCCACGTCTTCAAGCCCGCTATAGCGATTTCGTTGGCGCGAACGCGACCATTACGCACCCTACCCTGATCGCGAATCTCAACCAACAATTGCCTGTGATGGTCAAACTCAGCCGCCATCGCCTTAGCGAACATCTCACGCCACGCAAGGGTAGCGGGATCAATCTCTATCATCGAAGCCTACCACTCCCCCCACTTCCCCCGCCGCACGAGTAAAGGAGAAGAAACCTCGTGCGGTCGAGGAAGGAGGAAACCCGCGGCGCCACTCCAACGACACGGGCAGATAAAATCACTCCGCGAAAAACACGTCGTGCAGCAGGTTAGAGCCACCTCCAACCAAGATAGCCGAAACCATAAGATTGACAGGATAAGCCAACTCGACTCCCGTCATCCCCATCAGATCGATGCCCGCCGCAAACGACAAAAGGCCACCAGTCAAAGCCGCGATGTACAGCAGCAACCAGCAACCCTCTTCCCAAAACTCCTCGAACAGCGGAGCGATAAAGTACGCAATCACCCGCTCATTGACTAACGCCAAAAATATTGCTGCTTCCATGACACCTCCTCTACAAATGAGTTCTAGGGGGCAGCAAGCTCGACTGCCCCGAATCAACGACTAGGCCTGGGAGGTTAGCCGTGATCCACGAAAAGACAAGCGGGCCTGGAAAGGGATCCCAGGCCCGCAAAAGCACATTTTTATATTACATCCCCTCCCCCTCGGCCACGTGATCGGCGCTGCCAGGGAATGTCCTTTTTGTACCCCGTTGCGTTCCTCGCTTGAGGGGGGCAACTCTAGGCTACCTTAGAAGAAACTAATCAAGAGGCAGCCCGCGGAACTCTCTAATATGTCTCCAAACCCATTATACCACATTCTCGCACTATGTCAAATCCAGCCTAAAGCCTCCATCAGCTTGCCCAACACCGCCAGGATGAGCAGCGCCACGAAAAGCCAACGCCAATCCCAAAGCTCGCCTCCCACATCCTGACCGCGACCAAACGCGCCTCTTTTGCTCATTTGACAAGATTCCCCTTTCATGGTATAATTACATCATTATATAGCCACGGAGAGAACTATGGCCAAGACAACTCTTTTCAGCTTCGAACTTCCAGAAGACCTCCACACTGCCGCTAAGGTCAAGGCAGCGCAAACGGGCATACCTATGGCCGAGATTTGCCGCCGCGCCCTAACTGCATGGGTTGAACAAAAAACCCCACAATCCCCGCAAGACGACAGCGAGTAGAATAACAAAGCCGCCGGCCTGTACCAGCAGACCAGCGGCTTCTTGACCACCGTGTCCCAGGCACTTTAATAACAGCATAGCACGGAGGCCATTGGCTGGGGGACAGGGATTCGAACCCCGGCTTACGGTTCCAGAGACCGTTAGCCATTCTCCCCGTTCACCAGCGAATACCGCTCCGAGGCCGCCTTCACCCGCTCCCGATCTTGATGAGCATAGAACATAGCCGTGGTGGTAATGTCGCGATGGCCAAGCTTCTGACGCACGAGCTCCAAGTTGGCGCCGTCGTCTAGCCAGGCCTGGCCCACCAGGTGACGGATTGAATGAGGATTCACCCGCCCCGCCACACCAGCTCGGGCCCCGAGCCGCTCCAACATCTTCCGCACACCGTTGGCCGTCATCCCGAACAGCGATTCCCCCACATCGCACCCTGAGCCCGTCGAAGGGCCGTCCCTCGATGAAAGCCACACCTCTACCGCGCAGCGCGTCCGCTCCGTAAAGTCCACCCACCGCCCGCCCGTCTTCCCGTCAACCCGCGCTTCGAGATCAGCCAGGCGAACGTCGCCCACCTTCAGCCTGACCAGCTCCCCAACGCGACAACCTGTGTCAGCCAGGAAGAGCAAGACGGCCAGATCGCGCGGACGTCCTCGCACAGCCTCACGGATCAGCAGCGCCAGGTCCCCACGAGCCATCGGAGGAGACCGCCCACCCCGCTCTAGCCTCGGCTTCTTCAGGTGATCGGCAGGTGACCGCTCCAGGTATCGCCGCCGAACGCACCAGGCCAAGAACGTCTTGATCACCATGATGCGGCCAGCGATGGTGACGGGCGATAGCTCCCGCCGGCGCAGGCCAACGACGTAAGCATCGAGATGATCAGGACGCACGTCCGCAATCTTCTCAATCCCCCGCTCGACCAGGAAAGCCACCACGTAGCCCAATCGCTCCTGGTAGGTAGCAAGCGTACGAGGAGACCTCCCCGCCGCTTCCAGGCAGAGCAAGAACTCCCCCAGTATTCTTTTCATTCCCAGGCCCCCGTGCTACAAAGTTAACTCATCGACCGGGGGGCCAGGGTCATCTCGAGCCGGCCAGGCCCTGGCCCCCATTATACCACAGAAAGGAGACAAGACAAATGACCACACACATCATCACCGTCCGCCAAGACCTTGACCTGATCGTCGCCCTCAACGCGCTCGGCATACCCAGCACCCGCCACCACAACGGCCAGGGAAAACACCTCATGACCATCACACTGAACGACGACACTGACCGCCGCCTGCTCAACCTGTGGACACTGATCACCGATCTCCGCTTCCGCTACATCGAGGCCCAACAACGCAACCAGCCAATCCAGCTCCACATGCCAATCACCACGGAGCCGGGCCAAACAGCCGCCAACAAAGATAAGCAACTCCTACTCCAGATCAAGGAGGGCTATGGCTAAATTTCACTACGCGCCCATCCCCTCCACCGTCCTGTGCAACCCGGCCCTATCGGCCTCCATGAAGCTCCGTTACGGGATTCTGATAGGCGCAGCGTTCAATAAGCAAACACTCAAGATGAGCCTGGCAGAGATCGGAGCACTCTGGGCCGAGGCAGAAGGAACAACCTTGGACATTGACAGCGTCACCGCCTACCTCGGCAAAATGGCGCAGGCCGGCCTGATCCGCCGCGAGCGCCAGGGACGATACAACTGGATCACACACCTACTCCAGCGCTACGACAAGCGCACAACCAACAAACAAACAGCCAACACACAAACAAACAGCCAACACACAAACAAACAGCCACAGCACGCACCACCAGCGCAGGACTTGACCCCTACGCCACATGGGGGTCAAAATCATTTGACCCCTACCGGTGGGTCGGGGTCTTTATTAACTACACTAGATGTTGTTGTTGTTTCTAAATCTCTATCACAACAACAACAACAATTAGTTAGTTACTTAGAACGCTTCGGAATTTTAGCAAAGACGGCCCTCTCCCTGGCCTTGCTCGGCGTGGATCTCGAGGACGCCGTATACTGGGTCGAGTACACCAAGCTCCAGGCCAATCTACGAAGCCCTACAGGCTTCGTCATCACCAAATTGAGCAGCCGCGAGGAGCCGCCGGACATTGCAATCCATGGCTGCCCACTGTGCAGGTGCTCTCCGTGCACATGCGGGTTCTGGGAGAAAAAATGAGTAACTTCACCGTGTTCATCTTGTCCATGCAGATCAAGAAGCAATCCGCGATAATACCAGGGGTGTCAGTCTTCGTTACGGATCGCATCCCAACAGACCCGGCGGCCGAGGGGGAGATCAGCTACATCTGTGCGGCTTGTGGGCGACCTGCCGAGGCGCCACTCGATCTGCTGGATAGCGGCACGACCTTATGGTGTGATAGCTGCGGCGGTGCGACCATTGTCGATCTGAACACGCCAATGCAGTGAGCGGAGCGTTGGCAAAATGTTTGAGCCAGGAGACATCGTCACGCTAAAAGACGACCACGATTTTCGCGGCCAGGTCCTGGCAATCTCAGGCTGGGGTGATGTGTTTTTAGAGGTCGCCGCCTGGGGCCTGCAAACAGGCGGATACCGAGGACAGGATGGCGTGCTGAGCAAGACGCGGTATCCGCAGGGCAAGTTAGAAAAGGTAATGGAGGTTTCCAATAATGACGAAAATTGAATGGGTTCAGAATCCAGACGGTACACAGGGAAAGACCTGGAATCCAATAACCGGCTGCACCAAGATCAGCCCAGGCTGCCGCAATTGCTACGCCGAGCGCATGGCACGGCGACTGGCCGGACGGTGCGGCTATCCTAAAGCCCCCAATCATTTCAACGTGACACTTCACCCTGACAGACTGGACGAGCCGCTGAGAAGAAAGAAGCCCACCACGTATTTCGTTTGCTCAATGTCCGATCTGTTTCACGAAGACGTGCCACTGGATTCCATCCATGACGTCTTTGCTGTCATGGCCCTGGCAAAGCAACACACCTTTCAAACACTGACGAAGAGGCCTTTGAGAATGCTTGATGTCCTTTCCAACGCTCGCGCTGACGTCAACTGGATTGTTCGTTGTGAGTTGGCACGGCTCGGGCAAGACCCCGTTAACATTACGTGGCCGCTCCCCAACGTCTGGCTGGGCGTCACTGCTGAGAACCAGGCGACGGCCGACGAGCGAATCCCATTACTGCTGCAAACACCCTCTGCTGTGCGGTTCGTGAGTTGCGAGCCGCTGCTGGGGCTTATGGACTTACATCAGTACCTTAGTCTCTATCAAGAAGCTGATTTCGTCACTGTTTGGACAGCCATTGGCGGAAGGCGAGTGCCAATGACACGCCCGGGCTTCCCAGGCTGGCATAGACACGATGGCCGAAAGCTCGACTGGGTCGTCACCGGCGGAGAGTCCGGCCCAGGCGCCAGGCCAATGCACCCACAGTGGGCCAGGGACATCAGAGACCAGTGCCAGACGGTAAGAATACCATTCTTCTTCAAACAATGGGGGGCGTGGGTGCCTGGCGCACATGATCGAACTGGCAAAATGCGCAACCACGGCCATTTTTGCGCCGATGGTAAATGGATAAACCAATCACACCAAAAGGATACAGAAGTATTCATGTCCCGCGTCGGCAAAAAGAGGGCGGGCCACCTGCTTGACGGCCAAGAGTGGAGGGAGTTTCCACACCATGAATCACCTCAAGGGTGAATTGATCACCTTCGCCTGCCGCCACCCAAACGGCAGCATGAAGAACCCTAACGGCAGAACACGACAGATCGCGTTCTGCTCTGATTGCCAGTTCGACTACAAGGGACCAGGCTGCATCTTCACGCCCACGCGCAGCAACGGCCAGGCGTTCGGGAAAAACGCCAGCGCCAAGACGCGCCGCAATTACGCACCGCGCAAAGTAAGCAACTACACCGGCGGCAGGTGGACGCCAGAGGCCA
>JACKQG010005230.1_pt2 | contig 11442 bp, 6 predicted proteins | sample 8237621 | NCBI WGS metagenome assembly JACKQG01 (sample SAMN15677084, study PRJNA649215) | marine metagenome | biome: marine; feature: Black Sea; material: saline water; isolation source: suspended particulate matter (SPM) from the Black Sea western gyre | collected 2013-06-09/2013-06-10 | depth... | reverse complement strand
CCTTCACTTCATCCTAACCTAATCCCTCACCTGGACGGATTTTCCCAAAAGCCGCACCCATAACCTTTTTGGTAATACTTGATTCATCAGGTAACTTAAACTAAACCACACCTTTGGTATCATTAGATACTGTAGCCTGCCGCTAAGGCTAAAATACCCGGTTTCCAGCCACCCCGGTAGGAATATTTTCGTCCTGAAAAAAGCAGTGGAAGTTAAATCAACTGCAGCTTCCTTAAAATAAAAAGGGCAAGCCAAAACCTGCCCTTTTCTCACTTCCGTGTTGGCTTATTTGAGCAATATCATTTTTCTGGTGGCTACATTTTTATTAGCCTGAATGCGGTATAAATAAACACCGGCACTAAGCGTCCGACCAAACTGGTCTGCTCCATCCCAGGTGATTTCCACTTGACCTGGTTGTTGAACTCCATTTACTAATGTCCGGACTTCACGACCTAACATATCATAAATGGTGAGCTTGACCTGTGATACCTCACTCAGGTCATAACGGATGCGCGTAACCGGGTTGAACGGATTGGGATAATTGGCGTGGAGGGCAAATTTCTCCGGTATCACAGGTTGTTCATCAACAGCGACCACTGGTGAGAACATCAAATAACCGGAACTCATCGAATTCAACGCCTGGAAGTTCTGATCAGCTGCTAATGTTTCTGTGATCATGACCATCAGGGGTTCATTAACAGGATAGTTCGGATTAACCTCAAAATTGACCCTGAGAATCCCGGCCATCGTTGGTACAATACCGGTAGCTAACTCAAATGCAGAAATATGCACAGTTCCATCACCCACCTCGCCGGAACTGCCATCGATTATGCCCGATGCGAAAGGTCCGCCTGGGATTGTCGAAATGTCAGTAACAGTCAGATAATCCGGCATATCGATAAGATCTAATTCCAGTGCGTACACAGCCACCTGGTTCTGGATAAATATATCAAATGAGCCTGTCATTTCATTTTCAACATGGACCAGATTATCAATTGAATAAATTGCATCCGGATAGCCCACACTTACAGAACTGGTATGAATTTCCGTATACAATTGGACCGGTGGAATATTTTCATCAACCAGTATGACGTCTACAGCCGATAAATCGACTACTGTACCCCAATCTAAGGGATCAGAGGAAACCGCGAAAGTAATATCAGCAATATGATGCAAGCCTGGCTCAATCGGAGTTGAAGCAGTATTGTCAAACCCGATAATTGTATAAGCACCACCGCTTTCATTTGCATCGACAGTCCAGTTCGCCCAATTGACATCACCCATGGGAGTAATGCTTAAACCAGTTAACAAACCAGGTGCATCTACCAGAGTCATTTCAAAACCGGTAATATTCTGGGTATTATGCAGCATAAAGGAGACAGTGGCAGTTCCGATACCCACGGCACCGCTGATGATTACTGTCTGGGTTTCAACGGTTACGTCGAACGTCGACCCGGTCTGTGTCCACGGCATGACGTTATTCATCGCATCCCAGATGGTCGCAGTCACAATATTCAGATCGACAGTGGCAGGTTCGGGAGCGGCAGCCAATACAACCAATCGACAGATCGGATCACTACCCGGTGCGATTGTACTTGTGAAGCTTAATCCCGTAATCGATGTTTTTCCATCGGGGAGTTCTAATGCATCCAGGGTAAAACCATTGGTTCGTGGCGTTGGTAATACATCGATGGCAATTAAATAATCGGGTATATCAGCAATTTCCAGGAAGAAGAAACTCACATCGGATTCATTATTCAGGAAAATATCCAAGGTATCGGTTTGACCTGTTAGAGCTGAACCGCCGGAAATTTCCAGTTCAACCCATTCCACTGGCACTCCCATGTCCTCATTAGAGGGACCTGATTCACCCATGGCACCATAGTCTGCGGTAACTACATAAAAATAGGCAAACCCATTTACCACATCGTTATCATCATAAACCAGCGTGGTATAAGGAACTGAGGTGATCAGGTTTGCTCCGATTATTTCAACCGGTGAGGTGGTAGAACGGTAAACATTATAACCAGTCAGATCCCGGGTAGTACGGGATGAGTTGCGAATTACTACCTGAGTGTTGCTTTCAGATTCAGAGTTACGGTTGGCTAATCCAGCTTCATCTTTTTTAAAGATATCATCAAATACCATCTCGCGGGCACCGGTTTCATGACTGTAGACTCGACCGGCACTATTGGTAATCAAAATATCATCGATGAACCAGATATACCACAAGCCCCCGCCATCACCATCAATGGCCTGCCAGGCAATCTGAACATTCTGCCCGGAATAATCACTCAGATCAATAACATAGGGATAACTCCACATATTCATGTCATTCAAAGTCAGGGTACTGAGATCAAGTAATTCATCCCAGTTAGTGCCACCATCGGTTGTAATCTTGACATAGTAATGATCACTATAGGTTGATCCTTCATATCCATATGACCAAAAGGTCAATTCCATGTTGCCACCCAGCGCAATCTCAGGAGTAATCAACCATTCATCCTGATGATCATAGGACCACCACAGGCCGGCGTTATAGACACCTGAGTGTACTCCAATCGGTGGGCTGCCGGCAGTCCCATCGGTCTGGGTCCAGAATCCAGGGGTCGGACCGGAAGCGTCAGTACAGGTCTGGACCTGGGTCCAGTCTTCCGGTGGAAATTCAGCGCCTTCAAATCCCTGTCCAACCGTATCTCCGGGTATATCCCAGACCGGCTCAGCCCAGGCCAGAGGCACATGTCCATCCAATCCACTGGTAGCAACCAGATTGGTCGGTGGTTCAAGATACCCAGGATATACAGCAATAATTCCCGGTGTAATCCCCGCAATCCAGTATAATCCGCCAAGATCATCTGTAATCGTTGCATCAACCATATCAATCACAACGTCAAAAGCATATGCTGTTGGATTGATTAAAAAACTAACATTCAGAATCGAACCGGTACCAGCAGCAATCGATTGGTTAAGATCGCTGTATAATATTACCCGTTCACCGGTACCAACAGAGGATGTCGAAACGGTAAATCCGTCCGTACGGACAGTAGTCCAGACCGAATCAACGCTAACATAATCAGGTAAATCCATCAGATCAAATTGAACGCCGCCAACCACATCCGGGTTTTCCAGATCGATAGCCAAGGTTACCGTTTCATTAATATCACCCGTTCCCCCATTCATGCTGAGGAAAACAACACTTCCGATGGAAATGGAACCATCAACTGCGCTGACTGTGAAGCTACCACCGGCAGTATCGCTAACTATCGGGGAAAATATTTCCAATCCAATCACAGCCGAAGCTATACCAGTGCCACCATAGAGCAACCAGAGGACTGTATCTCCCGCAGCTGGGAGAGTTTCTACTGCGCCGGCATTAAAGAGAATAACACGATTAGTATCGCCGGTTAACGAGCTGAAATCAGCACTAAAATCCGCGACATCAGCACCAGGGAAGACATCCAATAGTTCAGTCATGGCAGGATTTGCTACAAGATCAAACTGAATCCCTGCCACCGCATCTGAGAGACTAGTCAAAGTTACTGGTACTAACAGGCTGTCAGTGTAGGCCGGGTAGCTGACATCGCCGATATCCAGTGTGACGTCAGTTTGTGCAATCAGCGGAATAGTTAATAATAATACTATCAGGGTAATTGACGAGTATTTCCTTACGGATTTCATAGACTCCTCCGGGATATTGAAATTCTATTTTGATGTTTAATCATCCACTTTTTTCTTGTAATTCCGCCCCTGTAAGTTCTACAAAAAACGCGGCGGCCGCCATTCGACTATCGAATCGTGGCATATTAAGACAAGCAAAAGTAAATATTTTATCACGATATTCCAGCAAATATTTCATGCCAATTTAAATAAATATAAATTCGACCGAATGATTAATACATGTAATGATTGAAAATACCAATTGGTTGCATATTGATAGGTAATTCAAATTACTAAACTCAATTGGCCTGTGTATAACCGCGGTTTAAAAAGTCAGGTAATCGTTTAAACTTGATTATCTCTTTTTTACCACTGGGTGAAATGACCGTTATTTTCTCATTCCTGCCAATTTTTTTAGCAACCTTGATTGGCGTATGGCTAGCCTGCTGTGGTCGACTTTGAGCCGAAGCAGCACCCCCACCTGTTGCTCCCGCAAAACCCATTCCAGTTGTTTCATCATGCTTAATCTGAATATTACGTGCCCGCTGAGCCTGTATTTGCGGCGCCTGTCCCAAACCCTGAATCTGGGTTCGGAATAATCGCTGAAGGGTATCTTTGGTTGTTTCGCTCATCATGGCCGTAAACATATGAAATCCTTCGGCTTTGTATTCCAACAATGGGTCTTTCTGTCCGTAAGCCCGCAGGTTGATTCCCTCGCGCAACTGATCCATGGCATAAAGATGATCTTTCCACTTCTCATCGATCGTACGCAAAACGATAAAGCGTTCAAAAGCCCGCATGGTCGGTGCTGGAATCAAAGATTCGCGGGTAGCATAAATCCCTTGGGACTGGTCAATTAAGTATGAATTGATCATCTCCGGGGTTGGTTCATCAAATTTATCAATATCAATATCAACCAACAGAATTGATGCAAAGTTCTGTTTCAACCGTTCCCAATCCCAGTCCAGTGGGTTAGCGGATATATCCAGTTGCTGCCCCAATTCATCTTCGACATAATCGGCGATCATCTCCATAATCGACTCACGGACATTTTCACCCCGCAGGGCATGGTTACGGATATCATAAACTACCTGCCGCTGCTGGTTCATTACGTTATCATATTCCAGCAGATGTTTTCGAATGCTGAAGTTTCTGGCTTCTACCTTTTTCTGAGAATTACCTATTGCTCGGGTCACCATCCCGGCCGTAATAACTTCCCCCTCCTCCAGCCCCAACCGGTCCATGATACCAGCAACACGGTCACTGCCAAATAGACGCATCAAATCATCTTCCAGGGATAAATAGAAACGCGAAGATCCCGGATCACCCTGTCGCCCGGATCGTCCGCGCAATTGTAAATCGATTCGACGTGATTCGTGGCGTTCGGTTCCGATGATATGCAATCCACCTACTTCACAGACACCTTCGCCCAGTTTGATATCCGTTCCCCGTCCGGCCATATTGGTAGCGATAGTCACCGCCCCCCTTTGTCCGGCGCGAGTCACTACCTCTGCTTCGCTCCGGTGCTGTTTAGCGTTCAATACATTATGGGGAACGCCCCGTCGTTTAAGCATCCGGGACAGCAGCTCAGATGCTTCCACCGATATTGTGCCGACCAGAGCGGGTTGCCCTTTCCGGTGACTTTCGGTAATCTCATCGATCACGGCATTATATTTTTCCCGTTTGGTCTTATAAATCAGATCGTCTCGATCATCACGAATAACCGATTCATGGGTAGGAATTACAACTACATCCAGATCATAGATACCGCCTAATTCCTCTGCTTCTGTTTCCGCTGTTCCAGTCATTCCAGCCAGTTTATCATAAAGCCGGAAGTAATTTTGAATTGTAATCGTCGCCAGCGTTTGCGTTTCCCGTTCGATAGTGACGTTTTCCTTGGCCTCCAACGCCTGATGTAAACCATCACTGTAGCGCCGGCCCGGCAGGATGCGTCCAGTGAATTCATCAACAATCAGTACTTTGCCGCCCTGCACAACATATTCCACATCCTTCTCATATAAAGTAAAGGCTCGCAATAACTGGCTGATATTATGAATACGCCCGCTACGATCGGCATGTAATTGGTGGGCTTGCTCTTTCTCCTGCTCAATCTCAATTCCTGATAAATCAGACCTGTTGTCAATGTCGTTCAGCAATTCTCCCAAATCGGGGATGACAAACATATCCGGATCATTGGGCGAAATAGCAACTCTGCCCTTCTCAGTAATATCAATAACATGTGTTTTTTCATCAATGCTGAAAAATAATTCTTCATCCACTTCGTGTAGTTTTTTATCCCGCAAATATTCGGATTCAACATCATGGACCAGTTTTTTAGTACCGGTTTCCTGGAAAATTTTCAACAACTGTCGATGTTTCGGCATGCCGCGACTGGCTTGTAACAGGTTTAAGCCAGCCTCTTGTTGCTGATCTGTTTTCAGCAATTTTTCAGCATCACTGACTAATTGCGTTACCAAACTAGTCTGCTTTCGCACCAATTGCTGAACAAGCGGTTTCAACTCCTGAAATGTCTTGTCAATTGGCGCGTCAACCGAACCGGATATTATCAGTGGGGTTCGCGCCTCATCGATCAAGACACTGTCAACTTCATCTACAATTGCGTAGGCATGCTGCCGCTGAACCTGTTCCTCTGGTGTGAGCGACATGTTATCACGAAGATAATCAAAACCGAATTCATTATTGGTTCCATAGGTGATGTCACAATTATATATTTCGCGGCGTCTGGTATTATCCATGGTATTCAGGATGGAGCCAAACGTCAAACCCAATCGACGATAAATTTCACCCATCCACTCTGAGTCACGTTGAGCAAGGTAATCATTTACCGTTATCAAATGTACACCACGACCAGTAAGCGCATTAAGATACAGGGGCATGGCAGCAACCAAAGTTTTACCTTCCCCGGTTTTCATTTCCGTAACTATCCCGCGATGTAAGACAATCGCACCAATCAACTGCTCATCATAGGGTATCATATCCCAGGTCATATCTTGCCCAACAACTTTCCAGGACTGACCAACCATTCGCCGGCAGGTTTCCTTTACCATCGCAAATGTTTCCGGCATGAATTCATCCAGTTTAGCTTGTTCGACACGCTGGATATATTTCTTAGCTTCATCCTTGTCCATTTCGGCTGCTTCAATTTCTGCAGCTTCTCTGGTCGAAACTATTATCGAGCGTATTTCGTGGGTACGTTCTACCAAATCAGCATCACTCTTATCAGTCAACCGAGTCGTGATATTGTTTATTTCTTCAACAATCGGGAGTAAGGATTTAATAATTCTTCCTGATTTAGTGCCAAAAAGTCTTGTAATTAATGAGTTCGACATAATGTAAATATTCTACGATTTTAACCGGAATAAAATTACAACATTCACGGTTATTTTTTATTATCTGGTCGGGTCTTTTCCGTTTTTATTTTGGCTTTATATACGGCATCCAGGATACCATTCACAAAACTGGAGCTTTCCTCAGTACTATATACTTTTGCAATCTCGATCGCCTCACTGATCGATACTTTAGGTGGGACATCATCCAGAAAATAGATTTCACTGATTGCCATCTGCAGAATCAGACGATCCAGCAGGGCGACCCGATCAATATTCCAATTAACCAGATGAATAGAAATCTGTTCCTCACACCAATTTTTATATTTTACAGAATTGTTAAACAGATTCGTTACAAAACGCTGTGTATTATCATCAAAGTGCTCTCGCCTAAAAAGGTCGACCAGGATCTTTTTGGGCGGATCATTACTTAATTCCAAGGCATAAAGAGCCTTTAGTACGCCCTCCCGGCCTTGCCGACGAGGATGGATTTTACCAAGTGTCACGTTTAATCATTGGGTTTTTTCGGGTGAGGTAAATGCTCTTTAGCTTACTCAAGCTTTCAACACGCTGCGTCGCCACTTGGTCGGCAGCCACATTGGTTGGCACATCTTCCTTGTCGGCCAGAGAAAAGATAGTCATTAAAGTGTCATAAATACCTTCGGCTTGCATAAAAGCCCGTTCACGGTTATACCGTTCCATCTCATTGGCCACATTTATCAGACCACCGGCATTGATCGCGTAATCCGGAGCATATAAAATTCCGGATTTGCGGATGGCTTGTCCATGTTTAGACTCAGATTCCAATTGGTTGTTAGCAGCGCCGGCTATGATCACAGCCTTCAGCTTCGGAATAGTGTCATCATTGATCGTGGCGCCCAGAGCACAGGGAGCATAAATATCAACATCCAACCCATAGATATCATCGACGTCCACTTCTTTAACACCAAATTCATTGACCACTTTTTGAATGGTATCCTGATCAATATCGGTGGCAAAGATTTCCGCCCCCTCTTCATAGAGATGCTTGCAGATATAATAACCCACATGGCCAACTCCCTGCACCGATACTTTTAATCCTGAAAGATTATCGAGTCCCAATTTATATTTTACAGCAGCCTTCATCCCCATATAGGTTCCAAAAGCAGTAACCGGGGAAGGATCACCACTACCGCCCAATGCCCGTGATATACCGGTTACATATTGGGTTTCCATGCGGACCCATTCCATATCCTTCACGCTGGTTCCCACATCCTCAGCTGTAATATAACGGCCAGCCAAACCCTCTACAAAACGACCAAAAGACCGGAATAATAATTCTGATTTATCTTTTTTTGCATCGCCAATGATTACCGATTTACCGCCACCAAGGTTTAAACCGGCCACGGCTGCTTTATAGCTCATTCCACGCGACAACCGCAATACATCCCGCAGAGCATCCTTTTCGGATTTGTAATTCCACATCCGACAACCGCCTAAAGCAGGACCGATATTGGTATCATGAATTGCAATGATAGCTTTTAAACCTGAATCCGGATCATTGCAAAAGACAATTTGCTCGTGACCTTTTTCGGATAATTTCTCAAAAATTGACATTAACGCCTCCGTCCCGTTACCGGGAATTTATTATTATCGAATTAATCATATTGCAGCAAATGGTATTACTCTTTTAATAATTCCCGCGCAATTACCAATTGCTGTATTTCTGATGTGCCTTCATAAATCTGGGTTATTTTAGCATCACGCATTAATCGCTCAACACCGTACTCGCACATGTAGCCATAACCACCAAATATCTGAACACATTGAGTTGTCGCCTCCATCGCAATTTTTGAGGCAAAATATTTTGCCATTGCCGCCTCCTTGGTAAAACGCTTCCGGGCGTCTTTCAGGGCGGCTGCCCGGTAAATCAATAGCCGGGCGGCATCAATATTGCAGGCCATATTGGAAAATTTATCATGCGTAGAACCGAATTCTGCAATCGGTTTGCCAAATTGCACCCGCTCCTTCGAATATGCCAACGATTTTTCCAACGCTGCCCGGCCGATACCCAGAGCCTGGGAAGCGATCCCAATTCGGCCACCGTCCAGTGTGTTCAAAGCGATTTTGAAACCCTGTCCAACTTCTCCAATTACATTTTCAGCCGGAAGCCGGCAATTATCAAAATATATTTCACAGGTATCCGAACCGCGAATACCCAGCTTATCCTCCTTTTTACCTACCGAAAATCCAACCCGGCTCTTTTCAACAATAAATGCTGTAATACCTTTATATCCGATCCCTTTGGTCGTCATGGCATAGACCAGCACAAGATCGGAGCTAATCCCGTTGGTAACCCAATTTTTAGTGCCATTCAGGATATAATAATTGCCATCTTTTTCAGCAAAGGTACGCATATTACTGGCATCGGATCCTGACTGCGGTTCGCTGAGTGAATAGGCACCCAGTAATTCACCGGCTGCTAATCTGGGTAAATATTTCTGTTTTTGCTGATCGGTGCACCAGTTTAAAAACACCTGACAGACCAATGAATTATTGACTGACATGACTACCGCTGCCGAAGCATCAACACAGGCAATTTCCTCGATAGCGATAACATAACTGATCGTGTCTATCCCGGCACCGTTCCATTTCTCCGGGACCATCATTCCCAGAAAGCCCAGTTCAGCCATCATTTTAATCTGTTCGGTTGGGAATTCCGCCTTTTCATCCCGTTCCATTACTCCCGGCGCCAGGTGCTCTTCAGCAAAATCGTGAGCAGTTTGCTTTATCAGTAATTGCTCTTCCGAATAATTAAAATCCATCAGATAATCTCCACAATTACAGCAGCCGCTTCACCACCTCCGATACACAGGGTGGCTAAACCGGTCCTGGCTCCGATTCTTTTCATGGCATGGACCAGCGTAGCCAGTATGCGGATTCCGGATGCGCCAATCGGGTGACCAATTGCAATCGCCCCGCCCTGAATATTCACTTTATCAATTGGAAGTTTATAATCATCAATAGCTGCCATTGCGACCGCGGCAAAAGCTTCATTTATTTCCCATAGATCTATCTGGTCGGCGGTCATTCCTGCTTTATCAAGCGCTTTTTGGATAGCCTTACCCGGCGCCGTGGTAAACCATTCCGGAGCCTGGGCGGCCGAAGCCTGGGATACTATCCTGACCATCGGACTTAAACCGAATTCAAGGGCTTTTTCCTTCGACATGAGCATGGCTGCACCAGCGCCATCATTGATTTTGGAAGCATTGGCAGCAGTGATTGTACCTTCCTTGTCAAAAGCCGGACGCAATTTTACCATTTTTTCAAAATTAGCCCGTGTTGGTTCCTCATCTTTATTGACAATCACCGGTTCACCTTTTCTCTGGGGTATTTCAACCGGAGTAATTTCAGCATTAAACCAGCCCTCGGCCTGAGCTTTATGGGCACGCTCATAGGAAGTACGAGCATATTTATCCTGCATTTCACGAGTATAATTGCGTTCCTGAGCACAAATCTCGGCACAATTGCCCATATGAATATCATTATACACGTCCCATAAACCATCGTTGACCATTCCATCAATTATCTTTCCATGTCCCAGCCGGTAACCGGTACGGGCTTTTGGCAGAAGATACGGTACACGGGACATATTTTCCATTCCACCGGCAATAATCACTTGCGCATCACCGGTTTGCAGCGCCTGGACGGCCAGCATAATCGCCTTTAACCCAGAGCCGCATACTTTATTGATCGTCAAACATTCGACCGAATCGGGTAAACCGGCACCGAGGGCAGCCTGACGGGCTGGAGCCTGCCCGGTACCGGCCGGTAGTACATTTCCCATTATCACTTCATCAATCAAATCCGGGGTCAGCTTGGTATCCTCCACTACTGCCTTAATTGCGATTGAACCTAATTCAGTAGCCGGTACTGTGGCCAGTGAACCCTGAAATGAACCAACCGGTGTTCGCTTGATCCCAGTTATAATAACATCATGTAGTTTACTCATCATTCACCTCGGACAGATTGTATCATTATGGTTCCATTAAATAAAAAAGGTCTGCAATCTAGAGACCTTGTATAATCAGGACAGCTAAGAATAATGCTAATAATTAGACCTGGAAATAGCTGTATTATCAGTACTGCTATGCTATTAATTTGCACTTGAGATTCGTAATAACAATGATATAAAATAAAATTGGACTGATAATCACAGGCCGAACATAATCCTAACACTTTGGTCGGATTACCTACCCTGTTATTCAGTTTAAAATATGTCAAGGTTCGCGTCTGCAGAATTCAATCTCTTGGTAATTAGTCGGTTACCGGAAAGATTCCATTCACCGAAAACTACATCAATTTCCGTTTTGAAAATTAGTAATAATTTGCACAGGAAGCAGGTATTTTTACCGCAAACCAAATAATTGACAGGTCTGTCCAATACGGTTTTTTTAAG
>JACKQG010007108.1_pt1 | contig 11444 bp, 11 predicted proteins | sample 8237621 | NCBI WGS metagenome assembly JACKQG01 (sample SAMN15677084, study PRJNA649215) | marine metagenome | biome: marine; feature: Black Sea; material: saline water; isolation source: suspended particulate matter (SPM) from the Black Sea western gyre | collected 2013-06-09/2013-06-10 | depth... | reverse complement strand
TTATTTATGCTATGACCGGCGGACAGGTTGCACCTACAACTCCGCTGGCTACTTATGCTACAACTTCACCCTTTGGATGTGTTGAACCACCATTCAATATTCCGTACCTGGCAGACTCATCCGGAGCAGTGTATGTAGCAAGATGGACAGCTCTTCATGTTCGCAGACTCACAAATTCCATTGCTGAAGCGTTAAATAAACCCGGCTTTTCCGTGATTGAAGTTATTTCTCCTTGTGCAATGTACTATTCAAGAATTAACCGGCTTGGTGATGGACTCGATATGATGAAATTTTATCATGATAATACAGAGATAAGACACGGAGAAGATACAAAAAACCTTGATATTGGATTTCAAACAAAGATCATTGTCGGTAAATTTGTTGATAGAGAAAGACCTACCTATATGGACTCATATAATAAGTGGCTTTCCGGAACAAAAAAGGTCTAAAAAATGAAAGCAAATCCAAGAGATGTTAATTCAGGAACTTATTACATGGATGGTGATGTGGCATCCGGTTATGGTGCTTTAGCTGCTGGATGCAGATTTATTGGAGGTTATCCTATCACTCCATCAACCGAAGCAGCAGAGACATTTGCACGCATTGCTCCCAAAGCCGGTGCTGTGTTTATTCAAATGGAAGATGAACTTGCTTCCATTGCTGCCATATTGGGAGCAAGTTGGTCCGGAGTAAAAACAATGACTATTACATCGGGACCTGGCTACTCACTGATGATGGAAGCTATCGGATTAGGTGCAATGATAGAAGCTCCTTTTGTTATACTTAACATCCAGCGGGGTGGGCCTTCTACGGGAGTGCCAACTAAAACAGGTCAGGCAGATATGATGCAATCAAGATGGGGTTCACACGGAGATTATGAAGTTATTGCTCTCTCTCCCGACTCCCCGCAAGAATTATTTGATTACACAATTAAAGCATTCAACCTGGCAGAAAAGTATCGTTGTCCTGTTATGATAATGGCTGATGAATGCGTGGGTCATATGTCTGAAAAGGTAGTGATTCCCCCGGCTGAAGAGATTGAAATCGAACCACGAAGATTATATGATGGACCCAAAGAAAAATACCTACCATTCAAACCAGATCAAGACCTTGTACCTAAAATGGTAAAAGCAGGTGATGGTTACAACTTGTATATTACAGGGCTTGTTCACGATGAAAAAGGGTATCCGATAAAAAATCAATTGGAAAAAGGTAAAAGACAAAAGTTGCCTACAAGAAGATTAGTAGATAAAATACGGCTTAATGCAGATAAAATTATTGAATTAACTGAAGAAGGAATGGATGATGCTGAAGTTGTTGTAGTCTCTTATGGAATATCATATCGCGTTGCTGTAAGAGGAATTGAAAAAGCAAGGGGAAAAGGCATAAAAGTAGGTCACCTTCGGCTTATAACCGTATGGCCCTTCCCGGATAAAAAAATAAATGAACTCGCTTCCAAAGTAAAAGCATTTGTGGTTCCTGAAATAAATTATGGTCAAATCGTTTTTGAGGTTGAAAGATGTAGTCATGGACAGGCAAATGTTGTGCTTGTTCCTCACGGCGGAGCAGGAGTTCATAACCCTGATGATATAGCAGAGGCAATCGAATATGCAGCTAAGGAAAAGAAGAAGATCAGAAAAGTTATCGAATGGAAAACACGACTTGAAAAATTTGTTTTTGAAGGAGGTTGTAAATTAAACAAATGAACCCAATTATAACTGCTTTTGCAAACGGAATTAAAAAGTCGGGGGTTGAACTATCTAACATAGTGGTTGTCTCGGATATCCCATTTGAACCTGAAATCATAAAAGATTTGGGAGTTGATTTCTTCCATGTAACTCGCGGCAGGGCAATTGCTTTTGGAACCGGATTAAAACTGGGAAATCCTGATCTGAAAATAGTAGCCTTTATCGGTGACTTGATGACTCTGGGTGGAAATCATCTTGTTCATTCAGGAAGAAGAAATATGGAAATGCTCGTTATTTGTGTGAATAACTTTATTTATAAAGAAATAGCCGGCACAACAGCTCCTTCGGTTTCTTCTCCCAGTGAAACAGGAAAAAAATTTCACGGGACAGGCGGATTTTCTGCTTTTTCAACCTTTGAGAAACCATTTAATGCTCCGCATCTTGCAAACTCCTGTGGCGCAGTATTTACAGCCAGATGGACGGCTATGCATACTAATGAACTTACGAATTCAATAGCTAATGCTTTAGATAAACGAGGGTTCTCTGTGATCGAAGTTCTGTCACCCGGTCCGAATTTCTATAAAGATATTAATCAAATTAATTCTGAATTATTGGATTTTTATTATAAAAATTCTATAACTAAAAATAATGAAGACACTCGTAATGTGGAAATAACTCCTGAAGAAAAAATTATAACAGGCGATTTTACAGATAAGGAAAAATCCCCATTTATTGATACCTATAACGCTCAACTTGGTAAAATATTAGGCGATAAATTTATCCCGCATGGAGGACAAAGTGGCAGAGATTAGATTTGCCGGTTATGGAGGGCAAGGTATTATCAGATCGGGAATTATTGTGGGCAAGGGTGCCTCAATTTACGACAATAAATTTTCTACTATGAATCAGGCATTTGGACCTGAAGCAAGAGGTGGAGCATGTAGCTCTCAGGTAGTATTGTCGGACACCAAAGTGCTGTACCCGTATGTTACTGTTTCAGATGTCCTTGTCGCAATGTCTCAGGAAGGTTATGATATGTTTGAACCGGAATTAAGTGATAAAGGGATACTTTTGATAGATGAGGATCTGGTGAAGACTAAACCTCCTCGTGGAAAAATAAAAAGTTTCTCAATTCCTTCCACCAGGCTTGCCGAAGAATTGGGGAATAGAGTTTTTGCTAATGTTGTGATGCTTGGATTTTTCACTGCTGCTACCAAGCTGGTTTCCAAAGAAGGAATGGAAAAAGCGGTTGCAGATTCTGTACCGGAAAGATTTATTAAACACAATCTAAGAGCATTTCAAAAAGGTTATGATTATTACAAGTAATGGTTCAAAGTTCAAGGTTCGAGGTTGTTGAAGGTTAACGGAAAAAATGTAATCTCGAATAATTAATATTTGAGTTATGAATGGAGAAGGCATGAGAATAGATCGATTTGAGGATATTGAAGCCTGGCAGTTGGCTCGAGAACTAACTCGCAAGGTCTATATTCTAACAAAGAAGGTCAAATTTGCTCGTGACTTTGGCTTGAAAGGGCAAATTCAGGATGCAGCAGGTTCATCCATGCACAATATTGCTGAAGGATTCGATTCGGAGACAAACCCGGAGTTTGTTCGTTTTCTCAGGTATGCAAAACGGTCTTGCACCGAAGTCCAGAGTGAGCTTTACACAGCGTTGGATCAAGAATACATAACGAAAGCTGAGTTTCAGGATGTATATGATCATGCCGGACGCACTCGCGCTGCCATTCGTGGTTTCATCAAATACTTGCTGGCATACAAGCAAGACCAACTAAAAAAAGTTAACTCTGAACGGTGAACCTATGAACCCTAAACCTAAAAGTAGGAATAAATTATGAGCTATGAAATTTCACGGAATATTGTAAAAAATGAATTAGTAGATAAAATAGAAGAGCTTTCAGGACAAAATGTTTTTGATTGCTATCAATGCGGAACTTGTTCAGCCGGATGCCCTGTTGTTGAATATATGGATATTATGCCAAATCAAGTCATGCGTCTTGCACAATTTGGAGCAACCGAAGATCTTATAAATTCCAAAACAATATGGATATGCTCTGCCTGCCTGCAATGTTCCACCAGATGCCCCAAAGGTATAGAAGTTGCCAAAGTTATGGAGGCGCTCCGCTCCATTAATTTGCGAAAAAGAGTCGGAACTCTTGATCCAAACAAGATAGAAACAGAAGACCTGCAGGATTTACCTCCTATTGCTTTGGTGGGTGCATTCAGAAAATTGACAGGATAAAAAAAATATTCGAGGAAAATTAATGAACTTACCATATTATCCCGGCTGTACTTTAAAAGCAAATGCAGAGAACTTTGAGGATTCTGCTATTAAAGTTATGGAAATCCTGGACTACCAACTAAATGAGATGAAAGATTGGGTTTGCTGTGGAACTGTATTTTCTATGACAACTGATGATCTAATGCTCCAATTGGCTTCCATTCGAAATCTGTTAAGGGCAGAAGAACAAAATCTGAATGAGCTGGTTGTTCTTTGCAGTATGTGTTATAATACACTGCAAAGGGCAAAAAAATTCATTACCGAAGATGAAGAAAATCTGAATAAAGTTAATGACCTTATGTATAAAGAGAACATTCGCTATGAAGGCACTGTTGATATTGTTCATTTATTAACTGTTCTCAAAGACAGAGTCACTTTTGATAAGATCAAAGAAAAAGTAAAAAAACCTTTATCTTCATTAAAGATAGGTGGATATTACGGATGCCTGTTAGTAAGACCCAAAGAGTTTGCCATCGATGATTTTGAAGATCCCACTATTATTGAAGATCTGTTTTCTTCACTCGGAGCTGATGGCATTGCCTTCCCTTATCGCTTGGAATGCTGCGGTGCATATCAAACCATAACCAAAAAAGATGTTACCATTAAAAGAACTTATGAAATAATAAGTTCTGCCAGAAGGGCAGGATGTGAAGCGATTGTAACAAGTTGTCCGTTATGTGCTTTCAATCTGGACCAGAGACAAAAGGAAACAAGTGAAGAATTTGTAGAATTTGAGCAGATGCCTGTTTTCTATTTCACAGAACTTATGTCTGTTGCTCTGGGAGGAGGATGGAATAAAAATTGGACTAAATTACACTATGTAAATCCCGAACAAATATTGAAAGAAAAGGGGTTAATATAAATTCGTATGAGTTTACTATTAGCCATAACTTATAAATAAAAAAGGAGGATTACATGAATGCAAAAAAGATCATAATCGTTTCAATAATTGTTTTGTTTTACAATTTCTGTTATAGCCAGGATTACTGGGAATCGATTTATAACTCTGAGGAATCTATATATTGTATGTCAGTTGATTCTAATAACAACATATTTCTCGGTACACATGATGGTGTAATTCGCTCTCTTGATAATGGAGTAAATTGGGAACTGGCTCTATCTGCATATTTATCAAAAGGCGTAACAGTGAATTCTCAAGATCATGTTTATGCTTCACCTATACCCTTATATTTGTCTATAGATAGCGGAGATAATTGGAATGAATTAAATCTTAATGACCCATATGATGTAACGAATATTACAGTAGATTCAGAAAACAATATATTTGCTGGTTTTTGGGGAGGTATTTGTAAATCAGCAGATAATGGATCAAGTTGGGATTTAGTTCTCTCATTTTCAACAAGTGAAGTAGCGAATGCGATAGTTGAGAATTCAGAAGGAATATTATTTGCGGGAACAATAGATTTTAGCGGTATAGATGCAGGCGGATGCTATAAATCAATAGATCAAGGTAATAGCTGGGAACATATTGGGTTGGAGTACGAATATATTTCCTCTTTGTCGATAAATTCAAATGATGAGATCTTTGCCGGCAGCCGTGGTCATCATTTTCAAGGTGAAGGTGGAGTGTTCCGCTCCTCTGATAATGGTGAAACCTGGATAGAGTTGCGTGATGATGTTTTAGTAACTTCAGTTGCTATAGATTCAGAAGATAAGATATTCATTGGTTGTTCCGATTTGGATGGTTTTACAGGAGCTGTTCATTTCTCTGAAGATAATGGTGAAAGCTGGCAATTAATTGAATCGGAAATAATGCCGGAGAATATCGGAATTGAATTTGTTACAATACCTGAAGATGATTATGTATATGCAATAAGTTATGAACCTATAAACCATGTTTATCGAAGTATTCAACCAACAGGAGTAGATGGTAATTTTGATGTACCTGAGATTCAAGATATTAAACTTTCCAATCATCCCAATCCGTTCAATCCAACAACTACTATTTCTTTCTCAATACCCAAAGAAAGTAAAGTCGATCTAATCGTTTACAATATTAAGGGTCAGAAAGTAAAGATTCTTGTAAATAATGATTTAGACAAAGGAAATCATTCTGTTGTTTGGAATGGTGTTGATGAATCTGGTAAACCTGTAAGTTCTGATGTTTATTTCTACAAATTAGATGTTAATGGGAAATCAGAATCAGTGAAGAAATGTCTTCTGCTGAAATAGAATCTGGGAGTATTCTCGGGCTGGTTATGTTTTTTAATAGAAAGTTGTGGTTAACAAGCATATCTGTGGATATCCATAGTATATGCGAAAAGCAACTAATATAGAGGATTGTAATGAAAAGAATCGGAGTTTTTATCTGCCATTGTGGTATAAATATTAAAGGCACTGTTGAGGTTGAAAGATTAACTGAGGAACTTGCCCAATATCCGGGTGTTGCCTATATTGAAAATTATATTTTTATGTGTTCTGAACCGGGACAAAAGCTTATTAAAGATACCATTATTGAGCATAAACTTGACGGTGTTGTAGTGGCAGCTTGTTCTCCCACACTTCACGAAACTACTTTCCAGGATGCCCTGGAAGAAATGAATATTAACAGGCATCAGCTTGAAGTAGCAAATATTCGTGAACAATGCAGTTGGGTTCACGACGATATTGAAGAAGGTACTAGAAAATCAAGTTTGATCATTAAAACCGCCCTAGAAAAACTTAAACTAAATGACTCTCTAACTCCCATTTCCGCACCTCTTACGAAAAGAGTTCTAATTATTGGAGGTGGGATCGCTGGAATTCAAGCAGCACTCGATATAGCTGATGGTGGTTATGAAGTAATTCTTGTTGAAAAGGAACCATCTATTGGCGGGCATATGATTCAGCTTTCCGAAACTTTTCCTACACTGGACTGTTCTCAATGTATTATGACTCCCAAAATGGTGGCTATAAATAAACATAAAAATATTAAATTATATGCAAATAGTGAAGTAGAATCCATCGAAGGCTTTGTTGGAAATTTCAAAGTAAGTATTAAGAGGAAACCACAATATGTTGATCCTGACAAATGCACCATATGTGATGACTGCACTCCTGTCTGTCCGGTTGTAGTTCCCAGCGAATATGATGAAGGAATGAGCTGGAGAAAGGCAATTTATATACCTTTCCCGCAATCAATTCCTGCTACATTTACCATCGATACTGAAAACTGCCTGGGATTTAATCCAATTGCCTGTACAAAATGCAGTGATGCTTGTGAGCCAGATGCAATTGATTATGATAAAAAACCGGAATATTTTGAAGAAGAAATCGGAGCTGTGATAGTGGCAACCGGATTTGATCTTTATCCTGTGGAAAATATGGCTGAATACGGATATGGAAAATATCCTGATGTACTTGATGGTCTGCAGTTTGAAAGGATCCTCTCAGCTACCGGACCCACAGGCGGTGAGATGCATCGTCCTTCTGACGGAAAGGTTCCCAAAGAGATAGTGTTCATCCAGTGTTCGGGTTCCCGAGATCCGGAAAGACATTTACCGTATTGTTCCAGAATTTGTTGTATGTATACAATAAAACACGCAAAATTATATAAACATAAGGTTCACGATGGTCAGCCTTATATTTTCTATATCGATATTCGTTCCGGCGGAAAACGCTACGAAGAATTTGTTCAACAGGCAGTTTCCGAGGACGGAATAGTTTATTTCAGAGGGAAAGTCGCACGAATTTATAAAGAAGCTGATAAAATGATAGTTCACGGAATAGATACACTAACCAGCAAAAAAATAGAAATAAAAGCAGATATGGTTGTTCTGGCAATGGCAATTGTTCCCAATGTCAGTGCGGCAAAAGTGATAAATAATCTCAAATTGAATACAGATGAAAATGGTTTTTTAATCGAAGCTCATCCTAAACTAAGACCTGTAGAAAGTTTGCAATCAGGTTTTTATCTTGCTGGAACTGCTCAAGGACCAAAAGATATTCCGGATACGGTTTCTCAGGCATCGGCAGCAGCAGCAAAAGTTCTGGCTTTGCTTTCCAATGATGAGATTTCGCACTCACCTATAGTAGCAATTGTCAATGAAGAACTCTGTTCAGGATGCGGTATCTGTGTTTCTACCTGTCCTTATGGTGCCCGAGAGTTGGATGAGATTAAGAAAATAGCTACCGTAAATGATGTCCTTTGCGAGGGATGTGGAGCTTGTATTACAGCTTGTCCATCAAGTGCGGCTCAACAGAAAAATCTTACTGATGAGCAGATAGTTAATATGATTAAGATTTATTCGTATTTATAGTTGAAAAAAGAATAATGAACTTTGTATGTTATTTGTAAATAAGGGAAGGGAAAGATGAAAGAGTATAAACCAAAGATCGTATGTTTTCTGTGTAAATGGTGTACCTCTGCAGGCGCAGATCTAGCAGGCACAAGCAGACTCAAATATCCTGCATCCATCTTACCTATAAGAGTTATGTGTTCCAGCAGGATAGATCCTATGTTTGTTGTTAAGGCTTTTTTAAATGGTGCTGATGGAGTTTTTATCGGTGGTTGTCATCCGGGTGATTGCCATTATCACGAGGGGAATTATCATACACGAAGAAGATTTGCTATGTTAACAAAAGTTTTTGATACTCTCGGATTAGAATCTAAAAGATTGAAATTATCGTGGATTTCAGCATCAGAAGGCACCAAATTTGCTAAGGTAAGCAATGAATATACTGAGAAGATAAAAAGCTATGGGGAAAATCCATCTAAATGGAATGTTTTCTTATAGATACTGTAAGGATTGGGCTTGACTTGCAACGACCGCAGGGAGTGCGAGTTGAGAACAAACTGAAAATAAATGGACGCAATTCTCGACTCACGCTTCGCTGCGAGTCAAGTCTTGCTCTGAATGATTTTAATAATTATGTGAGGAATAATGAAGGAACAGTTTACTCCTAAAATAGTAGGTTTTCTTTGTAACTGGTGTTCTTATGCCGGAGCGGATTTAGCTGGAGCAGCAAAATTGGAAATATTACCTTCTCTTACAGTTATCAGGGTGATGTGTTCCAGTAGAATTGACCCGAATTTAGTTTTAACAACTCTTTTATTGGGTGCAGACGGAATACTGATTGCAGGATGTCATCCGGGTGATTGCCATTATGAAAAGGGAAATTATTATGCTCGCAGAAGATTCGCCCTACTAAAAAAAGTAATTAAAACCTTAAAAATAGAACCGGAAAGATTACAGCTATCCTGGGTATCTGCTTCAGAAGGAAAAAGATATGCTGAAGTGGTTAATCAGTTTACTGAAAAAATAAAAAAAATGGGTCCCAATCCCATACAAACTAATCCTTATCTATGATTTAAAGTAAAGAAGGAATAATGAATAATTCTGATATATTGATAATCGGTGCTGGAGTGGCAGGAATTGAAGCCAGCTTATTACTTGCAGATACAGGCAAAAAAGTGTATTTGGGGGAGAAAGCATCTTTGATTGGTGGGAATGTTATCAAATATGAAGACGTCTTTTCCAATTTGGAATGCTCTACCTGTATGATAGCACCCAAACAACAGGAAGTCCTGCAAAGTGAAAATATTGAACTTCTAACGCTTAGCACCGTAGAAAAAGTTCAAGGTGAAATAGGAGATTTCACAGTTACCATTAATAAAAAAGCAAGATATGTAAGTCTTGTAGATTGCATTGGTTGTGGAATGTGTTATGAACCCTGTCCTGTTAGTTTGAAAAATGAATTTGAACAGAATCTTTCTGAGAAAAAGGCTATCTATGTGCCTTGTCCGGGTTCCCTGCCAAATGTACCGGCAATCGATCCTGAACATTGCCTGCAACTCAATGGCAAGAAAACCTGTAATGCCTGTGTTGAAGCTTGCGCATTTGGAGCAATAAACCTTTCCGATAAAGATGAAATAATCGAAATAAAAGTTGGAGCAATCATCATAGCTTCCGGATTTGATATTATTGACCCTGCAGGATTTTCTCAATTTGGATATGGAAAATATCCCAATGTTTATACAGCAATGGAAGCTGAAAGATTATATGCTTCTAATGGACCAACCGAAGGTGAGATAACCTTGCGAAAAGGAGATAACCCTCCCAACTCTATAGCAATAATTCAATGTGTTGGACGAGAAGAACAGGGTTATTGTTCAAGTGTATGTTGTATGTATTCGCTTAAGTTAGCTCACTATCTAAAGCATAAATTACCCGATGCGAAAATCTATAATTTTCATTCTGACTGGTGTATGCCGGGCAAACACTATCAGAAATTCCACCGGGATGTTAAAGAAGAAGGAGTTAATTTTATATATTCTCCTGTTGATAAGATCAAAGTGGAAGGAAATGATAAAAGTTTATCAATTGAATATTATAATGGGAAAAATGAAAAAGAGAAACTGTCCGCAGATATGGTGATTCTTTCTCTGGCAATGATCCAGGGAAAAGATACTGCTTCTCTTTCTAAGTTGCTTGGAATTGAACAGGATAAAAAGGATTTCTTTATGAATCAGGGTATTCAGCTTGGTTCTGTAGATACTTCCAAAACCGGTATTTTTCTTGCCGGCTGTGCTGAAGGACCTAAAGATATTCAGGGTTCGATAACTCAAGCAGAAGCAGCTGTGGGCAAAGTGATGTCTTATTTTCAATAAAGGGTTAAGAGGTTCCGGGTTTTGAGGTTCAAGGTTCAAGGTTTTAAGGTTCAGGGTTAGTGAAGGTTAAAGAAAAAAGGTAACTCTGAACGGTGAACCTATGAACGCCTACAATAAAATGAATTGGAATTCTTAAATGTGAGAATAAAGGTGATAAAATGAGTGATAGAATTGGAGTTTACGTTTGTGAATGCGGTCCTAATATTGCCGATAAAGTTGATATTAAAAAGATTTTAACAGAAATTTCTGCTCTTAATGAACCGCCTGAGAAGATAATAATTGCCAAGAAACACAAGCTTCTTTGTTCAAAGGAAGGTCAGGATTTCCTTGCTGATGAGATTAAGGAGAATGGATTAACACACCTGGTAATTGCAGCCTGCTCTCCCCGGGATCACGATATTACATTTATGAATGTATGTAAGAGAACAGATCTCAATCCATATTTGTACAAGCTTGTAAATATCCGTGAGCATTGTGCCTGGATCATTCCTGATAAAGATGAAGCCACAGAAAAAGCAATTCAGTATATCCGGGCGGGCATAAGCAGGGTAACTTATCAGTCTCCACTTACAGAAAAAGAATTGGATAGTATTCCTGATGTGCTTGTGATAGGTGCAGGTATTGCCGGTATAGAAGCCAGTCTGTCTCTTGCCGGTGAGAAAAGGAAAGTATATTTAGTAGAAAAAACTTCCTCAATTGGTGGCAATGTAACCAGGTTTGAAAAAATACTTCCTCATCAGGGAACCAATCTTGATATCATTCAGGAAAAAATAAAAACAGTTCAAGAAAATGAAAACATTAAAGTTTTTACTGAAACAGAAGTAGAGAAAGCTATTGGCTTTTTTGG
>JACKQG010007107.1_pt1 | contig 11445 bp, 4 predicted proteins | sample 8237621 | NCBI WGS metagenome assembly JACKQG01 (sample SAMN15677084, study PRJNA649215) | marine metagenome | biome: marine; feature: Black Sea; material: saline water; isolation source: suspended particulate matter (SPM) from the Black Sea western gyre | collected 2013-06-09/2013-06-10 | depth... | reverse complement strand
GCATTGATGTGCAAACTTTTACCCAATCTGCCTAATTTGATTCCACATAAGGCGTACTATGTAACCAAAAGATAACAACTCAGCCTCGAAGTTGAATTATTCTCTCGAAGGCCTGTGGTTACACTAAAGGTTATGGTTCTTTGGGAATTGCTGTGAGAGACCTGACATTTGGGGTAGGGGGCGTGCGGAGCAAGCCCCCTACCCCCAAATGTGACCCCTTACCAAGGGCCCTTACCACGGCGATTCCTAGAGACCCAAAGTTATTGCATCGGGAATAGCTCGCTTTGGTGCATCTTTGGGCTGGCGAGTTTTACTATTCGATATCGACCCGCAAAGTATGGCACCCAATGCGGTAGGGCAGTTCCCTAAAATATCTCCTGAGAAAACACTGGCCGTGTTATTAGATGACGATCATATGCGCCATCGACCTAATGAATTTATTGTCCCCAGTCCGTGGAATCCTAAACATCTCCACTACATTCCCTCCAGTAGGAACACCCTTGAAATAATGCGGGAAAAGTTGTTCGCCAAAATCGGAAGGGAACGCAGACTGGCGCGTTTGCTCGACCCACTCCGTGCAGATTACAATTTTGTAATCATTGATACGGGACCTGCCAACGATGTACTCACCCAGAATGCCTTGGTCGTGTCCGATTTTGTTGTGGTTCCAGTAAACCTGGATTTCCTGGGGTTAGAGGCTATCAATCGTACGTTGCAGATGATTAAGGTTGTCCAGCTAGGGCTTGATCAAGAGACTCCCAAGATACTTGGTTTATTGGGTACCTTCTATCGCAAAGGAGTTTACGCATCTGAGGAGGCCTTACAAATCTTGCAGAATAAATTTTCTGCGTCATTGATCAGGTCTGTTGTCCCACTAAATTCTGCTATTCCAGACTCCTTTGCCGCGCGGTTTCTGGCCCGCGCTCGAAGATATCATGGGGGTCAAACGGCAGCACCTGGAACGCAAGTTGCAGATCTTGCGTTTGCCCGATGAATTATTGTGCCTGGTTGAGACGCATCAGCTTTCCGAGCGACAACTGCGAGAAATCCTGGCCAAATCGAAACCTTTATGGAGACAGCTCGTTCATTTCAGCATTGAGCACGATCTGACAGGGCCAGAGTTGGCACAATTTACGGAAGGGAAACTGGAAGATTCGTTAATAAAAATCCTTGAGCGGCGAAAGGGTTTGTTGGATGACGAAGATGACTGCTCCGATCTGTCAGAGCCAAAGAAAACGCAGCGATCAGCAGCTACGCCAGAGCAGCAAATCCAAAAATGCCTCGTATCGTTTTCAAAATTTTATCAACGCACTAGCCAATCTTCAAATGGCGATGAGGGAGTGGAAAAACTAGTGGACACATTGATCCAATCCGGCGATCATCAAGTCGTATTGAATAGTTTGGAACTTCTGGTTGAGCGCTTGAAGACGCGAGTTGGAGAATTATCCGTTTGACAAAGGTAGCCGAGTTTTTTAGACATCGAATTGAGGAAACGAGATAGCGCAACCGCAGGTACTCTAACTAATATGAATAAAACACGCGTTTTTATCGTCGATGATCATCCTCTTATGCGCAGCGCACTGCAAGCAGCAATCGATGCTGTGCCGGATATGGAGGTGGTGGGACAGGCAGTGGATGGCGAAGAAGCATTGTCTTTAATACCGGCCGCACAGCCGGACCTTGTGATAATGGATTTGATGATGCCTAAGATGAATGGCTGGAGTGCAATTGCGGCGCTAAAAGAGTCTCCGGACCAGGTGCCAATTCTGGCGCTTAGTAGTACTACCGAGGAAGAAAAAATTTTCGAGGCAATACAGGGTGGCGCCTTAGGATATGTCGCAAAAGATGTCCAGCGTGATGAACTGATTCGGGCTATTCGCTTGGTAGCGAAGGGTGAGGCATATTTGCCTCCAAAGATCGCAAGTAAATTATTGGATACCATTCGCCAACCAAAGACTCTCACTGAAGTGGGAACCAAGCCAATAGAACCTCTAACGAATCGGCAACAGGAAGTGCTAGATCTGCTGGGACAAGCCTTGTCCAATCATCAAATTGCTGAGAATTTGCATATTTCCACCGCGACTTTGCGCGTTCATATCCACCATATGATCAAAAAATTAGGCTTTGAAAACCGCCACGAACTGGTTGTCTATGCTGTGCGATGTAAATTAGATGGGGGCGACAAAGCAACGCATTCCAGTTAATAAAGCGAATAAATTGTATTAGTCAATAGAAGGCTGAACACCGCAGAGTCGCAGAGAACGCGGAGATTCTCGCATTTTACAGGAGAAAAACTCTGCGAACTCCGCGTCTCAGCGGTGAAAGTTGCATCAGAATTGTGTTCAATCTACCCTTGACCATTACAATAAAGCGAATAAATAAACTCAGAAAGAAGTCTAATTACCTGTCATGGCCGAAGGCCTGTCTCCGACGCGCTCTGAGTGGTACATTTTTCAGACACGCTCCAATAAAAACCTTATACAAGGAAAGAGAATAATGCCAGCATCCTGAGTAGCCCGAGTTTCATGAAGGATGTATCGAAGGATGCTGATCTGATCTCAATAACCAGCAGGGCGGTAATTGGACTAATGATGTCAAATATAATTTATATATGTGAAAAATTAAACGTTTCGTTTAGGTAAAATAAACACTCTGCTATTGTGGTCGCCTTTCGATTCTGTTAGGATCGCTCTGGAATACATATGATCCATACACGCGTCTTAATGATCGAAACACCCACGTTCTCGCATTTTGTGAAAAATATAGTTCACAGGGCTTCTTGCGGCGTGGAGATCATAGGAGCTACTGCGGATGCAGGGAGTATCCTGGAATTGATCAATAGATACCAGCCCGATGTGCTGATTGTAGATATTCGTAATGCTTCATCGGGGACTTTTGAATTGCTGATGAAGATCCGTAGTGAAAATCCTTATGCGCAAATCATTGGTCGCACCAAGAAGCCAGCCTATCAATTTATGCTTCAGGTGATAGGGGTGGGCGTGATGGGTTTCGTCAATGACCAGACTCCATTCAACGAGTTGATCGATGCCATTGGAGCAGTGGGAAGTGGATATGCGTATCTGCCTCAAAATTTGGCCTCCCAATTTGTACAGGGACTTCAATATCAACCCAGCTAATTTTGCGCAAAGAACTCGAACTTCACTGAAAAAGCAAAATGTTGATTACGAACGCTAAACCCACTAGCAAACACGAACGCAAAAAGCAGAAAGACCTTGCTGCGCGTTTGTGTTTGGTTGTGGTTTTAGTAATTGTGTTCGCTTTATCATGGACCTCCATGGTTCGTGCGGGCGAGCAAAGCCCGGAGAACTCTGATAGCTCTGAAGCCGTCCAGGTTGAAACGATGGGCGATGTTCAGGCGGATACCGAGGTTGTCACAGATGCTGATGTTACCGAAGCCCAAACGGAGGTAGCTGATGCTGATACAGCCGATATATATGAAGAAGGCACTGCGGCAGAAGGAACGCATACTGATACACAAGCGAATGCCGATGCAAATACCGAAGGGTTCGATTCCGAAGCAGATGTTGATTCTGCGAATGTAAGGGAAGAAGAGACAGAAGAAAATGCGGCCGCAGATGCGGTCGCAGAAGATGATACTGAAGCACTGGCGGATACCGAAACGGAAGTGAATGCTGAAGCTGCCGCCACGGTAGAAGAAACTCTAGCCAGCACCGAGGATGATGCTGTCCTTGATGTTGTCATTCCTGACCCCTACTTTTATGTAGAGGGGGTCAAGCACAGCTATCTGCCCTCAGGCGGTGACTGCCAGGGCGCGGCCAACTGCGCCGTATCCAACACGCCCATCCAAGATGCGCTAAACGCAGTCACCGGTGGAGTAATCCCTGACAATGACACGATCTATATTGAGGGTGGCGATTTCAACGAGTTTGTCAATCTGAACAACTTCGCTGGACGGCTGACGTTGCAGGGCGCAGCGAATGGCGCTGCCACCCATTTGGCTGGCGGGGTGAGTCTCAGCCGCGTCAGCGGGGATGTGCAGTTGCGTGATTTCAACTTCGATGCCGGGGTCAGTGTGATCATGGCTTCCGATGTGACCATCGCCGGCAGCACTTTCAACGCCGGATTGGTTGTATTGGGCAGCCAGGACGTTACGCTGCAGGATTGCGAACACAATGCTGGCGTAGTAATCAGCGGCAGCAGCCAAGTCGCTGTGCAAGATAGTACTTACAACGCCGGGGTGATCGTCAGTGGTTCTCAGGATGTTTCCTTGACCAACACCCAGGTCAATGCCGCGCTGGTCGTGGTGGCTTCGGATGTGAGCGTGGTTGGCACAGAAGAAGACGACCAGGTGGAAGCCGAACTGGAAGATGATGCCAGCACGCTGGCCATTTCGGGCGGCGGGGGGCAGGATACCCTCAAGGTCAAGCTGACCGCTTCGCAGTCCAGCCTGTCCGATCAGAAAGTCACCGCCGGTACAAGCGTGGTGCAGTTCGATGAGAGTATCGAGAGCCTGAGCGTTGAAGCGCCGACCGCAGATTTGGAGATCATCGAAGACGTGCTCATCATTGGCGAGCTAAAAGTTGCTGCCGAGGAAATCCAGATCAGCAGCGATGTTGGGGCTGAAAGCATTCAATTAACGGCAACGGCTGAGATCAAGCAAGCGGCTGCCACACAGGTTTCAGCAACCCAGAATATAGCCTATGCCGCTGAGACGATCCGCATTGCTGGTGATGTGCACAGCGACGGTGATATCGAATTGAGCGCCGCAGATGGCATCACCCTCGAAGCAGGTGCCAGCGTCGTGGCCAATGGTAATCTACTTGTGATTGCCGACAGCGACGGGGATGGGGTAGGGGTCTTCGAATTGCTGCCCGGCGCCAAGATCGCCGCGGGCCTTGGCGGTATCATCATTGTTGCCGCCGATGTGCGCCTCGAAGAAGACGCCGTCGTCAGCGCTGCGCTTGGGGATGTCGCCTTCAAGCCATCCACGGTTGATGCTGAAATCCTTTTGGGGGATTGGCAGCCCGGTTACGACTTCAACTTGAGTTCTGTAGAACTTGGCTACGTAGACTCACAGGGCAGAATCATGCTCGGGGATACGACCCACAGCGGTCTGATCCAAATCGACCAACTCGAAATCTTGACCGCCGGTTTCGACCTGAAGATCGTTGGCGGCGAGATCGGCCTGGGAGAAATTGCCCTGGCCTTTGGCATGGTCTTGCAGTTGGTAGCCCTGGGCGGAATATTCGATCTTAATGGCAAGGGGCGCAATATCACAATACCTGGCGGTACGCTCTTCATGCAGGCTGCTCACACGCAAGTGGGCGCGGCCGATGACCCCATCGAGACCGCCGTGGATATGCTTTCGGCGCAGGTCAATATCGTCGGCGGCGCTTTCGTCAGCGACATCAACCACAGCGATCCTCCTCAAGGCGCTGGTCTATATATAATGAACGAAGGTGATCTCACCCTTGGCGGCGCTGGCCTGGCCGTAGATGGTGAGATTTTTATTTCTACGAGTGGGGAGTTCGAAATTGCTGCTCCGGTGCAGGCCAGCGGATTGATAAGCCTGGAAGCCGGAAACGAGAAAGATCCATACTTCACTCGCGGCAGCGTGCTGCATGCCTTCACCACCACGGATTGTGACCCCAATACCAATGGCGACCAACCCTGTGCCACCCCCATCCAGGCAGCGATTGACGATGTGGCCGCCAACGGCGCGCCGGATGACGACACGATATATATTGAAAGCGGCGATTACGCGGAGAACATCCTGCTGAACGGGCTGGACTTCGATTTGACGCTGGAGGGCGGTGCCGGGGGCGGCCTGACAACTCTCAGCGGCGCTATCGTGATCTCGGATAACGGCACTGCAACGACGCGCACGATCACCTTGCGCAATGTCGCGCTCAGCAATGTGCTGGCCGCAGGCTGCGCATCCTGCACTGCCGCTGGGCTTTCCATCGTATTTGATCAGGTTGATTTGCAGACCGCCACACTGAACTTCACCGGCACGGCCAACGTCGATGCAGTGGTTATCAATGTGAGCGCTGCTACTGGCGTCAACACCATCGTCATTGATGGCGCGGGCGGCGATGACAGTTTTACCATCAGTGATACCAGCGGGGCGGTGCAATTCAGCGCCAATTCGACATTCCTCACCGGCGCAGCCTGGACGGCAACGCACACCAATGTGGAAACGCTCGAACTCAGCGGCGGGACGGGGGATGATGCCTTCAGCGTCACGACCTGGGTGAATATGAATTTGACGGTAGACGGCGCTGATGGCACGGATCGGCTGGTGTTGCCAATCGAAAATGCCGCCGGTGATACGATCAATATTAATGCCAACAGCGTCTCGGTGCAGGGCGGAACCTGGACGGCAGGCCATGCTAATATCGAGTCTATTGAAATCAGTAGCGGCGCAGGGGATGATACTTTTGGCGTCACGCTCTGGGAAAATATGGGGCTGTTGCTGGACGGCGGCGCGGATGCAGACACCGTCACATTGAATGGCAGCAGTGATGCGTATAGCCTGACGCTGAACAGCGTGGAAGACTATTCCAGTGTCACCACAGTCGCCGAACTGAGCGCCGAGGAGCGCGATGAAATTATCCAGGGTTTGGCCGATTTCGCCGACTGGGCCGCCGACCTGGCTGCCGCTGCGGATACGCTTCTCACGAATAACATACCCTACCTGCAAGCGAGCTTCGCCGATTTGCTCGACTTCTCGGCTGCAATAACGGCCTTCAATGCGGAGGTTGAAACCCAACTAGCTGCTGCCAGCACACCGCCGGATTATGATATTGCAAATAGCTTTGATCTCGCAGCTGCATTGGAAGGCTGGACGGCGAGCGCCAATGGCGCCGATTTTGCCGCTTCGCAGCTATACGGTCAGATCGTAGTTTCGGGTGGACAACTCATTGAGCAGCAGTTGCTGTTCCAATTGACCAACACCAAGACGCAGAACGCCAACCTGGATATCAACTCGGAGAATGCCGACGGCATGGGCGAGTTGAGCATGCGCATGAACACGCCGCCCGTGCCGGTGACTTCGGTGCTGGATTTGGGTTTTGGTGTCGGGGTTGAGGTGGGGGCCATCCCGACATATTTCGCCACACAGCAAATGATGCAGGCGACTGCGGAATTCGCCGTGACCGGCCTCACCCCGGCCTTCCTGGTGGGCTTCACCGGCGGGTCGGTGGTGGATGGCTGGTTCAACTTGAACGCACAAGTTGATTTTGAAATCACAGATGCAGACGCGGACGGCAAGCTGCTGGGCGCGGAACTCACCGATGCGACCAACACATTCACCGGCTCTGGCACGGCCGCAGGCGACTTTACGGCCACGTCTACGGGTATCCCGATTGTTGGTACGCCTGAATTTGCGATTGCATCGGACGATATTTTCGCATCCGATCCGGGTACCTTCACTCCTAATTCTGATTTCGAAGATACTTTCAAGCCCTTCAGTGTGTTGCAGGCCACCGACGTGGTCAGCATGTTCCGCACCTTCTCCGACTGGTTGATGCAGGTCGGCATGAGTGAGGCCTTTGCCACAAACATCCCCTTCGCCGCCGAAACCATCTTGCGCGATCTGTTCAGCGATTACTCGCGGCTGGCGGCGCTCTTCGAGGAGAATATCACCAATTATCTCGCCCCCACCGAGTTGAAGATCGACACCGCGCTGGCCGCGGGCGAGTACGCCCCCGGCGGCGATGTCAGCTTCACGCTCCTGCTGGATGGGGTGGAATATACCGTCACCGTGAACGGCGCGGCCTCAGCCGGGAATGCCAATGCCGATGATGTGGCCGCCGATCTGCAAGCCGCGCTGGATGCTGTCATTGGCGCGGGTAAGATTGCCGTCAGTCATTCTGGGGGGGTGTTGGTCTTTGCTTCCGGGCAGGATTCTGGCATTGGGGAGCTGCGCATCAAAGCCGACGACGAATCGCTGGCCGTGACCAAATGGCATCTGCCCGAAGATAAATCCGAGAAAAACAACGGTGAGCCGGTTGCGGCCCACTTCCAGGAATTGACATCTCGTCTGACCGCTCTTTTGGGTTTCCATGTCGGCGGCATTTACGACCCGGTCGAAAATAACATCACCTTCACCATCGCCGATGGCACGCACCCCCTCGAGCGCGTCTACGACCCCGTCACCGCCGGAATCAGCTTCGGGGATGCCGACTTCGGGAATCTCTCCAACGTCACGCCCGACAAAGAAGATTTCATCGAAATGCAGGCTGTGGCAACGCTGCTCTCGATGGCCTTCGTCATTGACATGACGCCCAACGATCCACCCAAGATCGCTGTCCCCATCGAGCTGGATGCCAATAACCAGACCATCCCCACCGGGCTGGCCGCCAACGGGCAGTTGGCGACTGACGTTCACTTCACCCTGACAGTGGATGGTACGGATTACGATATTACCGTATTAGCCGCGGATACAAGCACCAATCTCAACATTGCCCCGCAAACCAACGTTCAAGCCACCGCCCTGGTCTACGATCCGGATGCTGTGCTGCATGTGATTTATGATGCTGTCGCCATGACCAGTGACGCCGTCCTCACCCTAACACTGGACGACAACGCCCCTGTGGCCATCACCCTGACGGTAGATGAAACCAAGAACAACACCTACATCGGCGATCTGCGCCGCCAACTGGAAGAGAAAGTTGATGCCGCGCTGACCGCCCTGGGCTACCCAGCGGGTTCATTAATTGTTGGTCAGGTGGGCACAGAAACCCGCTTGCAGTTGGCGTTGGCCGCGGGTGGCGCCATTGACCACGTTTCCATTGCCGCCGACCCGGCGAACACCGCTGTCACACAGTTGAAATTCCCCGCAGGCGTGACCCTGCTGGGCAACTGGAACAACAGCCTGGTCGAAGATGTGCAGGCCGCGTTGGATGCGGCAGCCCCTAATCTGTTTGCAGCATCTGCAAAGGGCGATCATCTGTCTATCGCCGTGCAGCCCGGCAACGGCGTCAGTATGCTGAGCTTCACCGCTGACGAGAGCGATCCGGCGGTCACGGTGATGGGCTTTGAAGCCAGCGCCTTCTCACTGGCACGCGCCACCGAATTCACCGTCGAAAACCTGGTGCTCAATATTGACGTAGTCGGCGCGGCGACGAATGTGGATGCCTGGGCCTTGTACGGCTTTGCTTCCATTCTCACCACCGGCGGCAATGTGACTATAGGCGGGGAATTCACCTACACTTTCAACACCAGCCTGAGCATTGACGATCTGCTGGAAAGCTCCAGCGATATTGAACCCTTCTCCACGCTGAACGTTGTCGGGGTAGCGGCTCAGGCCAACCTGCTCAATGCCAATCTCTTCCCGGCGCTGGATGGTTACACGCTCACCAATTTGCCCTCCGTCGCCGTTTCGAAGGCCGACTGGCACATAGATGGCACTGCATTTGTCGTCACGCCCAGCACCAACCCCGACTTCGCCGACGCCTTCGATATCTTCACCACCTTCGACTTCAGCACTGTGGTGGCGCTGTTCGAAGATATGGAAGCCCTGCTGCGGGATGTCTACAAAGAGAACGACCTGTTCAGCGTGAATATCCCCTTCATCAATGTCGCCCTCAACAAGCTCTTCGATTATCACTCACGCTTCTTCGATTTCGTCTTCGCCCTGGGCGAATTTGAAGTCAACACGGTGCAGGAACTCGCCGGGTCACTGTGTGACGCCCTCGGGTCTTGTAACACCATCCTCGGCACCGATCCAGTTACGGGCTACGTGCTGCCTTCCGATGCCCAGTTCACCATCTCATTGCAGAATCCGCTTACGTTTGAATATCTCAACGTCCCCGTGACGCTCACCACGGCCAGCACCGCCGACAACACCACCCTGGCGCATTTGGTGGCCGATTTGCAGGCCGCCCTGGACGGGATATTTGGCCCTTCCATAGTGACGGCCTCCGCCGATGGCGGGGTGATTTCGCTGACAATTTCGGACAGTGTCGGCATCGAAAAATGGAAATTCGCCGCCGCTTCGGGCAATTCTGCCGTCACGTCTCTTTACCTGCCGGTCAGCGACGATGTGCCCGTCAAGGTGGCCTACAACCCCGACGAATTCTCGATGGATATCGGCCTGCGTCACACCGCCGAGCGCAGCAAGGGCTACTCGCTGGTTTACGATACCGGCACGCTTTCGGCGGATGATGATCGGCTGGGGGGGCAGTTGCTCTTCGGCAGCGGCACGGATGCCGAGATCAATATGAAGATGTCGGCGGTCTTCGACCTGTTCATGGGGTTGGACCTGCTCGATTTGGCGGGGGGCATGTCCAAGGGCTTCTTCTACAATGACGACCAGGCCACGACCCTGACGGTGGACGTAGCTGGACGCGCCGATTTGATGGGTTTCTCCGGCGCGGTGGATTACCTGCCGATTGTGGTTTCCAGCGGCATGGTGGTCATCAGCGGTGATCTGGCCCCTGTCAAGGATGGTAAGAAATTCGCCATCAATGATGATGGAACCTTCCAACTCACCGGTACCGACAAAACCCTGACCTACTGGATGTACTTTGAAGATGCGTACGCCGTTTCCGGGCGCTATTATTTCGAAGATGAATTTCTCTTGGACGGTGGGACATACACCGAAGTTTCTGGCAGCGCCTGGGCCGTCCTGCCAATGTTCTACCCCGATGACGAACACCCACTCAAAGCCGACCATTCCGGCGGCCTGGGTGAGCCGGTGGATACCAGCTCGCAGGTTCAGGCGGATGCCAACGGCATGTTCGCCTACGCCAGCCTGGCCCTGGCCGGTTTAGATCAGGACAACAACGGCTATAACGACCACTTCCTGGTACTGCAGGTCGCCAGCATGGCTGACCTGCTCGATGAGTTGGTACAGATCGCAGCCGATGGCAGTGGAACTGCCGCCTCGGTGGAAGTGCTCAACTCGCCGGACATTCAGGGCCTGATGGACGCGGTGCGCTTCAGCGCCGTCAACATGCTCGCCAATCCCGATATTCTCATCGCCCAAATTGACCAGACGCTGAGCACCATTGAGGAAATTGCCCAATCCATCCTCAACCTGATCAATATCCCGCTGCTGGGCGACTCGATTGGCAGCGCCCTCGACTTCCTGACCGATATGCGCAACGACCTGCTGGGGATGCTGAAATCGGTCTTTGGTGATAATCAGGCCTCGGCTACGACGATCAATGAAATTTTCAGCGGTCTGATCACTGCCTACGTCCTGCCGGGCGACGCGCATTTCCTCCTGGCTTTGCAGGCCCCTAATGGGGCCATCACTCTGCTGGATGTGATCGTGCCTGCCGCCGACACGGCGGATAACCTGGATGTCGGCCAGCATGACCAGAACGGCGACGGCCAGCTCGACGCGCAGGAGAAAGCGGGCGCCCTGGCCGAAGACGTGCAGGATGCCATTGACACCGCCCTGCTGGCCGCCAATCTGCGGGCGGGCGATGTGGTCATCAACCCCGATTGGGA
>JACKQG010007106.1_pt1 | contig 11445 bp, 7 predicted proteins | sample 8237621 | NCBI WGS metagenome assembly JACKQG01 (sample SAMN15677084, study PRJNA649215) | marine metagenome | biome: marine; feature: Black Sea; material: saline water; isolation source: suspended particulate matter (SPM) from the Black Sea western gyre | collected 2013-06-09/2013-06-10 | depth... | reverse complement strand
TTCATTGCTCACGTTTTCATAGTTGGTTTGCGCAATCAACAATGAAAACGTGAGCAATGATAGCAGGAAATATCTCATCGCTGCCCTTTGACAATGACAAATTTACCGCTGGTCTCATTTCCATTAGTAGCTTGGACTCGAAACAGATACAAACCGGTAACGACTTCCTGCCGATTCAGGGACAGTAAATCCCAATCCTCCCAACCGGAGTTATCATGGGTCAAATCACCCGGAATATTATGTAGTAATTTTGCTACGAGATCGCCCATCATACTGTAAATATATATTGTACATTCTTCAGGTAAGCGTGTAAAATAAATGCGACTTTCATAATCATTAGTCTCCCAGTCAGCGCCACCGAGATAGGGATTGGGAACGACCAGAACTTCATCAATTTTAGTTACCGCTTTTCCCAGCGGACGGACCGCTTCCAGGGTGCGATTTGCGCGACCCCATAAACCGCTTTCATTCCCGGCCTGATCAATACTCGTAATACTATAAAACAATGGGAATCCGGACCTTCCAATGTCAATGAAATTAGTGTCAGTTGTGTCCGCAATTGGCGACCCCCAAGGTCCGATCGCAGAAATATCGCTTTTGTAGATCCGATAAGTTTTGAAATCCGGAGTGTTGGCAGGAACATCGGACCAAATCAATTCTATTACCCGACTGGAAACATTCGTTTTCAAAATTTCCGGCACGGGCGGCGGCTGTTCAACAACAGGGATTATAAAATTCTGTGCAGCTACCCGCTTGGCCGATACAACATTATTGTGAATTCCACTAAAGCCCTCTCCATAAACTATTGCCATTGAGAACAAAATGGCAGCTCCCGGCGCAATTGTATAGGGGCCGGCACTGTTGATAATACTCCACGGTCCTGGACTGCCACTGCTCAGGGTGATTCCACTTTTAATTTTGTTTAGCAGATCAGCGGTACCAGTGATTGGATTGACCATTTGATAATAACTGGCAGTAGACCAACTACTGGCTGTATCCATACCTCCACCGCTGTCAATCCCAAGTAAAATTTGCCCGGTAAAATAAGGTGTCAGCCCATTGTCACCATCATCATCATACATGTAAGTAAGACCTGATTCCGCATCATGTTTGGCATAATCGTCCAGGTCTTTGTAGCTGATACCACTGGCACCAACATCAACCGGCAGGTGCGATCCATAATAAAAATCTGTGATAGGTGCACTTCCTGTATTGGTGAATGTGTGGTTTATAACAATCATATCGTCATAATCCGGGTGATTATAGGCCCTGATTTCGGTCATTACATCAATATTCAGATTACCCGCGGAATAATTACTGAAATCACTCGTAGCGGATAAATGAACTTTATTGATTCCATCAGCCTGCTCGATCCATTGTTCGAAGCGACCATCGGCAGTTTGCCAACCATAATCCAGTTCATTACCTAACGTACCACCAAAAAGAACAACTGTATCTTCCCCAACGGAACATGAGAAAAAATTGGATTGTTCAATTATATAAAAATCCTTTGAACCACCAGGATACTCAAACACGCTCATATAACCATAATTTGCGACGCTGGGGCTGATCCACAGTTTTCCAACCTCGATGTGGCCCTCATTAGCAGACCAAAGACTTCCTAAAAAGAAAATCCCAATTGGCCATTTAAAGATATTAGAAATCAAAGTTGACCCCCAGCCTTATTTCACGATGGGGGCCATATACCGTGGCATCATCCAGTGGGCCCTGGTATTCATCGGAATAATTTAATAGATGGTTTACAACTGGAATCCGCCGGTTTTCGCCATTGTCGTAATTAACAATATTTATGTTATCAAAAATGTTGGTTACCAACAGGTACAGATTAGTTCTGACGGCACCTAATTTGAATACCTTATTCAGCTTCAGATCAGTGTTTTTAACTGCCGGTAAACGTTTGTTATTCTCCACCGGCAACAAAGATTCCTGGTAACCGGTGTAGGGGTAACCTGATCCGTAATTGCTCGTAATCGTCAATCCGGAACCATCAACAAAACGATAATTAAAATTAGCCGAAACCGTATGACGTTGATCCCAATTCAGGTAAAATTGCTGGACCGGTTCCAATTGACCACGGCTGAATTGTCGTAAAAATCCGTCGTGATAATCAGATGTTTTACCACGCGCAATCATGAAGGTATACGAGAGGATCATACTGAAACCACCAGTCATTGCCGGTCGCTTGATCAGAGATAATTCCATCCCCTTGACCGTTCCCCAGGCTACATTACGATTGATATACCAGGTAGGTAATCGTATTACCGTTTCGTCGGCATCAGCGACTTCAATGAACTCAGGGTCACTCAGACTATTGACCACCGTTGTTTCCACAAGATTTGAAATGTCCTTATAAAAAGCTGTGACATCAAATACTAATTCTTTAGGCAGCACCTGCTTCATGCCAACTTCATAAGAGATTGTTTTTTCAGGCTCCAAATCCGGATTACCATATAAGGCTAAAATATCGTAGGAGTAATTATAATTGCGGTACAATAAGTACCAGTCCGGAATCTGGTAAAAATGACCATAGGTGAAATGGAACACGCTGGATTCGGTTATGGGGTGGGAAACACCAGCACGGGGACTGATAAAATGCTTGATGCTGGCTTGTTTCCAGGGTGCATCAGGATTGGGGGTAGGGATATCATTATTGGGTCCGATCCAATAATCCGTGTCGGACAAATCAGGTCCAATATTCCCCGGATCGAGATAGGGTCGATAAAAATCAGAAGGAAGTTTTGCGTTTGGGTCAAAAATCTCATAGCGTATACCGGCATTCATGATAAAACCGGCAAATTCTAGTTTATCCTGCAGAAAGAAAGCATATAGTTTGGGTCTGATTGCCGGCAGATTTAAATCGTCATTGCCGATCCCATGGGCAAAAGTAAATGGAAAGCCCTTGTAGGCTAATACCGCCTGATAATTCAGATCCCAGACATTGAGTTCCAGCCCACCCTTGAATTCATGGTATTTATTTAATTGATAAGTTGCATTCCATTTTAACATATAGTTTTTCAAGTCTTCCTTGCGAAATAGATTATTATCCCCGGCAATAATGAACAGGGTTGAATCTTTATACTCGAATGGCAACTCTATCGCTCCCGGGGAATCGTTGAAACCATCTTTTATATTCCAATCATCATCAAGGGTGAAATCCCACCATTTGCCGGGTTGTGCAGCTTTATAATAAGTTCGACCAAAGGCCACTGATAAATTATAGAAAAGTTTCTTTGATAAGGGGTGGTTGAATACCGCCGAAAATTGATCAACCTGACTGTTTCTTCTTTGATTGGTTTCAGGAATAAATTTCCGTCGGACATCGAAGAGGTCGTACTGACGGTTTGTGTGACCAATACTAAGGGTCAAACTGCTGTTTCCCAGTAACTGCCAGCGTAGCTTACCATTAAGAATCGATTCAGTAAAATTATCATGCGTATTTTCGCGATTCAGATAACCATTCTCGCTGCCCACATGCTGGCTACTTATGCTGAAGGTGGCTGTTTTTGTGTAAGGGAGCGGTCCACTGACATTCAAACGGTAGCGTCGATAGTCAGTCGAATAATCATAGCGTTTCTGGTCGCCATAATATTCATCACCGTAAAGGAAAAAAGTTTCTGATCGTTTCCGAACCAGTAATTCTTCGGGAATGAGTCGCCCGCGATCGATATTCAACTCAGATTCCACATCAATCGAAACTGCATACCGATCACGATTCCCCACCTTGGTAGAAACCTCAACTATACCGGATAAAGCATTGCCAAATTCAGCATTGAAACCACCACTTTTAATACTGATTTCTGATAGGGAGCGGTTATTTAATGCCAGTACCGATACACCTGAAAATGAAGTTCCATAATTCGGTTCCTGGAGGATCACACCATCAACTGCAAATTTAACTTCTCCTGCTCGTCCACCTCGTAAATGGAAACCCTTTGCATCCTTGGTAAACCCGGGATTCATTGCAATAACACCAGTATAATCCCCGGTTGGCAAGGATTCAATTTGATCGGCATTTAAATAGCGTGAGGAATAAGTAACATCTTGTTGAATGAGTGCTCGCTGGGCAATTATCGTAACGGATTCACCCTCCACTGCTCCTACAGTTAGTTGAAAATCATGTTCGCTAGTGAGTCCGGAATGAACCTGAATATTTTTCATAATAGCAGAAGTGTAACCAATCATCATGACTTTGAGTTCATAATATCCCGGTGGAATATTTATGATATGAAAATCACCATTTCCGTCCGATGCAGCACCGAGGGTAGTTCCGATCAGGACTACGTTAGCCCCCATTAATGGTTGGCCTGAATCCTGGGCAATTATATTACCGGATATTTTCCCCGCCTGCTGGGCTGGTAATATGGAAAACAGCAGGATTAAAGCTATGATTCCGGCAGGTCGTATCATTGAATCGCTTTAGCTTGTCGTAAATAAGCCAACAGGTAGAATACACCCATAAGCGTTAGACTGGCAATTAAACCATAGGCGGCGGTAAGTCCGGGATTTACCCAATCCGCATCAGTGAGTAGGGATAGTTTACCATATCGGAAAATTAGATGAACCATGATCGATAAACCTGAAGCACTCAGTACCCACCACTTATTTACATTTTTAATAAACATGCCGAACAATAGCGGAATGAATGTGGCGTTGAATAGTGCATAAATCCAAGTCTGGGCGAAAACAGCCACGGAAAACTGCTTATAATAATGTTGTCCTAAGCCCAGCACCAAAGTTATGATAGCCAGCCCGATTAAACTGTAGCGGCCAATTTTCAACGCTAATGTCAGACGTTCTTCCGCTGAGTAATTCGCTAAACGTTTTTCATTCAAAACCAGGAAAAAATCATTGGCAATGATGGCCGATAAGGCTACCAGAATGCCATCCAGTGTTGACATGGCTGCGGCCAGAATGGCAATCGATATGATCACCCCCACCAACGGAGTAAATGTTCGAACAATATAAATGGCAGCAACTGTATCCACATTTGCCAAGAATTGGGGTCCGAACTTTGCTCGTGCGAATAAGCCCAATAATAGAACAAATGAAAAAACAATTCCCATCAGCACAGCGATTGTCAAGTATTTATTTACCGCTTTTTCATCTTTAACATACATCGATTTAATTAAAAAATGCGGTTGAACTGTGAGGGCGAATCCCACCAGAAAATTGGCAATAAAAATCTCAAAAATATTACGGAAAAATAAACTTTGTGGATTTACCACATTCACTAATAACGGATTTTCTGCGGCTAATGTAGAAAACAACCCCACTTTGAGATAGGGAATACCTGATGCAATCAATACGATTGCAATAATAAACATAAGTGCCCCTTGAACAGTATTGGTGTAGGCATGGGCATAGGTTCCGCCAAAACTGATATAAGTAAATACAAACAGGATGACAAAAACCAGAGTAATCTCAAAATGGAATTTGGGGAAAAAGGCGCTGATACCCAATGTATAATCGATCAGCATTGCTGAACCGTAAGCAATTAATACCACCATTGCGATTAGAAGCAGGTTAACCGCAGCATAAATGAGGGTAAAGCGTTTGTCATTATATCTGGTACCCATCCACTGGGGTACGGTTAAAGTATCAGAACGCCAACCGATTTTACGGAATCCTTTGGATAAAATAATGATTCCCATGAACAAGCCCAGACCAGCAGATATTCCGTATCCCATAATTGCCGAAAGTCCGAAAGCATAGACAATGCCGGGATTGATGATAAAAGTGGCTGTACTGGTCATGCTGGCAGCCAGCGCCACTGCAACAATCCAAGGATTCATATTCCCATCACCCACAGCAAAAGATTTCAATGACTTGGTCTTTTGCTTGCCAAGATAGGCGAGGTAAATCGTTATAATGATGTACAGACCGAAAAAGAACCACTTAGCCATTTTCGTTACCGTTCACAGTTTGAAATTAGAAATTGCCTGCCCCGTAAGGAGGAACGACCATATCGGGGGAAATTTGCATTAATATTTTTTTGTACTATTGATAAACGCATTCAACTTTGGTCCAAGTTTTTCAATTACCATTTAGTATTTTGACACATCTGATTTATCTATAACTTTCCTCTTAATAAGTTTTCGTAACCATGATTTAGTTTCTTCAAACGATCCTCTTGAATATAGAAAACTCTTTTCATTTTCCTCTATTTTCTAATTTCCAATTTCAGCGTTCTATTAACATTCACCTTTTCTATTCTCCTGATTACCAATTAAAGGCCAAAGCTCCCATAGCATATCCACCTCCTGATCCCACCAGAAATACCAGGTCATTACGTTTAATTTGATTATTGTGTACCGCTTCGTCCAAAGCCATTGGAATACAGGCCGCCCCGGTGTATCCATAATGATCCATTATCGTATGAGTTTTTTCCCACGGAAGTTTCAGTTCCTCCATCATTTCCCGAATAGTATTTATATTAATCTGAGTGAAAATAATGAAATCAATATCAGCCTCAACTCTGTCAATCTTCCCTAAAACGGTTCTGATTAATTTTGGCCAGTTGGCGAGGTTAGTATCCTCGGGGAATCTTTTTACAAAGCGAACCTGATGTTTCCCGGCCTTTATGAGTTCAGGGGTAATAGGAACCTGAGCGCCACCCGCGTAAATACCCATGTAGTCGAAATAACTACCGTCGGCATACAGCCGCGATCCCAGAAATCCAGGTTCATTACTTACCTGAACCAAGGCAGCACCGGCGCCATCGGCAAAAATGGTGGCAGTATAAATATCGTGGAAATCCAGAAAACGGCTCATCCCATATGTTCCGATAACTAAGATATTGGAGTATTGGTCATCAATTGAAATATATTTAGCAGCTACATCCACTCCGGTAACAAAGGCGGCACAGGCACAGTTGACATCGAATGCGCCTGCATTCTTCGCACCCAGCAGATGCTGAACTTTCGAGGCGGTAGCTGGTGATATAAATTCAGGTGTGTCAGTGGCTATAATGAGCAAATCGATCGCTTCTGGTTTAATATTCGCCATCTCCAGCGCTCTTTTGCCGGCCTCAAAAGCCAATGTCGCCGGACTCTCATCAGCATTCATGATACGCCGTTCGTGGATATTCAAATTACCACCAACGAATTCTTCAATATCCTGCCCAAGAATTTCTGAAAATTCATTGTTAGCCATCACTTTAGCCGGAGCAAAATGCCCAGTCCCCATTATCCTGGCAAATCGTTTCATGATTGGACTCGCAAATAGGCATCAATTAATTCATAAAATCTGTCTGGGTATTCAAGCATAGGAAAATGTCCACATTTATCAATTGTTATTAATTCTGCCTGAGGAATGTACTCTAATGTCTCACTGGCTATTTTATAGGGAATAAGAGGATCTTCCCTACCCCATATTAGTAAAGTGGGGAAATTATATGCTCCAATACGATCTCGGACAGTGGTTTTGAACATCAAATCTGTTGCCTGTACCATGGCATGAGCGTAACAGCAGTAATCTTCGCCGGCATTTTTCAACAAGCCTGCCCGTCGTGTGGCGTAGCGTTCAACCTCGGGAGTCATGTTAATGGCTATCGTCTGGTAGTTTTTTAGGGATTCCTCCACCGTGGTTGCCATGATTGCTTCGATAGTGAAAGATCCACGAATGGCTTTTTCTATAAAGGCTGAATATTTCTGAATTCCTGCCGGACTGATCAAAACCATTGATTTGATCCTTTGGGGGCGGGCGGCAGCATAAACCATGGACACTAAACCACCATAACTATGTCCGATCAAAGTTGCTGATTCTATACCGGTTGCAGTAAATAATTCATCGATTAAACCGATATAAAAATCTTCAGTAAATTGAATTTCAGGTTTATCTGATTTGCCAAAACCAGGATAATCAATTGCAAGCACACGGTAGGCTTTGTCAAAAAGGGGGAATACTGGTTCAAAATTCAATAAGTCCGATGCCTGACCATGAAGGAAAATGATTGGATCGCCCTGGCCATGATCAATATAGACCACGCGGTTTCCCTCATAATTAAATGACTTTTCTTGATAAGGGTACTTCATATTATTAAAGTCTATCTTTTCAATTAATTGACCCGTGAACTGGTCTGTTTTGACTCCACATCCGGTGAAGACAATAAATGTTAGTATCAACAGCCACTTGGCAAAATCCATCATCCTTTTTGCCATTTTTCGATAAACTCCGAAAAAATATCATGGAGCTGTGAATGAAATTTTTCCATACGATCAAAACGATCGATAATCACCGGATCGAGATCATTTGCTCCTTCCAGATAGTTGGCTGCTATTTGTTGATTGCGGCGAATCAGCCACAAATTTCTACGGGCTGATATGGAAAATGGATGTTCTGTTACCTCAAAATATACCTTTCGGTCACCTGGTTTTTTTACGGTTCGAATCATTCCGAATTCTTCCAACTGACGTGTTTCCATACTCACCGGACCTTTGCTTACTTCGAGCATTTTGGTTATTTCATCCAATGATAGTGGTTCGGTGCTGGATAACAACAATCCAACAATACGACCCCTGGCCCGTGACTGACCAAAAGCAGCATACGCATACCCAAATTCATCGATAAGTTGTTTATGTTCAATTGCTAAAGAGGTTTTCATTTTCTATCCTGTACAAAATTTATTTTACTGATACAATGCTTCCAACTCATTTTTATACCGCAAACATACTTCTTTTCTCCGTACCTTCAAGGCAGCGGTAAGCATTCCATTTTCAGGAGAAAAATGGTCCGGTATAATTTTAAAATACTTGATTGATTCATATGATGCCAACTGGTTATTAACCCCATTAATAGTTTTTTGGATTCGCTGATAAACTGATTCGGACCCAGCTAATTCCTCCCAATCATCATATCTAACTATGTTCTTTTTGGCCCAGTCTGCAACCAGCATTTCATTAAGTGTAACTATTGCGACCAAATATTTTTTTTCATCTCCGTAAACAAGCAAATGTTCAATTAGATGTTCATCATCAAATTTTAATTCAATATTCCGGGGCGGAATGTTTTTACCTCCGGTTGTTACAATTATATCTTTCTTCCGGTCGATAATCTTCAAAAATCCACCATCCAACCATTGCCCAATATCACCGGTTTTAAACCAACCATCATTGGTAAAGGCAGCATTGGTTGCTTTAGGATCTTTATAATAACCGGAGAAAATATTTGCGCCTCTGGCCAAAATTTCATGATCATGTGCCAACTTTATCTGGACGGACGGGAATGGTAGTCCGACCGAATCAAAACGATAGGCATCCCTCCTGTTCATTGTCAATGTAGGCGAACATTCGCTCAAACCATAACCTTCGGTAATCCACATGCCGGCCGCGAGGAAAAACTCCTTCACTTCTACATTCAATCCAGCCCCACCGGACAAGAAAAAACCAATCCTGCCCCCCGTCATTTGTTTTAGAGTGGCTATTTTTTTTGGTTTGCTGGAAGATGAATTTGTAGCCAACAAATACAATTTTTCATAATAGGCCGGGACACTCATGAATACATGGGGTTTCAGTTTCGGAAGTAAATCTAGGACATTCAATGGTGTTCCTAAATAACTTTCAAAACCAAAAATATTACCCAACCCGATTGCACCCCAACCGTAAATGTGAGAATTGGGAAGCCAATGAATATCGACTACTACGTCCGGCACCAAAGGACCATTTACTTGTAACCAATCACTACTGGTTGCAGCCAGATTCCGGTGTGATAACGGTACTCCTTTTGGGTCACCAGTCGTACCAGAAGTATATATCATATAGGCTATATCATCAAATTTCGGTTGTCGAGCTAATTCTTGAATCAGCCCTGGATTTGCATGATAATAGTTTTCCCCTGATAAAGATATATCAGTGAAAGATCGGATCGGGATATTTACAATACATTCCCCAGGATCACCTGAAAATAGCACGATCTGTTCTAAACCGGAGTGCTTTAATTCCGGTAATGGAATACTATTAACCTGCTCCGGATTATCGGCAAAGAGCACTTTCATGTCGGAATGATTAATAATATAGGTTGATTGTACTGGTGTATTACCCGCATAAACCGGTACCAGCACGGTATTTGCGACCATAATTCCTAATGCTGTATAAATCCATTCGATAGAATTGTTTGCCAGTATGCCGATTTTATCGGGATATTTATAACCCATTGAATTAATTGCACAAGCTATATTATAAACAAAATTTCCATATTCCATCCAAGTAACGGGTATCCACGAATTGCCTTTGGGAATCTGCCAGCGCGTATTAGCGGGCCAGCGTTCTACTGCGTCAATAAATAATTGAGTAGTGGTTTTATTTTTAACGTTTGGAACATTTGCCACGTTTGCAAAATAGCAAATGTTCATTGATAATATCAAGAGTAGATTTCACTAGTTGCATCGCTCCTGCGTTGCAACCCTAAGCGTTACACCGCAGGGCGGTGTAACGTGGAACGGAAAACGGTATCTGGATTTTCCCTACTTTAACAGCACCATTTTACGGATCGCCGAATATTTTCCGGTTTCAATTGCGTAAAAGTACATGCTGGCACTGACAACCTGCCCGGACTTGTTACGGCCATTCCACCTGATTGATTTATAACCGGCTTCCTGGAATCCATTCGTTAACTGTATAACCTGACGACCAAGAATGTCATAAATAGCAAGGTTCACCTGCCCATCTTCTGGTAAATCATAATTGATAGTAGTAATCGGATTGAAGGGGTTAGGATAGTTCTGGTGGAGCGCAAATTTATCTGGAATGGCAATCAACTCAAAATCTGTACTACCACTGCCAATCAGTTGTTTATCGCTTGTGTACATCTGATATATCAGTATCAGGTCGGTATTATCACGGGTTAGAGATTTGGTATTGATAACAATTTGTTTAGCAGTATTGGATTTAAGATAGGCATATTCCACCAGCAATTGTCCTAGCTCAGGTTCTTCCCGCTTTAAGAAAATTTTATTACCGGAGCTTTCAGTGTTGTTGAATTGCATTTCAGACACTGAATGAGAATACTGAATGGCAAATTGGCCAACCTGAGCCTCAGCCGGCATTGTGATAATAAGCTGACCTCCCTCTTGCGTGATTTCAGGGGATTCACCAAATCTACTAGCCGCAATCATGTATGAGGTTAACTGTTGGTGAGACCAGTTCCACATACGTGTGAAAGCCATAATATCGTCAAGGTCATATACCGTGTTGGGTGTTGAAATCAAGTGCGGTACAGAACCAGTTACAGGTCCTAATTCATAGGTATAATCAACATTCGTCCAACCATCAACAAAGTAGGTCAGATCCACGACATCTATGATCATATTTGTATCATAGTCCGCCAGCATGTAGGTTATGAATTGTAACTCTTTCGTGGTGGTGCTGTTGTTGGCCCAGTCAAGTATACCGGATAATGTTATGTCGATCGTATCCAGTGAAGCATGTG
>JACKQG010007105.1_pt1 | contig 11446 bp, 9 predicted proteins | sample 8237621 | NCBI WGS metagenome assembly JACKQG01 (sample SAMN15677084, study PRJNA649215) | marine metagenome | biome: marine; feature: Black Sea; material: saline water; isolation source: suspended particulate matter (SPM) from the Black Sea western gyre | collected 2013-06-09/2013-06-10 | depth... | reverse complement strand
ATCTCAGTTCTTCATTTTTGAGGAGGGTAGACACTACCCTTTTTTCAGTGGAGTCTTAGATTAGACCGCAATTTACTTAAGGCATCTTGTTGACCGTCGGTGATACCTTCAGAATTTCCATTCAATATTAGATCAATTTGCTGTTCAACTTCGGAATATGGTATCTGAAACACATTACTCACATTATTTACCATTTCATTGCTCAAGCGCATTGCACTCTCAGATGTAGCATCAGCCGAACTTTCAAGCGCACGGGCTTGTTTTGCTAAAGCCCTGAATAAACGCGCGTTTACCAATGAAACAGAAACATAATCCGCAACCGCCTCTAACATAAACTGATTTCCCGGATCAAATGGGATCGCTTTATCACGTAATACAACCAAAAGTCCGATCACCTCATCCTGAGCTTTCACCGGCACAACTAAGGTAGATTTTCCTAATTGAGAAACCTTAAATTTCTTGAGTGGCTCACCAGTAATTGAGAATGTCTCCCCTGATAATGCCACTAAGGAACTTATCCCATCGTCCCACTCTTCACCTAAAATTGCAGATGAGATCGACTTAGGAAGATTCTTGACTGCGCGTAGAGTAAATTTCTTCGAATCCTCCTTGCGCAAATGCAGCCAGCCTTTGTCTGCGTCGGTCACAGAAACAGCACCATCGACGATGCGATCAAACAAAACTTGTTGATCTGTAATCGAGGTGACTGCCTTACCAATTCCGAATATTGTCGTCAAATCGCGTACACGTCGATTTAATTCGCGATTTGTCTTCTCTAGTTTATGGGCCAACAAACGACGTTCTCGTTTGGCACGAACTTGTTTTAGAACCCGTTCCACTGCTGAAACGATTTCCGCTTCCCTCAATGGGCTTTTAAGGAAATCGGTTGCTCCTAACCTGAATGCCTGAATAACATTCGCTTCATCGCCCTCTTCAGCAATCACAATCACTGGCACATCCGACCCTTGAGAAGACAAGGCCACCAGAAGGTCTTTACCGCTTAAATCAGGCAAATTCAAATTTACAATTGTGATGTCTGGGGAGAAACGGGTAGTTTCTTGAATCGCTGAAGGCGCCCCCGACACTATCTTGGTTCGATATCCTAATGGCTGTAATACTTGCCTGGCGATCAGGTCACTTTCATTGGGATCACTCTCGACAACAAGTATCCGCTCTAGGGGAGTGCTCATACTCTTATAATAGCACGGTTATACGAAAAGCGGGAGATTTTTCCCTAAATTTTCTGAGACAAATCGCTTGACGTAAGATAACACTAGCAAATACAATCGATACAAAGAAGGCAACAACAACCTTGTAATGCTCTTAATAAATATTTCACAAAGGCTGATCCTAAATGAAAATAAAATCACGAACAATAGTAATAATTTTTGTCATCCTATCCCTGGTATCTATTGCATGTTTGGCATCAATTTCAACCAACACGTCTACCCAAACCCAAACTCCAGAGATTCAAGCTACAGATATCGATCCGACGCCAACACCAGAACCGCAAGTGATTGAAGTTAGTTTCACACAGGAGGAACTGCTTACCTCTTTATACCAACGAGTCAATCCCGGTGTTGTGTCTATCCGTGTGCTCTCAGATGAATCCGGGGGATCAAGTTCACTTGGTTCAGGTTTCGTCATCGACTCGGATGGACATATCATCACAAACTTCCACGTTGTCCGCTCAGCATCAGAATTGGAGATCGATTTCCCTTCAGGATACAAGACCCGAGGTGAAATTCTTGGGACAGATGCCGATTCTGATATTGCAGTGCTCAAAGTGGACGCGCCCGCCGAAGAACTTGTTCCTATTCCCTTGGGAGATTCGGACTCGCTCTTAGTGGGTCAAATCGTTGTGGCAATTGGCAACCCCCATGGGTTGAGTGGAACTTTGACCAGTGGAGTAATTTCATCGCTAGGGCGCACATTGCCATCCCTGCACGAGGCACCAGGCGGAAATTCATACTACACTGCCGGTGGCATCATACAGACCGATGCCGCCATCAATCCAGGTAATTCTGGTGGCCCATTGCTGAATCTGGACGGAGAGATCATTGGCGTAAATGTGGCCATTCAGAGCTCGACATTCGATGAAACGGGACAACCGGTCAATTCAGGGATTGGCTTCACGATCCCTATCAATATTGTCAAACGAGTCGTTCCGCATCTCATCGCTGACGGGCATTACGATTATTCCTTCATTGGAATTGGCAGCCCTCCCGGAGGTGATCTTAGTTTGTTCCAACAAGAAGCACTTGGACTGTCACAATCAACAGGGGTTTATATTATCGATGTATCCCCCAACAGCCCAGCATCAAGGGCTGGCTTGCGGGGCGGAACGCAAGAAAGCGGCATCCCCTTCCTACCTGCGGGTGGTGATCTCATCATTGGGATTGATGGCAACGAAGTTCGCGACTTCAATGATTTGATCTCATATTTGATTTTGCACACCAGCCCTGGCGATACTGTCTCATTTACTATTTTACGCAACAATGAGCAAGTAGAAATCGACGTGACACTAGCTGAACGTCCATGATCAATCTAATTCAAGAATCTAAAAAGACGCCCTTGAGGCGTCTTTTTTTAATCTAACATCTATGGTGTGCGGTCATACAAATTGCGATAGATCGAAAAAATTTCATAAACCCCCCGAATATATGAACGCGTCTCATCAAATCGGATCACTTCTAGGAATAGGTCGGGATCTTCTCCTGCCAACTCTCTCCAAATTGCTGCGTTCCCTGGGCCACCATTATATGCTGCTAAGGCCACATAGAGGTCGCCCTCAAAATAATCGCGTTGATTGCTAAGGTAATCGGCGCCGAAGGTTACGCTTACCTTGGGCCTGTAGAGGTCGTCGGCGGTGTAGTTTTCAGGCCAACCCGCTTGAGCGGCAATACTCGCTCCGGTGCTGGGGATGATCTGCATCAACCCTCGAGCGGCAGCAGAAGAATCGACCCAACTTGCAAATAAGCTCTCTTGTCGCATTACACTGAACAAGAACAGTGGATGAAAGCCGTAAGCCTGAGAAATGGGGACCACAAGATCTCGATAATAGCTACCAAAGCGGACATGGTTAAAATAGATCGGGGCATTCAATGTGGCAGCATCGTCCATTTGGTTCAGGTTCAATACCTCGCGAGCTGCGAATATGGCTAAGCGATAGTAGCCTAATTCAACCAAATAGTTAACCAAACGATAATTGTCCATCGGGTTAAGACGGATATCTTGCCACAATGACTCAAATTCCCTGCGAGCTTTATCAAACAAACCAATATTCCATAACTCGGTGCCGCGAATCATACGAGGATCATTGTAAAGCGGTCCTGGTCCGCTGAGATCAACGCCCTCGGGTATGGCGAAAACCTCACGCATCCAATATTCAGCATCACTGCGCTCATATTCGGGATCAAATCCCAAATCATAAACCAGGGGAGGGTCGAATGGTTCTCGCCCCAATAAAATATCACGCGCTCGTTCACTGTAATAACCCGTGGGGTCTTCACTGACGGCTCGGTTGAATGCCGCGTTGGTGGAATTCTCGTCTCCCTGAGCTTGATAAGATTTCCCAATCCAAAACTGCGCAGCAGCCTTATCACCAGGCGTCGCCGCGGCATTCGAGAAGCGCTGAAATACGGCCAAAGCCGAATCATAATCCCCAACACGGTAATAAGAGATTGCTGCAAGGAATAGTGACCTGGGTACATATTCACTAGAAGGATATTCGGAGGCAATCCTCTGCCAAATAGCAGCTGCCCCGCTCAGGTCCCGATCCCGCTCGGCCACTCGCCCGGCATCAAATAAGAACTCTGCGGCACGTGTATGCCAGGGACTCTGACTCACAAATTCCAACAGAGTTTCTTCAGCTAGATCAAATTGCTCAAGATAAGCCCATTGGGTATAAGCTTTGTGTTCCCAGGCATCGTCCCATCGGTCTGCCTCTGGGTAAGATTGAATGATTCCGTCCCAAATAGAAATCGCTATTTCGAGGTCGCCCAAAGCCCGAAAGGACAAGCCTCGATAATAATCAGCCGTTGCGGCATCATCATCGGTTACTTCTTCAGTCTCGATAAGAAAGTGATCAAAAGCAGCAATCGACAGGCTGTATTGACCAGCATAATAATCCACTAGTCCGCGGTCGAAATTGCTGACCGGATAATTGGCCTCCACCAAAATGATCAGTGCCTGATAGCTATCATAAGAGAGAGGGTAATTCTCCACTGCATCGAGATAGATCTTATAAGCCTGATCCATCTGGCCCAGGGCGGCATAAGACTGACCCATCAGAAAATTAAGATATGCCTTGGTGAAATCATTATTGGTGCGGTTGAAGATATCTTGATAGGCAATTAAAGCCGTATTGTGATCATCCTGGTAAACATAGGCGTTGGCAATTTTGATTTCAATAGGCAGCGTATCGTCAACTCGGGGGGCAGCGAGCGCAGACTGATAAGCACCGATTGCTGCCAGCATATCTCCTGAAGCAACGAGCGCATCGCCGCGCAACTCTTGAATATATGAATCAATAATGCCAGGTCGGATTGCCAAATACGTGGCATAAGCCTGTGCAGCATCGCTGTACATTGCCATCGATTTATATGTTTCTGCTAAGGCGATCTGGGCACTTGGGATATATGCCGACCCAGGATATTCATTGAGCAGCGTTTGGAAGGATTGCAGCGAAAGTTCGTATTCATTTAATTTAAAATATGTGCGGCCCAGTCCCAGCAGAGCTGCACTGCGTAATTCTTGATCCGAATTATTTTCATATCCAGCAGAGTAGGCAAGCAATGCTGCTTCCCAATCTCCATAAAACTGCGCTTCATCACCGTCTTCTACACTTGCCAGCTTGGCAGGCGTTGGCAAGGGCGTAGGTGCTGGCAAGGCAGTTGGCGCAGGGATAGCTGTAGCAGTGGATGACACTAAATCTTGCACAACTGTTGGTTGCGGAGGAGTACTGCCTGGAAAATTACAGCCTGCTAGTACGAATGTGATGATCAAAAATAGGGTCAACTTTTTATACATAAATGGGGGGAAGCTTCTAAAAAGTGAGTAAAAAAATAATTGATATTCAGACACCAGCGGGTAACGAATCCAAGTGATTTGCCCAATTGTTAATTCTTTTTAAGAATTACATGCTTGACTCTGAAGCTACATTGTAATATGGTATAATCAATTGGTTTACGGGTTGACTAATGCTTGAGATAAGTGGAATACTTTCTCAAGCGGCTTTATTTGTTGGAACGAATGGTCTCCAATCACAGTCATATCTTCGAAGGCACAAAGCCTTAGGTTCAGCACTCTGCACTCGGTTTGCGTCCGAATATGTCAGCCGGGTTTTCGTTTTTACCTTCAGAGCGCATCTCGTAAACTTAGTAATAAAGTTTTCCATCATCGCGCAAGGCAGCATCGCGAAGGTGTTGTAATCTTGTGTAAAACACATATATTGTACCGCTGCCAACTAAAATTTTTCTTTGAGAAAGGAGTAACGCAACTTGGTCGAGGTTACATTCGGCCTGATGAACTAAAAACATCTACCAGTGTTGTCATTACGAAAGTAAAGAAGACTCAAATAAGCTAGATAATTCACTTGCTTATGTTTATCACAGTCTAAAATCAAGCGCAAGAGGTAATCTCTGACGCGCCGACAACGAAGTAACCGACTTGAGTGTTGAGAGGTTTTATGGCAAAAGCAGAAGACAAAATTAGAGTAGACGGTGTGATCACCGAAGCCTTACCTGGCACGCAGTTCAAAGTTGATTTGGACAATGGACATGAAATTATTGCCTACTTAGCAGGCAAAATGCGTAAATATTATATCCGTGTTTTACTTGGCGATCGCGTAACGATTGAAATGTCTCCCTATGACATGACACGTGGACGGATTGTCTATCGCCATAAGAAGTATACTCAGCGATAACCTCACCTGCTGATATACATTATTTATGATTACAGAAATTAACGACAAACTACTAGATTCGCTGGAAGACGGCGATAGTAAATATTCTGCCCTTGGAAAATTGGTTGAATTAGGACGCCGACAAGGGTTTGTTAGCTATGACGATATTCTCGGTCATTTCCCTGACGCAGAACAGGATGTAAGTCAACTCGAGGAAGTATTCGCAGCTCTATTAAACGCGCAAATTCCTTACGTTGAAGATGATGAGAAAGATCCTGGTGAATCCGAATTGACCGAAGATGTGCAAGACGAAAAAGAGCGCCGCATCGCACAGGAAAATCGGCTGGCTAATATCGATACCAAAGATCTGCTTGGTTTATATTTCAAGGATGCCGCTCATGTTCCGCTGCTCACTGCAGAAGAAGAACTCAATCTCGCCAAACAGATTGAGAGTGGTCGAAAGGCGCGCAAAAAGTTAGCCCAAGGCTCAGTAGCTTTAAAGGATCGCCTAAAAATACATGAAGCCATTCGAGGTGAATGGGAAGCTGTAGAGCATCTGATTACGGCCAATACCAGACTGGTGATTAGCGTGGCCAAAAAGCATATGGGACGCGGAGTACCTTTTATCGATCTGATTCAAGAAGGCAATATCGGGTTGATGAGAGCGGCCAAGAAATTCGATTACAAACGCGGTTATAAATTCAGTACTTACGCTACCTGGTGGATTCGTCAGGCGGTGACACGCGCCATTGCAGATCAGGGGCGGACAATCCGTATCCCAGTTCATATGGGTGATCAGATCTCACGCCTGTTCCGCACCCAACACAAACTCAAACAAGATCTCGAACGCGATCCAACTGTTGACGAACTTGCCCGGGATTTGCAGATTTCACCAGACAAAGTGCGTTATATGTTCCAGGTTGCGCGGCGGCCACTCTCCCTAGAGATGCCTACCACCATCGAAGGTGACGCTGTCTTAGGCGATTTCATCGAAGATGGCGATACCCCCTCTCCTGATGAGACCACCACGCATCAAATATTGCGCGAGCAGCTTGAAGAGGTCATGGAAGAGTTGCCGGCCAGAGAGGCTCGAATCTTGCGCCTCAGGTACGGCATCCCCGATGGTAAGAGCCATACCCTTCAAGAGGTAGGTAATAAAGTTGGGGTTTCGCGTGAACGCGTCCGTCAGATCGAAGCGCAAGCTCTACGCAGACTGCGCCGCCCTGGTGTTCGCCGGAAACTGCAAGATTTTCTAGGACCAGTTCAACCTACTACGACAACACCCTAACCCAAGTTTTTTTATTTGACAATATGGGCAGGTGCCATCAGATAAGGCACCTGCCCTCCTACGATATAATAGTCGATTTCAAAAACACAATTTTGTGACATATAATAAAAACCATGGGTGGATCGAGACGACTTTAGCAAAATATTTGCTATTCCAGATACGCACCTTTCGAACAAAAGGTGACCACCCGACAATGTTAAAATCCGAATATACGTAGATGGCCATGGAAAAACACATGAACGCTGATTTTATACATGATGATCAGAGATTCGATGATATCCATACAAACCAAGAAAAAAAACACAACGAAAGCATACAAAAATTCGTACAAACCGAATCAAAATTAATTTCAGAAGAAGCAAACTCGATTAATTCTTTCAATGAAGCTGGGAATAACGACGATTGGGTTACAGCCCAAAGCCATCTGATTAGCAACTTGCCTGTAGAACAAAAAATCATTGATCAAAATAAGGGTGGACTGCTGGTTGAATTTGGCAACCTACAGGGCTTCTTGCCCAACTCCCAAATGCCAGAATTAAAGAATATCAGCCAAAGTAACCAAGCCTTTGAATTTAAGAGGCGCATGATCGGCACAATGATGCGGCTATTGGTCATTGAGGTAGATAAAAAACGAAATCGATTGATCTTTTCAGCTAAATTTGGACGTGAGGATCAGTCATATAGCCAATTAGCAGGATTAAATATTGGCCAGACGATGTCTGCAAAGGTTGTCAACTTGGTTCAATTTGGCGCCTTCGTAGACTTAGGACGCGGCACCAATGGGCTGGTGCATATCTCGGAGTTGTTCTGGCAGCGCATCAACCATCCATCTGAGATTATGAAGATTGGTGATGAGATAACTGTAACTGTACAAGAGATCGACTTAGATCGCAACCGTGTTAGTTTAAGTCGTAAAGCGCTGCAACCCAACCCTTGGTTAGAAATTGAGGGTCGCTACAAGGTCGGCGACCTGGTTGAGGGACAAATTACTTCGATACGCCCTTTTGGTATCTTTTTAAAATTAGCTACTGGTGTTGAGGGGCTACTCTATGAAAGTGAGTATTCCAATGACGGTCAGGCTACGCTGCGAGATTCTGCCAAACCTGGTGAGAAAATACTCGTACGCATTATCAGCATCCAGCCCGATCAACAACGTATTAGCCTCAGTCTTCAACAAGTTACCATGGAAGAACAACTCACCTGGAACATGCACAGAGACCAACTGGTTGCGCAACGAGTAATCTCAATATCATCTGATGATATAAATAGAAAAACTTATACGAGTGAGGAAATAACATGAACACCCAAGTAACACCCCCACCAAAGAAAAATAGATTTCTCGGTTTTATTCGCTTTGTGGTGCGATTTCTCTTCGTGTTGATCCTTGCCATTGGCATTGGGGCAGGGATCTATTATCTCGCCGTCACGGGGATCCCCTGGTTGTACCAACGATATGTACAACCTGTCGAGGAAAATACTTTGCGGCTGGATGATCTCGAGGCTCACCAGGATCAAGAGTTAGATCTACTCACGACAAGGCTTGAATCAATGCAGCAGCGTTTGACAGACCTGGAAATTCAAAGCGATGTGTACAAAGAAACTATCAGCAGTTTGGAATCTAAACTTGCTGCTTTTGTGGAAATTCAAGAGGCGCAGTCGGAAGCCCTTGTAACGTTAGAACCAGTACCATCTGTTATCGTAGAAACTCAATCCGATCTCGTGGTTCTCCAGGGTGCGTTGGGTATTCTCGCAACCACTATTGAATCTCTCAACCAGCAAATCACATCTCTCAGCGAGGAAGAACAAGCTGAACCCCCTGGGTTGGTCGATCTAAAGAATGAGATGCAACTGTTCCGAGGTATGGAATTCCTGACGCGGGCACGGCTGTTCCTGTCATTAGGTAATTTAGAAGAGGCTGAGAGCAATAATCAAGATGTGCTTGAATTGTTGACAATCCTTGTTACTGAGGTGCCAGATTACCAGCGACCCGCTTTGGAACAAATCAATGTATTTTTATTAGAAGCACTACTGGCGTTGCCAGATTCGCCCGTCAGGGCTGCTGATCAACTTGAGGGTGCCTGGTCACTTATTAAAATAGGTTTACCTGAAGAAAAAACGAGCACTCCTGCACAAGAAGACTGAAATCCACCCAAGTTTCACCAAGATTATGATGGGATTCTAGATAATTTTGGGCTATGTCGCGCAAAATTGAAACCAAATACAGTATGATAAGGAATACCGTTAGAGTAGAAATTTACACTGCTCAATAGTTATAAAGGCCTAGCAACAAACAAAGTTTCGCCTTGGGCACTGTTGGGAGATTTACCCAGACATTACGAGGAATATATGCCGAAAGAACAGACTCAAACAACGGCCCTTATCGTCATCTTGCACAACCCAGATCTGCTACCCAAACTTCTCAAAGCCTGGGATCGCGCTGGGGTGCCAGGGGTGACAATTCTGCCCAGCATGGGTGGCTATCAGGCGCAGAAACACGCCCGACGCGGTGGCCTTGGTGTTTTAATTAATATGTTCACCCAGGACCAACCCGGCCAACGCACAGTGATCAGCCTTATTGATAAACCAGAAATTCTCGAACGGGCGATCTCTGAAGCAGACCGAGTGGTCAAAGGCTTTGACAGCCCGCGCAGCGGGATATTATTTTCCATCCCCATTGGTAATGTGCTGGGATTGCAAAAATGGCGTGAAACCCAATCTTTTGAAGACCCCGAACCTGAAGAAAAAAAGGAGACCTCCAACCTCTTGAAATGGTTCCAGGAAGATATCAAAGAAACCTATGGGAAAGATACACTGGTCGATTGGTCGGGTCAGCGGGGGGCTTTGGTTTCTGAGATCATCCAGCAATTATCCCTGGAGCCAGTTGTAGTTACGGTTGATACGCCTGTCAGCTCAATGCTCTCAAAATTGGCCGAAACGCCAAACGTATCTACTGCCTGTGTAGTCAACACGGAGAATCGGCTGATGGGGATATTAAATATTTCCGATTTGGCGGGGGTGATGATGGCCCCAGTCATCCCTGAAGCCTATATCAACGATCCCGATGAGTATAACAAAGCCCTGAAATTTGCCAAACCCGATAAAGAACTTGTCGCTGCGGATATTATGAGCGAACCTGTTTATGCCATGGAAGACGCAACTCTGGATGAAACATTCCAACGCATGAAGAAGAACGGTTTGGCTGGTTTACCTGTGGTCGATGAACACTACCATGTAAAGGGGTATTTAACTTTACTAGAGTTGTTAGCGGTGTGTTTTCCGGGTGGAGATTAGGAAGGATCAATGGGAATTGCCGTGAGAGACCTCACATTTGGGGGTAGGGTGCGTGCGGAGCACGCCCCCTACCCCCAAATGTGGCCCCTTACCACGGCGATTCCTAGAGACCCATTAGAGAATGGAAATTTAATATTGGATATTTTCAAGTTGAGGTAGAATACGCAACGTTTGTGCTCATCGGCCCGTCCTCGGGCGTATTCTAAACGGATCTTAGAGCAAGAAATAAATGGCAAGGATTTCAATGAGAACTGTCGAGTGGAACTACTCCACATCCCAATTCCAAATGATCGACCAACGGCTACTACCGGGCGAGTTTAAAGTAGCCGTTTATGATGACTATGGCAAAGTTGCTCAGGCAATTACCAACATGGTCGTGCGCGGCGCGCCAGCGATCGGTGCCGCGGCAGCATTTGGATTAGCTTTGGCTGCTCAACAATCAATAGCCAAAGATATTGAAAATTTGCGCGCCGACTTGATCACAGCATCAGATTGTCTAAAAGAAGCACGCCCCACCGCTGTCAACCTGGCCTGGGCGTTGGACCGTATCTTGAGTGCCACAGTCGATATCCATGGGAGTGCAGATCATCTCAGGGAAGCAGTGCTTATTGAGGCCCAAAAGATCGCCGATGAAGATGTCGAGATCAACAAACGCATGGCTGCGCACGGCGCTAAACTGATCGACGACGGAGACACAGTCATTCACCACTGCAACACCGGAGCGCTGGCCACTGTCGATTGGGGTACAGCTTTAGGCGTGATCCGCATGGCACATGAGCAAGGCAAGCACATTCATGTACTGGTGGACGAAACCCGCCCACGCCTTCAAGGCGCGCGCCTGACCGCTTGGGAACTGACGCAATACGGCGTTCCCTTTGATATCATCAGCGATAACGCCGCAGGTTCGTTCTTGAGCAGCAGACAGGCACAAAAAGTGTTCGTGGGGTCGGCCCGCACTGCCC
>JACKQG010007104.1_pt1 | contig 11450 bp, 4 predicted proteins | sample 8237621 | NCBI WGS metagenome assembly JACKQG01 (sample SAMN15677084, study PRJNA649215) | marine metagenome | biome: marine; feature: Black Sea; material: saline water; isolation source: suspended particulate matter (SPM) from the Black Sea western gyre | collected 2013-06-09/2013-06-10 | depth... | reverse complement strand
CATACGCCGTAAGCCCTGTTAATAGAAGAAGTAAAATAGAGACTAACATCTTATTGGATTAGGAGAAAGGGAGAAGCGGAGAGGGGGAGCGGTGGGGAGATCGGGTAGGATATCATCTCTCTGTTGTTCCAATGTGCTGTGTTTTTGCATATTCATACGCCCTTATTTTTATTTCAACAGCACCAGTTTTTTTGTTTTCATGAAGGTATCGGTTTTTAGCTGATACAAGTACATCCCGGATGCAACCGGCTGACCATGTGCGTCGGTGTCGTTCCAGATGATGTTATGTGTGCCAGCCGGCTTTTTACTGCTCACCAATTCCCGTACAACCCTTCCCATCAAATCGTAAACCGTTAATTGTACTTCACTGATAACCGGCAACTGATAACGGATTACTGTCGTCGGATTAAACGGATTGGGGTAGTTTTTTAATAATCGAAATGCTTCGGGGTGCGCAAAGTCATAAAGGTTGGACCCAAGGCGTAAGTGCAACATTGTTTAACTTGAAGAAAAATACTTCATGGGAGATTACACTCCCAAATCGTAACCTAGTAATTTAGCACATTGAGAATACTGCTCTTTTAACCAATCGATGAATGACGGGAATATCTTATCACCGCTCAATACTTCCTGAAATTTATTGGAGGTTGGTTTTGTTTTTCCCATGTGTTCCTTATTTCAGCAACACCAGTTTTTTTGTTTTCATGAAGGTATCGGTTTTTAGCTGATACAAGTACATCCCGGATGCAACCGGCTGACCGTGTGCGTCTTTTCCGTTCCAAACAACAGAATGATATCCCGGTTCAAGTTTGTCATTTAGAAGGGTTTTCACCAACCGCCCTGTTAGGTCATAAATCTGTAGAGACGTTCCATCGGAACGTCTTGAGACGTTTGCTACAGGAATCGAAAATGATATGGTCGTCGTCGGATTAAACGGATTCGGGTAGTTTTGTTTGAGAGCAAACTCTGTAGGAAGAGTTGCCGAAGCGGATTTCTGCAATTCCATTATTGTAATATCTGCAGTAACGCTTATCGTGCCATGTCCACTCAGGGTATTTTCATTCCCGTTCTCGTCAATCAAAACCCAATTCTCTTCATCTAAAATGGCGTATTCAACGGTCATTGTTTTTCCGGGATTCATAATTAGAATTTCACCCGATTCTTCCGCAAAACGCCAATCTCCGCTAAATCGCACATCAAATGCACCAACCGGTGGTTTTGGTGGGAGGCTATAACGAAGTTGTTCTTTTTTGGGAATATCAACACCAAAATACAAAGACGATGATTTCCCGGAAGAAGTAGTAAATGTTAACGAATTCGCTTTGTATAAATGGTTTGTAAAGGTTTGACGTCTCTGTAAACCGGATTCTTCTGTTGAAATGACAATATCGCCTTCAGCATAAGCCCGCATCCAATACCCGGCTCCGGGGTTTAGTATCTCTGCATTTTCGTATCCACCGGAATAACCATAAATTGTGTTTGGGACAATGATGTCATCCGTGTCTTGAATAGCATTTACCGGAATAGCCGCACCCACACCGGTAATCAAATTCCAATCTTCCAACAAATGTACCGTGACAGAATTATTCACCTGCCCAACAATCGTCGTAGATGCTTCTTCATTAAAACGCAACCAATATCCCGCTCCGGTGGTCAGCTCTGACTCTATTTGATACCCGCCGTTAAATGAGTAAAGAGTGTTCTCAATCGATACCGGATACACATCCGCGACCGAAGGATTTGTTACATCCAATGGCAGCCCGACCAAATTCCAGCCCGGTAAGTTTAGGACATCAAGACTCATTTGATTCATCACATATAGTGAGACAGGAATGTGAACAGCAAATTGACTGCTATTTGTAGATATATTGATGGTGGCTTCGTAGCTCCCGCTTTCAAGACCCGTTGAATTAGCCATTACTGAAAATTGTGTAAATTCACCATTGGACAATTCACCGTTCAACTCACCATTTTCGCTCGTGATCGTTAACCAATCAACTTCAGGCTCAGCAACCTTAAATGCTAAGGTAAGATTATTATGCACATAGTCTGAGTTATAGGCTACTTGAAGCCCGTCCGAACCGTAAGCGTTTTGTATCCCGACGGTGGCAATATTTATATCACCGGAAACTTCACGATAATTCACTTTTATTTCTCCGTCAGCAAACAATATCATTTGAAAGTCGTACGTGCCATTATTGTTGCCCGGAAAGTGTATTACATCATTGAACCAAACCACAAGCCGTTCAGAATTAGAGTGGACATAGACTGAGTTTGTACTTCCTGTATTCTCAGGTTTGAGGTCTGACCAAAAACCAAAAATGGCAGGATTCGGTGAGTCCGACCCGGGAATTGAATTATTTGTCCAATCTGAATTATCTGCACCGAATCCAATCCATCCGTTTGGATTGATAATACATTGAGTGTAATTATCTCCGTAAAACGGAAACGCAAATCCGATGTCAATGGGGTCGCCTGCCAAATCATTGGAGGGGAAAGACAATTCGGTACCTATCCCTTCTATATCTGTCCATGAATACCAAACCGTACCATCGATGTCTGAATCTGCCCAATAATATCCAAAATTGTCCGGTCCGCCTCCGGGATTTTCAAACGGAGATTGCAAATCAGCGATATAGGATTTTGATACCGTATAATACAAAATCGAATTTTCAGCTCCTGCGTTTGATATATCCAAATATTCAGTCGAAGAATCATCTAATACCAGTGAAAAATTTATAGCCTCCTGATTATAGGCTAATTCAGGAATCGGCATGAAAACGGGCATTCTAGTCGTAATATAAATTGCTGTTTCATCTTCCAGCTCCATTGCAGACCCGGGGTATCTATCTGTAAACGTGTATTCCAAACCATCGTCGGCTGTTGCGTTCTCAATACCAATAGTACAATAACCCCCGTGAAGAGGTGGATATCCACCATAGCTCCCTGAGGATGTATTGTTAAATGTATGATATTGAATTTTAATTTCTCCATCCCCATAGGGTGAAACAGGCTGAGGGTACAAAATCATCTGAAACGTCTCTGTATGATTGTTATTCTGCGTCTTCATCTGATACCACTCAATGACCAAATAGTCCTCGACAGTATTATAATACGTATAGACATTCCCGCCCCCTGTGGTTTTGAGATCATCCCAAAAAGCGGCAACCATATTGGTTGGACCGCCGGCACCCGGAATCGGATAATTTCTGAAAGACTCCATTTCTGAATGCCCAAATGCTATCCAGCCATTGGTGCATATCGTAATTTCGGAGTAGTCCTCTCCATAAAAACGGAATGGAGTCGGAAGATCTACATAGGCAATGGAGTTAGAATAATTCCCGTCACCATTATCGGACAGCCCAAGGCTTGTTCCTAATCCTCCGTTAGATGGTGTAATTTCAATCCAGTCATAAACAGGAGCCAAATTATACCCCATATCACCTGAATCGTAAATATAATATCCATAATTATCAGGGCCAAGCGGATCGGTAACTGTAACAAACCCTACAGTAATTTGATATGGAATTGTGCAATCATATCCACCTTCACTCTGGACATGAAGATCAATAGAAATAACCGATCCGTTGATAATATCGCTATTCACGTTTACGGTAAAACCATCAAAAGACTCAACCGTCTCACCGGGTTGAATTTCGTCCCATTCTGCAACGGCATCCACGATGTCTAGCAAATTACCTTCATAGAGAAGTTCGGCTGTTATTCCACTGATGGATAACGCTCCAAGATTAATGAGAGAAACAGCAAAATCTGATGTCTCCCCCGATGGCAATTCGACATTCCCAACAGATGCTAAAAATGCGCCTGACACATCCAGAGGAATTTCAGACTCCCATTCCATTCCTGAGTCATCTGTAATAGTTAGATGCAATTCGAGGGGTTCATGATCAACTGCTTCCTCAGAAATACTCACATTAAACCCTGAGCCAAAAGAAGATTCGCCGACATCAAGGGCATCATAATCTACCATAGATGAAGAAATCGTGACCAACGAAGAAGATGAGCTTAATACTGCCTGAATCCCGGATACGGCTTGCACTCCAAAATTCTTCAGCGGAATGAACACCTCAATTGTTTCTCCCGGGTTGGCTATGTTGTCATTTCCATCTGTAATATAAATAAGGTCATCATCTTCTAAATTTACCAATTTATCTGCCGTAACAATCGCGACAGTTCCTAAATATGGTTTACAATTGTCTTTCGTGACAGTTACAGTAATGTCTCCGGTATTTTCATAATCAAAAAGAAAAGAAGCCAAACCTTCTTCATTTGTGAATTGACTAGCGAAGATTTCATCGTCCCCCATCAATACGGTTACAAACGCATCTTTTACGGAAAAACCGTCTGTGTTCTGTACAAATATTTCAATATAATTTGTGCCGAACAAAATGGTATCCTGATGTATCGCCTGAATAATGGTTGGAGTATCTGTCCATAGGTGCGTGGAAGGGTCTCCCATTAAATTGTGCCAGTGCGTAAAGGTACTGACCCATTGGTTCGGGTTTGTCGGATAGGTAGTAAATAGTGCCAGTTTTCCGCTGGCAAGTGCAGCGCCTGCAGTCCCGACATTTCTCGAAAATATGCCGTCATACATTCCCATATCGACAATATTATTGAATAAAGTATGAGTCCCCCATGTGGCTGTACCAACACAAGCAACACCGCCCTTTGGATTTGTGGGCGTCCCTGCCCGGAAAAACTTTTCCGAGAGAGCTGTAACATCATTCGCAAATGAGCCTGTCCCACAAGTTGGTATGGTTGCGAAAGGTAATTTATATCCATTATTTGCAGCATCTATGTTACTGTCGTCAAATCCGCTGACACCTAAATAACCACGATAGTTAAAATACAGAACGCCTTCTTGTAATTGATTCTGCATCCAGGATGCATAACCGCCATTTCCGTAATTTGTTTGAACATCTTCCATCCCGTGAGCTAGCATAACTTCTTCAACATACTCATTTGTAATAATCGTCGACACCCCTGAAGAACTTGGATCACCCAATAATGATGCTCGTTCATAATATGCAGCTGTTTCATCCAAATAAGTGGCTTTTTCATAATGAATAATTTTATTTACAACGGTCATTAATTCTGTTGTATTTCGAATCGATAATCGCCCGATAAATATTTCAGGAAAGAGATCCGTTCCATTTAACTGTGAATAGGGATGGTCTCCTTCTCCGTTATACCCGGACCATGTATCATAAAATGTTGAAACAGTATAGGTGCCGTTTGCATCCCCGACTAATCCCACAAATTCCGGTGGCGGGTCATAATTCATATAGGCATTTTGTATATAGTTTTTAATACTCGTTGTTGAGCTGCCGGTTTCACTTGTTGATGCAGTATAGACCACATAGCCACGTTCGTGTCTCCACTGAACCAATTGCTGAAAATATGGGTGTCCCTCAGAATTCCCTCCGCAGATGTAAAGAACTGCCGGTTGCTGATACTCGTCTCCGCGTTCAGAAGGCGTATAATTCACTATCATAGATCCATACAATTTTTCAAAAGATTTCGATCGAAGTGGGGGTAAATATTCCGTGGCATTTCGTTCACCAACTTCTTCAATATTTATTTCTACTTCATCAAAAACGGTCAACTTACGTGATTTTGGTAAATATTGATAAGGAACAACACTCACTTGTACAAGTTGGACATCTCTCATCGTCATGCGGTCGGATATCGTTAAATTATCCTCAGGATAAATTGTTTCTGACGTATAGATTTGTGTATCTTTCTCAAATGGTTTATCTAAAGGACTTTGCTCAGATAATCCCTGATATGGATATAGATTAATGTCTTTTTCCACATGAGAACGAAGAACAGTATATGAAAATGTATAATGTTTTGCCGGGTCAACCTGAAAAAGAGTCGTATAGGCGGGGAGCTCAGGTTCGCCTATCTCAGCAGAGACATTACTCCAATCATCTGTTATTCGCACATAATCACCGATGACCTGCGTGTTCAAGTCACCATGGGAAAAATAAATCTTATCTTTTTGATTATCATCATTAAAATATTCAAACGTATTCGAGTTTGCCGTCAAGAGTGTTGCTGCCAGAGTAAGTCCGGTTAGTATCTTTGTCATTCTATTTTGTATATCCATATTATTTAGTGTTTTATCCATCATTTAATTTACGAATAAAAGTGTATTGCTGTTTATCCGTTATGAGAAAGGCCACATTAACTTGCAGCCATTTTTTTCCATTCGCTTACTGAATGGTAACTATGTGGGTATTTCAATGCCATATTCCGCCCTAATCTAATGTTGTCCCGATATATAATACAATAATATTATATATTTTATTGCATTTTATCTTTAAATTACTTCATGTTTTTCAAGAAAATTAAACTAGACATGCGCTTATACATAATAAATTTCCTAATTTTGTCGTTTACTTAACCGTTCATTCTTAACATTATGAAAACGCATTACACATCATTATTTCTTATGATCTGCCTTATCAGCCACGGTCATAGTGAGGGATTGCTCTCAGAGCGCTACCATACATACGAAGAAATTCAAGCCCAACTCGCAGCTTGGGATACCGAATTCGGAGGAAATCCAACTCCTTCGGGAGCCTACCCGGGAAGCGGGATTATTTATCATCTTGAAGGAATTGGTTACTCAACCCAAGACAATCTTCCTTTTAGCGCGGTTCGTCTTTCTTATGATGCAGACACAAATAGTGACAAACCTAAAGTCTTGTTTTTGGGGCAGTGTCATGCGGAAGAAATTTTTGGTGTAGAAATCACAATGGAACTCATTCGAAGGTTTTTATTTCCGACACCTCAATATCCTATTCAAAATATGCGGGCTATATTAGAATCTTCTGAGGTGTGGGTTATCCCGACGCATAATCCTGAGGGGCTGCAGGTTGTCCATGGATTTGAATCTGATACAGGATTTGTTCAAGATGTCAGTTACCGAAAAAACAAACAAGATGTAAACCAAAACGGGGTTTTTGATTTCATCGTGGGAGTCGGAAATGATTCGGACGGAGTGGACTTAAATCGCAATTTCAACTTTAACTGGTTTTTTGGTGACGGACTATACGTGGAAGATAACGCTGGCGGAAATTACCAATCGCACTTTGATTATTACAAAGGAGCTTATCCTTTCTCTGAAACAGAAGTTCAAGCCATCCGTGATTTTGCGATTGAAAAGCAATTTTTACTCTCCATTGCTTACCATAGTTCACGTTCGGGAAATGTTTCTGAAAAAGTTATTTTTCCTTGGATGTGGGCAGCCGGAAAAACCTCTCCGGATTACTCCGTCATCTCTACACTTGGCATTGATATTGCGAATCTCATTCCAAAAGAAGCCGATGTTGGATACTATTCTCCAATCCCGGGCCTCTCACGGAAAGGGAATGCTCACGACTGGTTTTACACAGAAACCGGGTGTATTCAGTACCTCATTGAAACCGGCACGGAAAATATGCAACCGGAAGATACAACCCTTATCGAAGATACCATTGAACGGAGTTTGCGTGGAGCCTTCCACCTGATGAACCGTAGCTTTGGATACGGGCAAGGAGAGTTTGCCGCAGACTCCTATCAAGTCACCGGCATCATCACCGATGAAAATACAGGGCTGCCGGTTGTCGGAGCCATCATTGAAATTGAAGAACTAAGCGGACCAATGCTTAAACCCCGCAAAACGGATGCGTTCGGTCGCTTCCGTCGTCTATTGTCTCAAGGAACCTTTACACTAAATATATCCGCCACCGGATATGAAGCTGTGTCAGAGGAAATCAGTCCCAGTAGCGTGGCGCTACTTGAGGTAAATCACGCACTCACACCATTGCCCGCACATACGCTAACATTACAGATTTCCGCCTCGGATACATCCATTCAATCATTTTCTGTTTTCATCCAAGATGAATACACGACTGACACACTGGAATTATTTCAGGGAGAAAATTCGTTCATCTACCATGAAAACCAATATTCACTGCAAATTCAACATCCTGTTATCCTTCCTGTTTTTCGCTCCTTCACACTTACTCAGGATACAACAATTTTTATTTCGACAGAGAACAGAGAATTACTCTATCATGAGATATTTACCGATTTAGGCGACTGGACAATCGAATCCGGCGGTTGGGTTATTGAAAATGAAGCATTGGCCTCTCAAAGTGAATTAGTCTATCCAAACTCATCATCCGCCATCTCATCAAAACAGATTCATCTCACAGCGGATACTCTTTTAGTATTATCGTTGGATTGGCAGTACGAAGTCGAATGGGAACATGATATTATCACAATCGAAATCCTTGGGGATATGGACACAATCACGTTTATTTGGGATAATCAACATTGGGATAATCATGAAGAATACCTCCCAATTATCACCGAATCCGACTCGATAAAAATTGCAATCAATCTCCAACCGGACAATACATTAGGATACCGGGGAATTCGCATCCATTCCTTATCCCTTCTGTCCGCGTCAGAAACAGCTCAGATTGAACATACGAATGGATTTCTTCCCGCATTCTTCGTTCTGCCGCCTTATCCAAACCCATTCAATCCGATAACGCATATTACTTACAACCTGCCAAATCAAACCAATGTAACTGCTACAATTTATAATATGCTTGGGCAACAGATAGCAACGTTAGTATCCGAGCTTCAATCTCCCGGAGAAAAACACTTGACTTGGGATGCACAATCTCAATCCAGCGGTATATACTTTATTAAAATATCGACAGACAAACAATCAATAACAAAAAAAATCATACTCTTAAAGTAATAGAAAACAATGACTCATAAAACACTCACACTCTTAACACTACTTGCTCTTTTCGTTTCCGGTACTACTTCAGGGAGTCAACAAATACCGCTTTCAAAATTGGCACGGGGAACAACTAAACAAAATACCACCTACGAACGTGGGGAGTATCTTATCATCTTGCCAAACAACGCCTTAATGCCGTATTTGACTGAAACTCAGGCTGGAGACTTCATTGCTTTCAAAAAATCGCAGGGGTTTGATGTAACGGTTATAGCATTGGACACCGAGGATTTATCTACCGCATTGGAAATTAAAGCATATCTTCAATCTTATTATGTATCTCACCCTATGCTGGAGTATGTATTATTAGTCGGAGATGTCAACGGCAGTCTTGCAATCCCGACATTTTTTATTCACTCTGTAAATGAAGATGAAGAGGATGTTACCGATTATCCATACTCATATTTTGATACTGATGCCGGGTCAGAAACCTACGATGTTCTGAACCCGTCCTTTCTTGTTGGACGGTGGTCTGTCCGTAACGGCGGTGATATAAGAAACATAAAAGCTCGGACAATTCAATATTCAAAAATGGATCATCTGAACGCGAGTGATAAGGATTATTTAAACAATGGATTATTAGTTGCCGGAAATTATAAAACATCCAGTGACGGTAATGAAGTCCCTCCGTCTACTTGGCCCGTAACTCCTGTATGGACATCCTACTGGCTCATGGATCGACTTGAGGATTATGGATATACGCAAATTGATACTGCATTTTTTCATGCCGGGTATCAGATTGTAGAAAATCCCACCATCGTGAATGCATGGACATCCGGTGTCGGAATCATTAATTATCGGGGTTGGGGAAATTCACATGGCTGGCATAAACCACTTTTTCATATCGAAGACATTGAGGATATCAACAATGGCTGGAAGCTACCGGTTGTGATGAGTTTGGTATGCAATACCGGGGATTTTGGAGCAGATATTGCTCCGCAAACCGGCCCGGAAAAATGTTTTGGTGAAGAACTATTGACCAGAGGAAGTGTAACAAATCCAAAAGGTGCCGTAGCCGTCGTTGGACCGTCAGACCTCGATACAGACACAAAGTTTAACAATGTGATTTGTGGTGCCATGTGGGATGAATTACTTGATGAACGGCTTACCGAACTTGGACCGGCATTATTTACAGCCAAACAAACAATGATTCATGAGTTTCCTCACCTTGCTTCTCCGGGTGATGTTGTAGAATTTTATCATCATATCTACGGCGTGTTAGGGGACCCAAGTTTACCGGTTTGGCTTCGAAATCCCGGGGAGATGTCGGCATCGATTGAAAATAACACTGATCTGCATCAATCCTTTCTCCACACACAGGTCACAGATGACACAGGCACCCCACTTGAATTCGTGGTCGGAGCATTGATGATGGACGGCGATCTTATCGCTAAAGGACTTTCAACGCCTGACGGTACGTTGTCCATTGATTTTTCTGATGTCCCCGTTGGATATACTCTGGACTTATATCTGAACAAATCTCAGTTTGTGCAGAAACATATTCAGTTAACATTTACCGAAGATGATGGCTCACCTTACAACCCTGATGTCTATGCAGAATTTGATGTAACACCCATTCTTGATAACGGAGTATCTTGGTTTTCCTCCAACACGACAGAAACTATCGCTCTTAACATCAGCAATTCTACGTCAGAATCATTCCAAAATATTGAAGCATCTCTTAGCATATTAAGTAATGATATTATTAACATTACAGCCACAACCGTTTCCATGGATTTACCGGCATATTCGACTGTCTCAACTGAAGGGATGCTCACCGGAACTGTCAATAATATCCCCATAGGATTTCGTATCCCCTTCCGGGTTGAGTTCTCCTTAGATGGAAACATCATTGCAGAAAACACGATACATGTTTTAGTCGGTCCCATTGAGGAAAACAACCCGTCACCTCCGGACGAATACGGGTATTGGGCATACGACAGCCATGACAACGGATATGCGGAAACTCCCGTTTACAATTGGGTGGAATTAAATCCTGAAAATGGCGGTTCGGGGATAAATCTAAATCTGACGGACGATACCCAGACAACTGTGGATATTAGTTTCCCCTTCACTTATTATGGTCAAGACTATTCGTCTGCGAATGTCTGTTCCAACGGATGGCTTTCCTTCGAAGAAAGTCCGGTGCCGTACTTTTGGAATTTCTCCATCCCGATGTCTTTAGGGCCTTCAGCGATGGTCGCACCTTTTTATGATGATTTGGATGACAACAATGGAACTGAACCTTTTAACGTGTTCTACTTGTCGGAAGCCGATCGATTTATTATTCAGTGGGATGCAGTATCAAACGGTGAAGATGACGAATTTTGTCCGAGTTGTGTAAAAGAAACATTCCAAGTGATTTTACTGAATCATGCAGTATACCCAACCACTACCGGCGACGGGGAGATCATCTTTCAGTACAAAGAAATTCATGATATTGATTCCAACGGTAATTTCAGTACAATCGGAATTGAATCTCCAAATCAAAATGATGGCGTTCAGTATTTATTTTCCGGACAGCTTTCTCCCGGTGCTTCACCATTAGAAAACGGACTTGCTATAAAGTTCACTACCGATGCTCCAACTGAAGTATTGGCAATTTATGAGGACAATCCATCCA
>JACKQG010007103.1_pt1 | contig 11452 bp, 11 predicted proteins | sample 8237621 | NCBI WGS metagenome assembly JACKQG01 (sample SAMN15677084, study PRJNA649215) | marine metagenome | biome: marine; feature: Black Sea; material: saline water; isolation source: suspended particulate matter (SPM) from the Black Sea western gyre | collected 2013-06-09/2013-06-10 | depth... | reverse complement strand
TATTTGCAATTGTAACCGAATTACGCGCTTCCTTTGGGGGTTGGGTATAATTAGCCCTGTTATCCAATCCCTGATTACCCACTACCGAGGCTTTTATGTCCAATCCCCTTGTTGAATGTGTTAGCAATTTCTCCGAAGGCCGCCGCCCGGAGGTGATTCAAGCCATCTCGGACTCGATTGCTGCCGTGAATGGCGTTTATGTACTCGATCATCATATGGATGGCGATCACAACCGCACCGTAATCACCTACGTGGGTTCGCCCGCCGGAGTAGAAGAAGCCGCCTTCCGTAGTATTGCCAAAGCCGCCGAACTCATCAATCTCGACGAGCATGAGGGCGCGCATCCCCGCATCGGGGCCACGGATGTGGTGCCCTTCATTCCCATCTCCGACGTGACGATGCAAGAATGCGTCGAAATCGCTCGCCGGGTGGGGCAGCGCGTCGGCGAAGAGTTGGACATACCCATGTATCTCTACGAAGAAGCCGCCCAACGCCCCGACCGTGTGCGCCTGGAAGTCATCCGCAAAGGCGAGTACGAAACCCTCAAAGAAACCATCGCCACAGACCCCTTCCGTGCGCCCGATTATGGCCCCAAAAAACTCGGCACCGCCGGAGCAACCGTCATCGGAGCGCGCGAGTTTCTGGTTGCCTATAACGTCTATCTGACCACGGATGATGTCGAAATCGCCAAAAAGATTGCCAAGTCCATTCGCCACTCCTCCGGCGGGCTGCGCTACGTCAAAGGGTTGGGCCTGCTCGTGGATGGCATGGCGCAGGTCTCGATGAATTTGACCAACTTCCGCAAGACGCCCCTGGCGCTGGTCGTCGAAACCATCCGGCGCGAGGCACAACGCTACGGGGTGGGCATCCGCCACAGCGAGTTGGTCGGCCTGATTCCGCAAGACGCCCTCGTCGACGCGGCGGTGTGGTACACGCAGATGGATCAGTTCAAGCCGGAGCAAGTTTTAGAAAAGAAATTATACGCCGCGATGGAAGCGTCAGGACGTCAGAACGTCGGGACGTCCGACTCATTTATAGACGCGCTTGCCGAGGGGAAACCTACCCCCGGGGGCGGCTCCGCCGCGGCCTATGCCGGAGCGATGGGGGCGGGGCTGGTCTCGATGGTGGCGCGCCTGACCCTGGGCAAAAAGAAATATGCCGAGGTGGAATCCCAGATGCAGGCCATCCTCGACGAATCCGAGTCCCTGCGCGCCGACCTGACTGAAGCCGTAACGCGCGACGCGGCCGCCTTCGATGGCATTATGGGCGCCTTCAAACTCGCCAAAGATGATCCCAACCGCGGGCAGGCCATCCAGGATGCCACCTTGCACGCGGCAAAAGTTCCATTAGAAGTGGCGCAGAAATCCCTGCGCGTGATGGAGTTGGCGCTGCAAGCCGTCAGCGCGGGCAACCTCAACGCCATCACCGATGCCGGCACCGGCGCAGCCATGGCGCAAGCCGCCCTGAGCGGCGCGGGCTACAATGTGTGTATCAATATTTTGGGCCTGAAGGATAAAGTCGTTGCCGAAAATCTCGTCAATGAGGTGGAAGCGCTTAAAGCAAAATCCACTGAATTGCAAGAAAAACTTCGTGAGCAGCTTACAGAGCGCGGCGGATTGGCATTAGCATGACGTTTCGACGGACGACGGACGACGGACGACGGAGAGCGGTTAGCAGTCAGCGGGGAGCAATTTGTTTTTGGCTACTCATATTTGTGTTGGCTCTGTCTGCCTGCGCGGCTAACAACGTCGAACGCCCGACGCCCGACGCCAAGACCCCCGTCGCAACCCAACCTGCAACCTTAAACATTCAATCTTCAACCCTGACCTCCACACCCCTGCCAAGCGCGACCGTTACGAAACTTCCATCACCCACACCGCTGCCCTGCACCACTGAATTCTGCATCCAAGCGGGGCATTTTATCTTGCAACGGCCCATCGCTGCCGATCTCGTGGATGTAATTGACCCCACCTACCGCTACGGCAACACCGCCAATGCTCTGCGCAAAACCCACCATGGCGTAGAATTCGTCAATCCGCAGGGTACGCCCGTGCTGGCCGCCGCCGATGGTCTGGTCATCATCGCCGGGAATGATTATCAAGACCCCTTGGCAGATTTTCCGGCCTTTTACGGGAATTTGGTCGTCATCGAACACACCTTTACCAGTGACCAGCTACCGGGATATCAGATGCCGGTTTACACACTCTATGGGCATCTCTCCGAAGTGCGCGCCGAAGCGGGGCAACACGTCAGCGCCGGGGATGTGGTTGGACTGGTGGGCTTCACCGGAGCAGCGATTGGCGAACATCTGCATTTCGAGGTGCGTCAGGGCGAGAACCATTACCGGGCGACGCGCAACCCAGAGTTATGGCTGTCACCCCACCTTGATGAGTCCGAACAGCCCACCGGGGCCATCGCCGGGCATATTGTGGATGAATACGGCAATTCCATCTATATCCCCACCATTACCATTGAACAAATTGATCCAACAAACGGCGCTACCCTGGCGGTGTACTATCTCGAAGGCTATGCCGATTGGACAGTCAACGGCGACGACGAATGGGGTGAGGCTTTCGCCCTGGGCGACATCCCCGCAGGCCGGTACCGCGTCAGTTTTGTGGCCCGCGGCCTGCAAAACTACGAAATCGAAGTGCTGCCCGGCATGGTAACAGTCATCACCTTTGATGCGGGAAAAAATAACTAACCACGAAGACACAAAGGCTCAAAGAAAAAATTCTTGGTGGCTTTGTGATGAAAATTATATACTCACCACAAAAAGGAAACACACTATGGGCCTCAAACCTGACCACTGGATTCGCAAAATGGCACAAGAACAGCGTATGATCGAACCCTTCGAGCCGGGGCAAGTGCGCAACGGGGTAATTTCGTATGGCGTTTCATCCTACGGCTACGACATCCGCGTGGCCGATGAATTCAAAATTTTCACCAACGTCTATTCGGCAATGGTGGACCCCAAAAATTTTGATCCCAAATCGATGGTCGATTTCAAGGGCGATGTGTGCGTGATTCCCCCCAACTCTTTCGTGCTAACCCGCACAATGGAATATTTCCGCATTCCGCGCGGGGTGCTTACCATTTGTCTCGGCAAATCCACCTATGCTCGCTGCGGCCTGATCGTCAACGTGACCCCTTTCGAGCCAGAGTGGGAGGGTTACGTAACCCTCGAAATCTCCAACACCACCCCGCTGCCCGCCAAAATTTACTCCAATGAGGGCATCGCCCAGGTCTTGTTCTTCGAGGCCGATGAAGAATGCGAAATCTCGTATGCCGACAAAAAGGGCAAATACCAATATCAACAGGCCATTGAGTTGCCAAAACTTTAGTGCACCACAAAGACGCGAAGAACGCCAAGAAAGGATTAAGAAAAACTTAGCGACCTTGGCGTCTTTGCGGTTCAAATTATGAGAGAAACAAACTATATCGCCACTTTTTCCATCGTTGCCCACGACCCCGAAGAGCAGGCCTGGGGCGTGGCGGTAGCCTCCAAATTTTTGGCGGTTGGCTCCGTCGTGCCCTGGGCGCGGGTCGGGGCGGGAGCGGTTGCCACGCAAGCGTTTGCCAATACATCCTTTGGCCCGCGCGGGCTGTCTATGATGGAACGCGGCCAATCCGCCGAAGATGTGTTGGCCGGATTAATCGCCGCGGATGAGAGCCGGGCGCGGCGTCAGGTGGGTCTTATAGACCGGGCCGGAGGCTCGGCCACCTACACCGGTGAGGACTGCAAACCCTGGGCCGGGGGCTACGCACAAAGCGGATACGCGGTTCAGGGCAACCTGCTCGAAGGGCCAAGCGTGCTCGAGACGATGGCCGAAACTTTCGAGCGCCAAGGCGGGCGCTTGCCCGAAAGGCTCCACGCCGCCCTGCTGGCCGGAGATCGCGCCGGGGGCGACAAACGCGGCCGCCAGAGTGCGGCGATACTTGTCGCCAAAGCGGCGGGCGGCTACGGCAACTTCAACGACCGCTGGATCGACTACCGCGTGGATAACGCTCCCAACCCGGTGAAGCAACTCGGTGAATTGCTACGGCTGCACATCATCCACAACGAAACCAGCCCGCGGGAACAGCAAGTCACGCTGCAGGGTGAGATTCTTCAAAAATTACAGATATTGATGACAGAACGGGGATTTTACGCGGGCGACATCCACGGCGAATATGATGCCGCCACGCGTCAGGCGTTGGCGATGCTGGTGGCGTATGAAAATATCAACGAGCGTACCGATTTGGATGAGGGCCGCATGGATCAGATTGCATTTGACTTTTTATTGCCAGACCTGTCAGGTTCAGATTACCACTCTAGCTCGTAACGTTTGATTTCAATAGCGCGCTTTTTCAATTCCGCAATCAACGCATCGGAGGAAACATCTTTGCCGGGGGCCAGCAGGCCGCGCTTTTGGATGTCGCCGTTCAGGATCATCTGCGCGCCGATGCTGGCGGTATAGCCCACGGTGCGCTGCATGGCGAGCAGGCCGGTTGCCAAATCGCGGCGGTCTACCATCTGGTAGATGATGCGTTTGCGCTGCCCATCTTTGACGCCGCGCACGTCGATGCGGATGGCAGCAATATCGCGCTCATCCGAGGCGTATTGCAGTTGCGGGGCGAGCAGATCATGCACAAGTTGACGCGGCGAAACCTGAAGTTCGCCGACCTGAAGCGGTTCCTCGCTCAGGAAGCCCAACTCAACCATTTTTTTCCAATAGGCCGAATGTCCCGGCCAGCGCAGCGAGTAGCGCCCTGTCGAACGGGTAGTTTCCTTGATGCCAAAGACATCCAGATATTTGACCGCATCGCCGTTATAGTACGCTTCCATGCGACCAATATCTTCCACATCCAAGATATGGGTAAATTCTTCGCTGAACATCTGGCTGGGGGTCAGGTCAATCACTTGACCATCTCTGAGCATACGCGCCGGGCGCTGGTAGGCGCTGAGCACGCCCGCAAAAGTCCACGAGATTTTGTATTTCAGGGGGTTATTCGCCGCCTGGGGTTCAGGAACTCCCGTCCCATAAGCGTGCAATTCATGAACTTCATCCAACTCTCCAAGCGCGCGCCCCACGAGGACAAGGTCAATGCCCGGATCAAGGCCAAACTCGGGCAGCAGAGTCAGGCCGCGGGCCGCGGCTGAACGTCCCAATTCGGCATAATCGGGCAGGGCATACGAGGTCTCTACAAAATGCGCGCCACTGTCAATCGCCAACCGCGCCATTTCCAGGCGAAAATTTTGCGGCAGCAGGGCAATGACCGCATCGGTAGCGCGCATCAACTCACGCACACGGTCATGCTCGCGCACATCGAGCTGAACCGGAGTGACTTTATGGCTGTTGAGTTGGTTGGAATAGGCGCGCAGCGCTTTGAGATTGGTATCGGCGGCAGTGATGTGTGAAACTTGGGCGCTGTTTGTCAGATCGTATAGAGCAGCTTTGCCCTGAAGCCCAACTCCAAGTAAGAGTATTTTCATGGATGGTTCTCCTCAAACGCTGATTTTTTGTGAAATTCCGATTGAACTACGTCTATTTTCCGGATTCTACCAATAGAAGTATAAAAAATTCAAAAAAATCGTGGAAGTTTTGCTTGCCTGACTGTCATATTATCTTGTTTTCTTTTATAATCTTAAGGTGATATGTATTTTACATTTTTCACGTAATATTCCATTGTCTATTACAACATAGAAATCAACATGGAGGATTAGGAGGTGCCTGGCACACAAATATATCTGTTATGTTCGTGTATAGAAAATTCAATCGAAAAAACAATAACACCCTTTTGGAGGAGGAAGTACGAAATGTCTAAAAAATTATTCCCGATTGTAGCTTTATTAATGGTGCTTGCGCTTGTATTTGGCAGCCTGCCTGTTGCCGCTGGCAACGCCGCTCAGGAAGCTGGCTACGGCGCAACTCTGGCGACCGTTCAGGAACGTGGTTATGTGATCTGCGGCGGCAACGCCTCCGTACCTGGTTTTGGTTTCCTGGATGAAGCTGGTGACTATCAGGGTTTCGACATTGATTTTTGTAAAGCTGTTGCGGCTGCCGTTTTTGGCGACGCTGAAGCTTACGAAATTCGCCCGCTTAGCTCGCAGGAGCGCTTCTCGGCTCTGCAAAGTGGCGAGATTGACGTCTTGATCCGCAACACCACCTGGACCCTGACCCGCGACACCGAAGTTGGCGCTAACTTTGTTCACACCACCTTCTATGATGGGCAAGGCTTCATCGTCCGCAAGGCTGATGGCATCAACACTCTCGAAGATATGGATGGCGGCACCGTCTGCGTTCAGACCGGCACCACCACCGAAGCTAACCTGGCCGACACCTTCGCCGCACGTGGCATCAGCTACGAACCGGTTGTTTATGAAGATGTTGAAACTGGCTGGACCACTTACGAAGAAGGTCGCTGCGACTCCTACACCACCGACAAATCTGGTTTGGTTGCCCGGCAGACTCTGCTGTCCGTTCCCGAAGATCACATGATCCTCGACGAGACCATCTCGAAAGAACCCCTCGGCCCCGTTGTTCGCCACGGTGACGATCAGTGGTTCGATATTGTTCAGTGGACTGTTTTCGCCACCTTCTTCGCTGAAGAACACGGTATCACATCCGAAAACGCTGCCGATATGATGGCTGCTACCACCAATCCTCGCGAAATGTCCTTCTTCGGCGCTGAGGGCGACTTGGGCGTCAAACTGGGCTTGAGCAACGACTGGGCTTACAACATAGTCAGCCTGGTTGGTAACTACGCCGAAATCTACAATCGCAACCTCGGCCCCGACACCGCAACCTACATTCCCCGCGGTTTGAACAGCCTGTACACCGACGGCGGTCTGCTCTACGCTCCGCCTTTCCGCTAAACAACGCATGATCAACTGGGGGGGTCTACATAACTATGTAATACGGATTGGGGCATTGTCAGGTTGGCAATGCCCCAATCCGAATCTGTCAGAGCAAGCTTCAATTTCAGACGAAGAAAACTTAGTTTTCAATCAAGTTTCTCTTTCGGGGAGTTTCGCCTATGGAAAAAACACATACCACTCAACAAGCCACCATCCCCTTTTGGCGAGATGAGCGCGTTTTGCGTGTATTGGGGCAAATTATCTTCCTCATCGCCGTCATCGTCTTTGGTTATTATATCTACAATAATATGATAACCGCCCTGGCAAAACAGGGGATGACACCTAGCTTTGCCTTTTTGAATCAGACAGCTGGTTTCGACATCGGTGAACGCCTCATCGAATACGAACGGGCCGACTTCAACAAAAGGGCTGTGCTGGTAGCCGTTCTAAACACGGTACAAGTCAGTATTGTCGGTATTATTCTTTCAACAATCTTGGGGGTCTTTCTCGGTATCGCTCGGCTCTCAACCAATTTCCTGGTTGCAAAACTATCCAGCATCTATCTCGAAATTTTGCGGAACATCCCGTTGCTGGTGTTGCTCATCTTTTGGTATACCGGCATCTTCATCACGTTGCCACGCGTCAAAGAGGCAATCTCACTTGGGACGTCCATTTTTATCAGCAACCGCGGCATGGTTATTCCCTGGGGTATTCCCACCGAAACCTGGCGCGCCTATCTGATTGTTCTAGGCGTGGGAATTGTGCTATCAGCCATTGTCAATTGGCAACTCAACCTGGTTGGTAAACGTACGGGGCGCCCACCGTTGGTGACGCTCTGGACAATCATCACTTTTCTGGCCGTCGCCATCATCGGCTGGATTGCCCTGCCGCAATCGCCACTAACCCTTGATCTGCCCACGCTTCAGGGGCTGAACTTCAAAGGTGGCTATACGTTCTCGCCAGAGTATCTTGCACTGCTTTCTGGTTTGGTCATCTACACCGCCGCGTTTGTGGGAGAAATCGTTCGGGCAGGAATTCTCTCAGTTTCCAAAGGACAGATTGAAGCCTCCCGTGCCCTGGGATTGAATGCCTTCCAAACCCTGCGCCTGATCGTCTTCCCGCAGGCAATGCGCGTGATTGTGCCACCGCTGACCAGCCAATATCTGAACCTGACGAAGAACTCATCTCTGGCGGTTGCAATCGGGTATCCTGATCTATTCGCCATCGCAGGGACGATGCATAATCAAACCGGGCGCTCGGTTGAGGTGATCGCCCTGATGATGGGCATTTATCTCTCAACCAGCTTGATAACGTCAGTGTTTATGAATTTCTATAACAAGAAAATAAAATTGGTGGAGCGATAGCCATGACGACAACTACTGCAAAATCAAAAGTCTTGCCACCGCCCACCGAGCGATACTCCCTGTTAGGCTGGCTGCATAAGAATTTATTCAGCACCTGGTATAACGCTCTGCTCACACTGTTCGCCGCCTGGCTCACTTACGCCATGCTGAAGCCAACCCTCACATGGATTTTTGGTGAAGCCCGTTGGGATGTTATTTCTGCCAACCTGAAGCTTTTTATGATTGGACGTTATCCCATTGAGCAAGAGTGGCGCGTTTGGGCAGCCCTTTTCCTGCTCACCTGGGTGATTGGCCTGTCTTGGGGTTCATGGGTAAAGAAATTTGAATTATCGGGACTCGTCCTTTTGCTGATTCCGGTATTCATGGCGCTTTTGCCCTTCAGCATGGACGACCGCCTGAAAATTTTGGGCTTGAGTGTTTTTAGTTTGATCGGTTATGTAATCGCAAAATCACAACCAGCCACTTTTTCAAAGGTCAGCATCTTTGCCTGGTTGCTCTACTTCCCGGTGGGTTTGCTGATTATTCGAGGGCTAACTGGGGATGAAGGATTCTTCCCCGTTGTAGACACTCAGCTCTGGGGTGGTCTGATGCTCACCGTCTTGTTATCGGTACTGGGCATTATGTTTTCCTTCCCCATCGGTGTTTCACTGGCATTGGGACGGCAATCAAAACTGCCCATTATCAGTTGGATCAGCATTGGATTCATTGAAACGATACGCGGTGTTCCGCTGATTACGATCTTGTTTATGATGGATTTGATGCTGCCGTTGTTCTTGCCATCTGAGATCCGTATCGAAAGTATCATCCGGGCGCTGGTCGGGATTACTTTCTTCAGCGCCGCTTATATGGCCGAAAATGTGCGCGGCGGCTTGCAATCGATTCCCAGGGGTCAGCATGAAGCTTCCCACGCGCTGGGGTTGAGCGGTTTCCAAACCATGGCGTTTATCATTATGCCGCAAGCGCTGCGGGCCGTTATCCCGATTTTGGTAAGCCAGTTTATCGGCTTATTGAAAGACACCACCCTAGTGATGATCCTGAGCCTGTTCGACATCCTGGGCATCGGGAAAGCCGTCCTCGGCAACCCAGACTATATCGGGACTTCGCGCGAGGTATATCTCTTTATTGCCGCCGTATTCTGGATTTTGAGCTATGGTATGTCGTATGCCAGCCAACGCCTGGAAACTGCTCTGGGCCTGGGCGAACGATAGTCCGACTGCAACCTTAAATCAGGAGTTTATAAGATGAGTGAAAATAATAATAACGACCCCATTATCGTTTGCCAGGATGTACATAAATGGTACGGGCAGTTTCATGCCCTGCGTGGCATTGATATGGAAGTTCGAAAAGGCGAGGTGATTGTGATCTTCGGTCCCTCCGGGTCGGGAAAATCAACCTTCATCCGCACCATCAACCGGCTAGAAGAACATCAGAGCGGACAAATCGTCGTTGATAGCATTGAGTTGACGCATGATGTGCGCAATATCGAAGCTATCCGCAAGGAAACCGGGATGGTTTTCCAGCAATTCAATCTCTTCCCGCACCTGACGGTGTTGCAAAATATCACTCTGGCCCCGTTACAAGTACACAAGTGGAAGAAAGAAAAAGCCGAAGAAATTGCCATGCAGCTTTTAGAGCGTGTGGGCATCCCCGAGCAAGCCGAAAAATTCCCCGGCCAACTCTCTGGCGGCCAGCAACAGCGCGTGGCGATTGCCCGCGCCCTGGCAATGCAGCTCAAGATCATGCTCTTTGATGAGCCAACTTCAGCCCTCGACCCCGAGATGATTAAAGAAGTGCTCGATGTAATGACCGAACTGGCCGAGAGCGGCATGACCATGCTGGTTGTAACACACGAAATGGGCTTTGCCCGCAGTGTGGCCGATCGCATGTTCTTCTTCGATGAAGGCCAGATCGTAGAAAGTGGCTCACCGGAAGACATCTACAACAATCCGCAAGAAGATCGCACCAAGCTGTTCCTCTCGCAGATTTTGCAACATTAGAAATTCAGTATCAAAAAAAAACAGGCGGACAGGGGATGGGTCTGCCTGTTTTTGATTCCCGCAAGAAAAAAATGACCTGTTCATACTACGATTACCCATACATGCAGAATGCCGCAAGTATTTTCCAAAAAAATGTAATGGTCAAATGAAGATTGAACACCGCAGAGAATGCAAAGATCGCTGGGTTATAAATATTTTTCTCTGCGTTCGCCTGTGCCCTTTCGGGTACCGAGCTCTCAGCGGTGCAAATTTGCTTGAGTTTTGTTCAAGCTTTTGTTAACCACTACACATTTTCAAAAAACAATCGTATCACTCATCGATTCGCAAGATGTGCATTCAAAAATATGCGGCCACAAAACAATCGGCATAGATTTCGGCACGATACTTTCGATTATTAATATTTTTTTATAATTTACAAAATAATCATTGACTTTCATCTTGATTTCGGCTACATTATTAACTATGGAAGCTCTCAGCGATATTGACAGAATTATCCTCGCCGAACTACAAGGCGACGCCCGCATCAGCAACGCGGAATTGGCGCGCCGGGCCAATCTTTCTGCACCGGCAACATTAGCACGCGTGCGACGACTCGAAGAAGCGGGCATTATTCAAGGCTATGCTGCCCAATTGGACCGCCAGCAAATTGGCTACGATATGTTATGTTTCGTCAGCGTCAGCCTGCAACTACACGAAATCCATCAGGTGACGGGCTTCCACGAGGCCTTGCAAGAAATGCCCGAAGTGCTGGAATGCCATCACGTCACCGGCGATTATGATTATCTGCTCAAAATCGTGGCGCACAACACCGATGATCTGGAAGATTTTCTCGTCAATCGTCTAACCCCCATTCCCGGCGTGGCGCGCATCCACACCAGCCTGGTGCTGCGCGAGACGAAATCTACTACAGTAATACCGCTAGAGTAGCGCATTTGAACCGCGAAGACGCTAAGAGCGCCAAGAAAAACAAAATGGGAAATCTTTGCGATCTTCGCGTCTTGGCGGTGATTTTTTTGTTTTTCGTGCTAAAAAATCAATTGTTAGATTTAATCACCCAAAACCTGTAAGGAGACCCTCATGTCCGAACCCCACTACAAAACCATGGGCCAGCAATTTGGCCGCCGTTCCTGGGCGGAACCCTGGAAGATCAAAATGGTTGAACCCATCCACATGATTACGCGTGCCGAGCGCGAAAAAGCCGCCGCCGATGCGGGCTACAACACCTTTTTGCTGCGCTCCGAAGATGTCTA
>JACKQG010007102.1_pt1 | contig 11452 bp, 10 predicted proteins | sample 8237621 | NCBI WGS metagenome assembly JACKQG01 (sample SAMN15677084, study PRJNA649215) | marine metagenome | biome: marine; feature: Black Sea; material: saline water; isolation source: suspended particulate matter (SPM) from the Black Sea western gyre | collected 2013-06-09/2013-06-10 | depth... | reverse complement strand
TTTGGTTTGGGATCTTTGGTTGTGGATCTTTGGTTTAGGATTCTTGGTTTAGGTTATGACCTAAGTTATGCAAATAGGAGTATCGGCCCTTCCCATATCAGTTTTGGTGCCCGAGGCTTCAAATCAACGAGCCTCGTTCGAATCTACCCTGATGGGGGTGGAGAGAATAGCGATTTTGAGGGAGACTCATCCGGTGGATCGATTGACTTTGGTCGTCCCTTGGATCGGAAAAACAGAATCGACCTAAGACTTTCCTCCACGGACAATCGATTTACCCATGAATCGGGTCCTGTTCTGACGCCAACCGATCTCATTGATAACGCCATCCAAGACGGGCGAGCAAACAGTGCAAGGCTTTCCTTTACCCACGACACGCGTTTTGATCCCTTTAGCCCAAGAGAGGGGCGATATGAGCGCTTTGCCACCGAATGGGGAGGCGGTATGTTGGGCGGAGAGTTCTCTTATGGAAAACAGACCATAGATTTTCGCACTTACCATCCCATGGGAGAAAAGTGGGTTTTTGCCTCGCGGTATACAGGCGGAATCATTGGAGGGTCTGCCCCAGCAACGACCCTCTTCTGGGTTGGTGGTGCCAACAGTCTGCGTGGGTACGAGGTAGGAGAACAAAAAGGGAAGTTCATGGCTTTATCCAATGTGGAGTTCCGGTATTCTCCCCCTGACAGCCCCTACGGTCTTGTTGCCTTCGTGGACATGGGAACGACGTCAAATGAGTGGAAATCCCTCTCTTTCAAGAACCCTCTCATTGGGGCTGGAATAGGGTTCCGCATGCAGGTGGGGTTTTTTGGGGTTGCACCGATTCGATTTGACCTCGGGTACAACTTTGAAGATGGAAACACCCAATTCCACTTCAGCGTCGGTCACCTTTTCTAGCGTGTGGACCCTAGAAAGTCTAGCCACCCTTGTCGGTGGACAAGTAAAGGGAAAGGGGACAACCCCCGTCCTAGCACTCTGTTCCTCTAACAACCCCATTCAAGGAGGGTTGGGGCTTGCTCTCACCCCACAATCTGCAGATTCTCTGCGCACTTTCGGAGCGATACCCCTAGCGACATCTGCCGAGGGTCCCGCTCTTCTGCACCCCCAACCTAAAGTCGCTTTTGCTCAACTCTTAGTCGCTTTACGCCCCCCCCTCGCACAAGTCGCAGTCGGTATTCATCCCCAAGCAGCAGTGGACGAGACTGCAACGATTGACCCACAAGCATCACTCTCTGCCTTCGCTTTTGTAGGACCCCATGCCGTGGTTGAACAAGGAGCTACCCTCCACCCATTCTCCCACTTGGGCAACCGGTCTATCCTTGCCCAAGACGCCGTTCTTATGCCTCACGCAACCGTTATGGAAGATTGCACTATTGGTGCCAGAAGTGTGATAGGGGCTGGTTCTGTCATCGGAGCCCAAGGCTTTGCGATTCATCCCGTGAAGGGGCATCCTAGGCGCCTTCCCCACCGAGGTGGAGTCGTTATTGGATCCGATGTCGTCTTGGGGGGGCTGAATACGATTGATGGAGGCATGATTGATCCCACCCGCATTGGTGAAGGGAGTCAAACTGATGGTCTTTGCCATATTGCCCATAACGTGACTTTGGGCAAGTCCGCACTCTTGGCTGCCCAAACAGGTATTGCAGGAAGCACAAAGGTGGGTGATCGTTTCGTTGCTGCTGGACAAGTGGGGTTGGCCGATCATCTCCAGATTGGGGAAGATGTAACCGCAGCTGCCGCTTCAAAGGTGCTAAGGGATGTTCCAAAAGGAGATACCATTGCCGGATTTCCTGCACGCCCCTATAAAGAGACCCTGCGACTTTGGGCTCTCTTGAAACGCCTCCCTGAAATCTGGAAGAAGGAACGAAAGGGGTGACTGTCCACCCCCAAGCCAAGATTGACCCTTCTGTCCAAGTGGGGGCATCCTGCCATATCGGTCCATCGGTGCAGATTGAGAAAGATGTGGTTTTGGCTGATTCGGTGCGGATTGAAGGGGATGTCGTGGTGGGAGCCGGGTCCCGTCTCTCAAGGGGTGTCACGATTGGAGCTCCTCAACATCTTGCTCACTTAGATTCTGACCACGCCACCCGGATTGGTGCCGGAGCGGTTCTTCGAGAGTTTGTTACAGTACATGGCTCCACGGGAGACACGCCCACTACCCTCGGTAAAGATGTCTTCTTGATGGCCCTCTGCCATGTGGGTCATGATTCTTGCTTAGGAGATGGTGTCGTTCTGACCAACCTTGTCCAACTGGCTGGTCATGTTGTGGTGGGCGATCGTGCGGTGATTGGAGGAGGTACGATGGTCCATCAGTTCTTAGAGATCGGAACGTGTGCCATGGTTGCTGGGATGTCCCCCATCCGTGCTTCGGTCCCCCCTTTTTCCCTCGTTGCTGATCATGGATTTGGCACAGAGATACTGGGTGTGAACAGACGTGGTCTTCCTGACGCTCAAACGAGAAAAGAGGCGGTTGCCGCAATGCGCATCTATAGGGATGGCAAGAACTCCGAAGAGATTCTTCTTGCATTGGAGAATACCGACACACCTCCAGCACGAGAACTCCGTCTCTTTCTCTTGAAGTGGAAGAAGAGTTGCAGGTGGCACCGTTGAATCCCACTCAGTCGTTGACCCCCAAATCCCATCAAGTTTTCTTGGCGGGATTGGGGCGGATGGGCTCGCTCCATCTCTCCCATATTCTCACCAGAAGTGATTGCGAGTTGGTCGGATGTTTTGATCCTGACCCTCAGCGCCTTGAGGTTCTCCCCCAAGGAATCGCTCGGACGACCGATTTCTCGGAGGCACTTTCGTGGACCTTTGATACCGCGGTCGTCGCTGCTCCCACTCAAGCCCACGCCCCCACGGTTCTCCCCCTCCTCGCTAAGGGCGTACATACCCTCGTTGAGAAACCGATCGCTGGAACCGTTGCTCAGGCTAGGGAGATGGTGGACGCTGCCAAAGAAGGGGGTCTTGCATTGATGGTGGGGCATATTGAACGGCATAATCCCATGATTCAAACATTGGCTCGCCTCCTTGAAACCCTACCGCCCCCCCGCTTGGTCTCTGCAACGCGTCTCGCTCCTAGACCCGGTCGTATCGTAGGGGATGGAATCATCTTGGATTCGCTAATACACGATGTGGATATCCTCGCCCAGCTCTTTGGCAAACTGACTCTTAGGGAAGGTGTGGGAACCCAAGGACCTGATGGCTCGCCCGATGCCGCACGCCTCTCCTTACGTGCTGGTGATACCACTGCCCATCTCTTTTCCAGTTGGAGAACCGAGAGACGACATCGCACTCTTTCTGTATTGACCGAAGACGCACTCCTCTTGGGAGACTATATCGCTCAGACTCTCCTCAAGTATCCTCTCCAAGGGGGGCATCCTGAATCCCTCGTGGAATCGCCCCCCCATGGAGAAGACAATCTGGACCGACAACTCTCCGTTTTTTTAGAGCGAACGAAGCATCCCTCCCCTCCCCAAGAACCTTTGGATGGATTGGAAATTGTTCTAGAGGCAACCGAAAGCCTTACCAGTGTCTCCTCCTAGGGTCGCCGCACTCATCGTCTCTTACGAGGCGCCCGCCCATCTCATCAAAGATCTCTTGGATAGTTTACGCCATGAACCCCTAACACGCGTTCTCGTGGTAGACAACGCCAGCGAAGACGATGGAGGCGTTTCCCTTGCTCAAGAAAGAGGTGCAGAGATTCTTTCTCTGCCCACAAATAGGGGCTTTGGGGCAGCTGTCAACGCAGGAATGGCGTTATTGGACGAAGAGTGGGTCTTGGTCCTGAACTTTGATATTACTGCGCAACGAGGTGCTGTCAACGCATTGCTTCGCGCAGCTACGCACCCTAAAATCGCTTCAATCGCACCTAAGATTCTCCTCTTTGACCACCCCAAGCACCTTGATTGTGTAGGGACACAAGTCCATCCAGGATTCCTGGCAGCAAACCGTGGAATTGGTCAACCTGACTTGGGGCAGTTTGATGCGAACGAACCGATCTTGGGCTCCTGTTTTGGTGCCGCCTTCATCAATCGAAAAGCGTTCCAAGATGTCGGCGACCTGTGGGCACCCTACTTCCTCTATTATGAGGACATAGATTGGTGTTGGCGAGCACGCATAAAGGGATGGACCATTCTCTCTGCTCCACAATCTACTTTCGTCCATCGCCATTCTTGGCACCTACGCCACAAGCCGACTGCTGAGAAATACTATTGGGTTCAGAGTAATCTCCTGTTAGCACTCGTTCGTTTGGGGGAACCAAAGAGGGCGATCCTGGAAATCCTGCGACGTATCAAAGCTCTCCTCCACCGAGCCAGCAAAGAACCCGACCTTCGAGGTGCTACTCTCCGCCTCCTAATCCGATTCGTCTCTCTTTTTCCCAAAGCGGTTGCCTCTAGGTTCACCACCCAGAAAGGGCGCGTCGTTTCGGATGGGATGCTCTTCGCCTTTTCTGAGGGACATCGAGGCTGTTTTGACGATACGGGGTATTCCCCCCTGCAGGGAGATCTCCCACGCCGGAGTGCCCATGCCCACCGATGGTCACTTTATGGGAATGATGGTGATAAGGAAACTGCCCTGGGAAAGAAGACGGAATGACCTACGAAGAGGATCTTCAGGACGAAGCTGCCTTTTGGGCACATTTCAATTCTGATGCACTTGCCCGAGGAACGCCCCATTGGCTTGATCTCCAGAATGCTACCCGTATTGACCGACGCCCCTACAACCCTTTCAACGATCACCGAATAGAGAACGCTTTGCGCGGGAGCCTCAAAAAGAATCTCCTTGACCAAGCTGGAATCGGTCCTGGTCGTGGGTTGGACTTTGGCTGTGGAATTGGATGGTTAGCCCTTGAGCTCGCCCGGCGAGGGTTTGAAATGGACGCTATAGATCTCGCTCCCGACTCAATCGAAATCGCCAAGACCTATGCGAAAGAACAAGGTATGGAAGACCGAATCCATCACTTTTCGGCGGACTTGGGCACCTACCCCTTGCCCCAGCAGACCTACGATGTGGTCGCCATTTGGGATGTTCTTCATCACCTGCCCGACCCCGAGGGTGCTCTCCAACGAATCAAGGAGTCTCTCTTACCCGGTGGCAGGCTCATCATCCTTGACCATTTGGGCTTTGACTCATCTCTAGGATCTTGGGTCAAATGGTTGGATCGCCTCCTTCCGATCGCTCCCCACGCTTTTTTCTCTCGTATCCGTCGTCGGTTGGGTTGGGGCGAATCACCCTCCCCCCCCTCCCCCGTCGTAGATGCACCCTTTGAACATTGCTCCGAAGAGAGTATTCTTCCGGCTATAGAGAAAGTCCTGCCCGGAGCCCATATCTCATCGGCTCTCCCGATTGGCATCCACCTTGCTCATCACCACGAGGCACCCGTATGGTGTGCACCACTCGTTTGGACCTTCGTTGCTTTCGTAGATCGCTTTCTCCTTTCAAGGGGAGCCAGTGGTGAGTATCTGACGGTCGTTTGGGTTGCTCCGAATGACCCCAAGTCGGATTAGAATCCTCCTTTATGCCTCTCGTATTTCGCAAAGGTGATCCCGTCAGGACCGAGAGCGGAGAGACAGGTGAAGTTCTAGGGTGGCGCGTCTGTCTTGAAGGTGGAAAGTGGTTCTTCTTTTATGAAGTAGAGACCCCTTCAGGCACCTTTGAAGCCCGAGAAGATCTCCTCATCCTGCCTGAAGATCTTATTGAAGCCCGCCTTGAAGCAGAAGAAACCCGGAAGAAAGAATCCGCCCGCGCTGCTGAGTATAACGCGTCCATTGTATCGATTCAATACACACATGATGACTTGGCAGTTTTTCGGGTAAAGCCTGATGGGGCGAAAGCGACCTACAAGCCTGGACAATACACCACTTTAGGGTTGTTGGGGTTTGAAAGTCGGCTAGAAGGCACCCAGAAAGAAGAGCCCCCTACCGATGGAACGACGATGGTGCGCCGAGCCTATTCCATTAGCCACCGAATCTTAGATGACGAGACCGGTGAGCTTGTTCCTTCGGGGCAGGACGATTTTTACGAGTTTTATATCGTTCTTGTCCGAGACAATGGCGAAGGGAATCCTGCGCCTGGTCTAACCCCTCGCCTTTTCGCTCTCAAAGAAGGAAATCGCCTCCAAATCGGGAAAAAGGCGACGGGGCATTACACATCTGAACTCATGGGCGAGAACACCAAAACTGTCATTCTGGGGGGGACGGGTACGGGGGAAGCACCACATATGTCCATGATTTCCCAGCTCCTTTCGGATGGGTTTGAGGGAGATATCGTCTGTATAGAAGTCGCACGGTTCCGCCATGACTTTGGCTACCTAGCTACCCACAAGAAACTGATGGGGAGGTATCCAAACTACCACTATGTGGGGCTTTCAACCCGCGACCCTGATATCGAGAAAAAGGTCTATATTCAAGGGTATATCGGCGATGGCATGTTGGATGAACTCTTGGGGTATACCCCAGAAGTTGAAACGACACATTGGTTCTTTTGTGGCAACCCCAAGATGTTAGGTGTCCCCCAGACGGATAAGGAGACTGGAGTGGAGAGCTATCCCACCCCCTTGGGCGTGATTGAGGTGTTGGAAGGTTTGGGTCACACCGCTGATAGAGGGAGAAAGAATCCCGGCAACATCCATTACGAAGAGTATTGGTGATTCTCTGAGCAGACCATTCCGGTTTCGGGTACAATACGCTTAGACAATCCCCTGACACACCACACACCACACACCTTTTCGGGGGGGGCTTCGGCTCCCCCCACTTTTTTTTCCTGACCTCAAGTGATCCCCAATCACCCCGCGGGCAATGAAAGGTGGCGGTGGGCAGGGATTCAATGGAGTTGATAAGGACTTCCCAGCACCTCTGGAAAGTGCTTGCGAAGAGAGAATCTACTCTAGATAAGAAAGAAAAGTATCCTCATTGATCACAGCGATACCTAACGCTTCTGCTTTCTTGACCTTAGAACCTCCTCCTTCCCCCTTGATGAGGAAATCGGTCTTTGATGAGACTGCACCCATTACCGTTGCCCCTTGACTCTCTGCCCGAGACTTCGCCTCTTTTCGACCGATTCCTAATTTTCCGGTAAAAACGACTCTCTTTCCTGTCAAACGACCCCCACCTTGATATCTACTCTCCCGCCTGTCCATCCTGACCCCCGCTCTTTCTAGCCCCGCCAAGCTCTCACCAAACTCCTCACGCTTGAAGCTAGTAGCGACCGCCGTTGCAATCTGTGGTCCTACACCCTTGACCTCCGCCAACTCCTCTTCAGCAATGCCCACCAATCCTCTGACATCAGGACCAAACGCCCCCAAGAGAATCTTGGCAACTTCAGGGCCTACAAGGGGGATGCCCAAAGCCGTCAAGAGAACCCAAGAGGGTTGTTCCTTTGCCTTCTCAACGCCCTGGAGAATATTCTCAACACGTTTACTACCCCACCCAGGCAACCCCACCCAGTCCTCCTTGACCGATTCCAACAAGAAGAGATCAACGATGTTCTTTACCCATCCTTTTTTGACGAGGAAAAGGAGGGATTTTCCGGCCATACCTTCCATATCCATCCCACTTGACCCTACGAAATGGCGAAGCCCTTGTAAGATTCTGCCCGAGCATTCCGTATTGGGACAGATGAGATGTGTCCCCTCCCCTTCACTCTTCAACTCTTCTTGACAGAGAGGACATTGGGTAGGTGGTGTGAGTCGCTTCTCTTCCCCTTGGAACCCTGGAACGACACCTACCACTTGGGGAATCACATCACCAGCCCTAAGCACCTCTACTCTATCTCCGGGGCTTAGTGCCAATGCTAAGAATCGTGCCCTGTTATGTAGAGTCGCATTTCGGACAACGACCCCAGCTACTTCCACAGGCTTTAACCTGGCCACGGGTGTCAATGCCCCCGTTCTCCCAACCTGCCAATCCACGCCTAACAGGGTGGTCACAGCACGGCGGGCAGGGAACTTCAATGCCAATGCCCACCTAGGGTGCTTTGCGGTCTTTCCTAGCTTTTTCCGCAATTGATGTTCATCGACTTTCGCAACGATGCCGTCACAATCAACGCCCAACTCCACTCTTCGGGACTGAATCTCCCTAAAGAAGGTCTTGACTTCTTCTCCAGTTCCAACGACCCTTCGTGGATCCAATGGGAACCCCACCCGATTCAGCAAAGCGATTGATTGAGTATGTGTTGAGATTGTCTCACCCTTTACCATCGCCACCTCATACCCCAATGCCGTCATGGGAACACGTGCTGCGTCCTTGGGATCCTTGCTCCTTAGGGCTCCTGCTACCGTGTTTCGGGGATTGGCTCGCAAAACCATACCCTGACTTTCTCTAGCCCTGTTCATCTCCTCAAAGTCTTCATCCAGAATGATGACTTCTCCCCGAACCAACAGATAGCGCGGTGCCCCTTCCGCTAATCTTAGAGGCAGATTTTGAATCGTCTTCAACGTATGAGAGATATCTTCGCCCCGAGCCCCATCTCCCCTTGAAAGCCCGAGGGAAAAAGAGCGATCAATGTAAAGTATTGAAAAACCGACTCCATCCAACTTCAATTCGGCAATGAGGGAAGGCTCTTTGCCCAATCCCTTTTTCAACCGGTCTAAGAACTCATCAAATCCCGACAGACCTTCGCTGTTGTCCAAACTCATCATGGGAACAGGATGGGGCACCGTTTCATTCTCATCAATAGGTGCCCCCACTCTGTAGAGGGGTGAACTGGGTAGGACAAGCCCCTCTTCACGCTTTGCTACCTCTTTGAGATGCATCACGATTCGGTCATAATCGGCATCGCTAACCAAACTACTTCCCTTTCGGTAATAGGCTCGATTCAGGTGAACGAGTCCTTCTTCTAACAAGGTGACCTCTTCCTTGGTCTCTAAGACCATTTCGCCAGACAACCAAGAGAGAATCTCTCTTAGGGTTCGATCTTCATCTTCCCTATTAGGAATCGACTTCTTTTTCTTCAAGACCCCATTTTATGAGAGAAAAACGTATATGCAAGGGTTAGGATTTACTTCTCTAAGCCCAGGTGGCGGAATTGGTAGACGCGCATGGTTGAGGGCCATGTGCCCGCAAGGGCGTGTGGGTTCGAGTCCCACCCTGGGCACCATGATCAAACTCAACGTCTTTTTTGCCATAATATGCACGGCGTGCGTGGCAGGTCATTGGGTATTCTTGCGGGTTTGGTTCGAGTGGATTACAACGAGGCACCAAACTTTAACTTTAGGGGGGTTTTCCACACTCGTTCACAATCTGCGAGAAAAGATAGGGATGCACGACTTCACCTGCCGGGTGCACAACGGTACCTAGGAACGAAAAGGAATGTCTATCGTTTTGGGGTTAGACGTACCCTTGGAAAACAGCGATCGCCAGAGACGAAATGAAGAAGGCGATGGCGATTCTTCGCGTCCATCCCTTCAAGACTTCTTCTTGTCCTTTTCCACGAGAACTGGAACCAGATCCACCCTGACCAAAAAGACCCATAATCCCTTGCTCTTTTTGCGTCTGTATCAAGACCAATGTCAACAAGCTCAAACTAAAAAGGGCATGTAGCCCCAACAATAGATTCATCTCTTTCCCTCCCTATCTCTCCAACTGTCCCTGACCCCAGCCAATACCCGCCCCGCAATGGGGACTGCCGAAGAAGAAGAACTTCCTCCATGTTCGGCAAAAACGAGAATCATAATAGGGCGAAGACTCTTCTCTGTCACCCTAATCTCGCCATACCCCACAAACCAGCCATGGTTGGGCCTGTCACCCCCCACCTGAGCCGTCCCCGTCTTCCCGCTCATTTCGACGCCTTCTATCTGGCGTAGCCTCTTTGCGGTACCAAAGTCGTCCTGAACCACAAGGAGCAACCCCTCACGGAGAATCTCTCGGGTTCGTTCTTCCATCGGCATGGGGCGCACAATAGCTTCCATTTCCTGCCCTCCAACCGAAAGAACGAGACGAGGTATGATTCTAACAGAATGAGCAAGGGGCTGATAAGCCGCCAAGAGCTGAATCGGTGTCACTTCTAGAAACCCCTGCCCAATAATCATGTTGACCGAATCGCCCCCATACCAAGGTTCTCCTCGGTTTTCCCTCTTCCATGCCCCATCCGGAACGGTCCCTTTTTTCTCAGATAGGGGAATCCCAACAGGTGCACCAAACCCATAGAGTCGTGCTGTTTCAGACAAGTACTCTGGACGTCTTTGGTCAACTGCCATGATCTTGGCAATGTAGTAAAAAGTCTCGTCACAACTCTGGGCTATGCTGTCTAACAAGTCCAGATGACCATGACCTCCATAGTCATATCTCCACCCTTTGAAAAGATGGTTCCCCACCTGAACCCACCCCTTGCAGTCCCATGTCTTGTAGGGATCAATACCCATCCGCTCCATCGCCATCGTTGCTGAAACAATCTTGAATGTAGATGCGGGTGGGTACAACCCCATTGTGGCTCGATGCAATAACTCATCCCCCGTCCCCTCACCCCCAGCACGCTCTTCCCACCTTGACCCCATGAATGCCAAGGGGGAAAAGGCGGGTCGGCTGACCATGGCCAGAATCTCCCCTGTGGTGGGGTCGGCTAGTATCACAACCCCCTTCGTAACCTCTCCGGAGGAAGGATCCTCTAACCCCTCCCACGCCACCCACTGTAAGGGAGCGGAGAGCGTTAGCCTGACTTCCGCCCCATCTTGAGGGGGGACGACATCCAAAATCCGTTCCCCTCCCCCGGGCGTTACCCACCGAACCGTTTCGCCCTCTTTACCCTTTAGAACGGTTTCGTATGCTGCTTCAATCCCCACCGCACCGACACGATCATGGAGTCCGTACCCCTCGCTGTCCCAATCTTCAAACCCCCCCGCATCAATCGGACGGGTATACCCCACCACATGACTAAACAAGCGATCCAACGGGTAAAACCTCCCTTCTCTTTCGCGTAGTTGAGCCTCGGGGAATGCCACCAACAACTGGGAGATCAAGGAGAGATCAATATCCAAACTCCATCCATCCTTGTTCTGATACCCCTCCAAGATCTCCCCTTCAGGAAGACGAATATCTACCATCAATCTTGAACCTGCCAACAACCGGCCATCCCGATCCCGAATTTCCCCACGTTTGGGAACGGTTCGAACGGGTCGTTCCACTTGGTTCCTGAGTGCCATGCTCAATGCGGAGCCATCCCTAATGAAGAGATGCCAACACCGAACGACCAAGAGACTCATCACAAGAACGACCAGCAAACGCGTTGCGTTCATTCCCTCTCCACCATCCAGGCTGCTCCACATCCACACAATACGGGGAGCCACCCTCCTGGAACGACAAGCACACCCATTGAAACCCTACCCACCAAGAGAGCAAGGGCACATACTACGCCCATCCTTAAGAGGAGAGGGGGCTTGGCTGTCAACCGATCCAAAGAGAGTAAAGCCCAAGAGAAGAGAGCGACCCACACCCAGACCCCCCCCGGGCGACCCCCCACC
>JACKQG010007101.1_pt1 | contig 11453 bp, 8 predicted proteins | sample 8237621 | NCBI WGS metagenome assembly JACKQG01 (sample SAMN15677084, study PRJNA649215) | marine metagenome | biome: marine; feature: Black Sea; material: saline water; isolation source: suspended particulate matter (SPM) from the Black Sea western gyre | collected 2013-06-09/2013-06-10 | depth... | reverse complement strand
TGAAACGGGATCCAAATTGAGAAGGTTAAAATAATGCATTCGAGCTTTTGCATAATTTTCCTGGGAGAAATAAATTTCCGCCATTTTAAAATTAATTTCGGGTTTTTCATTGAGTTCGCTCGACCAGCGTTTGGCCCCTGTTTCATAGATTTCAAGAGCCTGTTTATAATCGTTTTTCTCAAAAAAACGATTAGCAATCTCAAAAATACCAGCCTTTGCATCTAAATTTTTTGGCGATTTCTTGAGTATTAATTGAAAGGCATCAAATGCTTCTTTAAATCGTTCCTCCTTCATCAACATAGCGGCGAGACTATTTTCGCGCATTTCATTGTACAAACTTTTCTTTTCTGTTTTGATACCCTGGTTGTAAAGAGTTCTAGCCTCAAGTCTATAGCCAATTTCATCATAAATTGTCGCTACTTTTAGTAATGCGTGGTCGTAAAAATGTGATTTTGGGGCTACTCTCATAGCGGCCTGATAAGCTGCCAAAGCTTTATCGTAATTGGGATTAAGCTCTTTAAATGTTTTGCGGAATTCAGCTTCTGCCCTTAAATAAAGAGTTTGCCCCAAGTACTTGCTTTCTGGATATTTTTCTGTGTATTCCTTCAAAGCTTTTGAAGCAGAAGGATAATTTTGACTCTGAAATTCTTTCAGTGCTTTTTGATAATCTTCCCATCCATTTTTGATTTTCTCTTCTGCATCCTTACTTTGTAATTCGCGAATTTTTTTAGGTGTAAATCCAGCTAAGCGTACTCCTCCATTTGATCCAAATTCATCTTTTTTAATATCCTCCTTTTTACTTGAACTTCTAGATCTTTTTCCTGCTTTAGCTGTAGAAACCTGACCTTTAATTTTTGTTTTTAGAATAGGCCTGGTCTCTCCTTTAAGATCAAGGATAATTTGAGGTTTTTTGGTGTTCATGGAATGGAAAAATCGGGTATTGGATTGTTTTAAGATAAAAGTGATTTTTACTTTTCCTTGCCTCGAACTGACCGTAAACTGTTCCAGGTTTTTGTCATTAAATGCTTTACTGCGAACCCGCGGCCCACTCTTTGTTTCAGGCAGGGTCAAGACAATGCGCTTTTCCGTGAAATTTGCATCAACCTGGTAGTCAACAGGCTGGTTCAAATCGACCAAAATTCTTGTATAAATAGGGTGCGGGCCAATTTTTACTGTCTTGAGTAAAGTATCATTCCTATATAGATCTTCCTGAGCCCAAACTGCAGAGACAGTAAGTAATTGCACAAATAATAGTGCTAGTATCAGGGATCGGCTCAATTTTGGTTTTATCTTCATTTTTCTCAAGTTTAGGCTTTTTTCATTAAATAAAGCAAATTTGATACCAATTGGAGTCTGCCACAAGTTTCTCATCACCCAGATATTGCCGAAGCCTAATTTTTTAAACGTTTTAACCGTAAATATAGTATAAGACGGTCTATAGTTTTTTTCGACATTTTCATCGAAAACATGATGCTAAGAGTCAGAAATTTGACTTAAATCAAAAGTTCAATATTCTTTTACCCATCTTGAACAAGAGAATGAGTACACCCGAAAAACTGAAATGGCAAGAATCGGAAACAGTCCGCAATCTGTTGAAGAAGCAAAATAGTCTGCTGGGCGATTCCCTTGAAGCACTGGACCACCTGATTTATTTGCAGAAAAGCATCAACCTGCTCAGCTCTGAGGAAATAAGCAGGGTGATGGCGGAAAAACTGCCCTACATTTTAGCTGTTAAGTATTTTTCTTTTTTCTTGTTTGATAAAGATCATAAAAGATTAAAGCTTATGAGCCATAATCACCCTGATTTGGAGGAAGGCCTTTCTATCTACCAGAACGATTCCCCTATTATGAAAGAGGCTATGACATCGGGTAGATATATTTTCGAGCAGGATTTTGCAAGCTCCAGATATTTTCGTGGTCGTAGGAATCGTTTGTTCAAATGTGATTTTTTTGTTTCTATTCCATTAATGATTGAGAACGAAATTATTGGGGTTTTGAATCTTAATGATAACGAAAAAGGATTTTATAATGTGGGTGATTTGGATTTTGCCCTCAGCGTTTCTGAGTTTGTCGCCCTTTCAATAAGCAACGCATTACTTTTTGAAAAAGTGGAAAAACTTTCTATCACCGATGGTTTGACTGGGCTGGACAATCACCAGCAGATGCAGTTTCTTTTGAAAAATGAAGTGATTCGTTGTCAAAGGTATGCTTCTTCCCTTTCAATCATCATGATGGATATCGACCACTTTAAAGACGTCAATGATACCTATGGTCACCAGAAAGGGGATGATATTCTTCTTGATTTTGCATCGACCATGAAAAAGTTTTGCCGGTCCAATGATGTCGCCGCAAGGTATGGAGGCGAAGAGTTTATTTTGGTATTACCAGAAACAAAGGTTGAAGGAGCCTTCTATATTGCAGAGCGAATTCGCGAAGAAATGTCTCGTCAGACATTTCATCATAAGGGGAAAGATTTTAAAGTGACCGTCAGTTGCGGAATTGCTGAATTTAATCCGGACAATATCAAGATTCCTGCAGATCTTATAAAGATTGCCGATCAGGCTTTGTACAAGGCCAAACATGAAGGCAGAAATCGAACCATTGTAGGGAAGCCATGAATACATCACTAGATTGGTTTCGATCAGTAAAAAATCTTCCCTCTCTTCCCGAACAAATAAATAATGTTTTAGTTGCTGCCGGTTCTACATCTTCTATGGATTACAATATCGTTGAGATTATTCAATACGATCCTTCCATGGCAATGAGCGTTTTAAAAGTCGCCAACAGTCCTGTTTATGGCTACTCCGCTAAAATTTCTTCATTGCAACAGGCAGCAGGCCTTTTGGGCCCGGGCGCAATTAAAAATATTATCCTTCGGACTCCAATCCTGGAAAGGCTGGCCCACGAAATAGATAAAACTAAGTTAGATTACGAGAGCTTGTGGTTACATTGTGGTCTGACCGCCGCAATTTCAGGTGGGCTGGGGAGGTTGGTGGGTGGTTTGGAATCGGATGTATGTTTTACTGCCGGGTTGATTCACGATGCCGGGCTTATTGCATTAGCTGCTTATTACCCCCAACAACTGGTGACAGCGTTTGAAACTTCCCATACTGAAAAGATGAGTCTGCTTGATGCCGAACAAAAGATTTTTGGATTCAACAGTTCTAACGTAGGCATGAAATTAATGACCGCTTGGAATTTTCCCGAATCCCTTTCAGACTTATATCGAACCGCCGACAATAAGTCTGGTTTTTCTTCCAAACAGGTTGCGGTGGTGTCCCTTGCAAAAATACTTTCAAGAGAATGGGATTACCCCGGTTGTTATCATCTTGAAAGTGAGATGGACAAAGAAAAATTGCTGCAGTATCTGGAAATTTCCACGAAAGACTTATTCGGCTGGGAGCCCGAGCTTAAAAAATATGCGGCGTTGGCTGTAAATGTTTTTAAAGGCCCCGATACCTAAGAAGCCCATACCTCGAGAAGAAGCGAAAAAACTCCCATGTTTAACGTCATCCCAGCAGTGTCAATTATTGCAACGTTTTTGTGAGTGCTTGATTTAGTCTGTGCTTTTCAAGGGCGGGGGACTTTTGACGATTATTAGCCCACAGGGCTATCCTTTAAATATCTGTTTTATTTGACAAATTAGCTTCTCTGGATATAATGTTCCCTGACTATGAAGATAAAACTGGAATCAGACAGCTTCAGGATTGTCGGCGAAAGCCAACCCATCCGCGAGGTTTTTGACGTTGTAGAGCGTGCCGCCGGGTCGCAAAGCACCGTCATGATCTATGGAGAAAGCGGTACCGGAAAAGAGCTCATCGCACGAGCCTTGCATATGAACAGTACGCGAGCTTCCAAACCCTTTATCGCTGTCAACTGCGGTGCCATTCCTCACGAACTTCTTGAAAGTGAGTTGTTCGGCTATGAAAAAGGTTCGTTCACCGGGGCGGTCAATACACGTATTGGAAGAATGGAGTTGGCAAACCAGGGAACCATTTTTCTCGATGAAATTGGCGATATGCCAACCTCTCTTCAGGTAAAACTGTTGCGTGTACTTGCAGAAAGAGAGATTGATCGCATCGGTAGCTCCAAGCCGACCCCCATCGATATCCGAGTCATTACGGCCACGCATAGAAACTTGGAAGAAGCGATTCAAGAAGGAAAATTTCGAGAAGACCTTTTTTATCGACTGAATATTATTCCTATCAACCTTCCTCCATTGAGAGAAAGAAAAACAGACATTCCTCTTTTGGCAAACCATTTCCTGAAACAATTAAATGGCACTGCTGAATCCAAAACCATCAGTGACGAAGCCATGGGATTTCTGGTGAATTATTCTTGGCCCGGAAATATTCGTGAACTGGCCAATTTTGTAGAACGCATGGTGGTGTTGAGCATAGGTTCAATCATTACTCCGCGCGACCTGCCAGAAAAAGTACTCGGCGATACTCCCAAAGAAAAATGGCAACCTCTTGAAGAAGAGGAAGAGGGCAACCCCGCACAGATACTGCAGCAATCACTCAGGCAATCGTTTCATGTGGGTATTCCTGAAGAAGGTATCAACCTTAAAAAAACCGTGGAAGAATTCGAAAAAGAATTGTTGCTGGAAGCACTCGAAAAAACCGGATGGGTCAAAAACAAAGCCGCCAACCTGCTGGGACTCAACCGCACCACCCTCGTAGAAAAACTCAAAAAGCTAAAAATCACCAACCCTGCAGGGTAGCCCTGCTGCCGTGGTAATCTTCCCAAGTTTTCGTGCCCGGAAGGGACTACTAGAAAAACTTTTGGACTAATTTTTTTGGATAAAATTTACTGGCAGGAAAAAATAGGAACTCGTTATAAAAGGCTCGGCTTGCTCTATGGTGTGTCTACATTGCCACCCCTGCCAAGGGGTTAGCCCTCAATAGGGGCGTTGGCGAGTTCCTGACCCACTTTGGTAATGTCTTTTACAAACTTTTGAAAAGCCTGATCGGTATCTTTGTGTTGGGTTTGCCGTCGGATACTTTCCCCATCTGCATCAATTATAAGGTCCAGAACATTGATTCCGGGAGTCACATGATGTTTTCTGATTTCTACTCTGATTTCATTGATTTCCATGGGTCTTTCTCCGAACAAAACAGTTATTGACGACAAGCAACCGGGTTACTTGTTGTAGATAAAATTAAGAATTTAAATTAATAGCATTTCAAAGGAATTGGGTCAAGACCCTTTCTTACGGATAGTTTCGAGATTTTTCCTGTTCCTACCGGGCGTGGCCCGGTTATACAGAGAAATCGAGGATACGTGACCGGGATTGCTCATTCTGCATTTGTGAGGCCAGTGCGCGGATGGAGGTTTCGAATCTCAATAAGCCTTGTTGCAGGCGTGTTACTTCTTCAGCCAGATCAGTATCGGCCAGTCCAGATTCTGCCTGGGTCAGGTTTTCAATTTGTGAGTTTAATCCATTCGCGGCACTTGCCAGTCTGTTTCCCACGGCACCAACTTGGCCTCGGGCAGAATTTAAGGTCTGCGCCGCCGATTCAAAGTCGTCCACCGCTTGCAGTGCACCCTGTGAGGTAGAGATATCTGAATTTTCTATTCCCAAGGATTGGGTGGTGACGCTTTCCACCACATTGAGGCTAATCTGGTTGGCGGGTCCTGATCCTGAACCTGCTTGAATATTTACCGGGTCGGCATTTTGGCTTAGTGACCCGTCTAACAGGGTTTGTCCGTTAAACTCCAGAGAACTGGTTAATCGGTTGACTTCATCTTTAATTTGAGTGAACTCTTGATTCAAAGCTTGCCTTTGTGAATCGCTCAGAGTTCCGTTGCTGGATTGAATGGCAAGTTCTCTCCCGCGGGCTACGAGATCAGAAACTCCGGCCAGCCCGCCGTCTGCGGTTCGGGCAAAATTCGCCCCGCTTTCTACGTTGCTGACTGCCTGAGTGAGTGCGCTGATTTCTGAGCGAAGCTGGGCAGAGAGGGCGCTGGCAGCGGCATCGGTTCCAGCCTGGTTCAATTTTCTACCGGATGAAATTCGTTCCAGCGAATCCTGCAATCCAGATCGATTGCGGTTGATTGTGTTTAGCAACTGATTGAAGTTTCCACCACCGATAGGGTCGACCATTATCTCAGTCCAAATTGGAATTTTATTGATTCAACCATTCTACCGGGCTTTGAACTAAAAGGTCAACCGGCATACGTTTTAGTGGACGAAAGTATTTGGAATAGCGTTCAATTTTCTGAATTATTTTTTGCTATGTTGGGAAGGGAATTCGATCGTTTTGTAAGAAAATCGAATTTATAGCGACTGTTATGTAGCGTGAAAAAACGGTTTATTGATTTATCCAGACATATTAAGGGTAAAATTAATTCCGAGGGATTAGAAAATTAAATCAAGGGAATTTGAGGACCTATGAAAAACTTAAAACAAATAATTATTATTCTTGTTATCGTCGGTTGTGTAGGAGCGTTCTTCTATTTGGACTTCGGGCAATATCTATCCCTTGAATATATAAAAGAACAGCAAGCAAGTTTCTCAGAGTTTTACAAAGAAAATACTTTGCTGGCGATCAGCGCTTATATGGTCGTCTATATTATTTCGACGGCTTTATCTTTGCCTGGTGCGGCACTCCTTACCTTGTTGGGTGGGGCTTTGTTTGGGTTGTTGGTGGGAACCATTCTGGTTTCGTTTGCCAGCAGTATTGGCGCAACGCTTGCCTTTCTTGTTTCGCGGTTGTTGTTGCGAGACTGGGTTCAAAATAAATTTGGTAGTTACTTAAAATCATTTAATGACGGCGTCGAAAAAGACGGCGGCTTATATCTTTTCACGCTCCGGTTAATCCCTGCGGTTCCTTTCTTTGTCATTAACCTGGTGATGGGGTTGACCCCCATGAAGGCGATCACCTTTTACGGGGTGGGCCAGGTTGGCATGTTGGCGGGAACTATTGTTTTTGTAAATGCGGGAACACAACTTGCTCAATTGGATTCATTAAGTGGCATCCTCTCGCCAGGTATAATTTTCTCATTTGTACTATTGGGAATTTTTCCGTTGCTGGCAAAAAAGCTCGTCAACTTTTTCAAAGCCAGAAAGGTTTTGAAGCGGTTCAAGAAACCAGAATCTTTTGACTACAATATGGTGGTAATTGGAGCCGGATCGGCAGGCCTGGTTACAAGTTATATAGGCGCTGCGACAAAAGGGAAAGTTGCGTTAATAGAAAAACATAAAATGGGAGGAGACTGTCTTAATACAGGCTGCGTTCCCAGTAAAGCCCTGATCCGCTCGGCTAAATTCATGGCCGATATTAAAAAATGTCAAAAACTGGGTTTTAAAAGCGCTCATGTCGAATTTGATTTTTCGGATGTGATGGAGCGAGTCCAACGTGTTATCAGAACGATAGAGCCGCATGATTCTATAGAACGGTATACTTCTTTAGGGGTCGAATGTCATACAGGGGAAGCAAAAATAATCTCGCCTTATGAAGTGTCGGTAAACGGAAAAATTCTCACCACAAGGAATATTGTCATCGGCACCGGAGCGCGTCCTTCTATCCCACCCATTGAAGGAATTGAAAACGTTAAATTTCTGACCTCCGACACCATATGGGAGATTCGCGAGCAACCCAAAAATCTACTTGTGCTCGGTGGTGGTCCCATTGGTTCTGAACTGACTCAGGCCTTTGCCCGTTTGGGGAGTAGAGTGACTCAGGTGCAACGTAACAAGAGATTGATTCCCAAAGAAGACCCGGAGATTTCACAAATGGTTTTGGAAAGTTTTCAAAACGATGGGATCAATGTGTTGGTGGGGCATACACCAAAAAGATTTTTTAAACGCGACGGAAAAGATTTTTTAGAGTGCGAACAAAATGGAAACTCTGTTGAAGTCGAGTTCGACACGCTTCTGGTTGCATTGGGAAGAAAAGCCAATACAACCGGGTTCGGACTCGAAGAACTGGGTGTGGAGTTGACGCCTCAGAAAACAATCAAAGTAGATGAGTATATGAAAACCAACATCCCAAATATTTACGCGTGTGGAGATGTTGCGGGTCCCTATCAATTCACTCATACCGCCGCACATCAGGCCTGGTACTGTGCGGTAAACTCGATGTTAAGTCCATTTTATGGATTCAAAGTAGACTACAGCACCGTGCCATGGTCGACCTTTACAGATCCCGAGGTAGCGCGCTCGGGTCTGAACGAAATGGAAGCTAAAGAGAAGGGGATTCCTTATGAGGTCACTACTTATGGAATCGATGACTTGGACCGGGCCATAGCGGATGAAGCCGCACATGGGGTCGTTAAGGTATTGACGGTGCCGGGTAAGGACACCATTATTGGTGTGACTATTGCGGGACTCCACGCAGGCGATATTATTTCAGAATATGTTGCTGCCATGAAACACGGATTTGGTATGAACAAAATACTGGGGACGATTCATATTTATCCCACGCTGGCTGAAGCAAACAAATTTGCTGCTGGAAACTGGAAGAAAAATAATGTCACCGAAAAAACACTTGCCTGGGGTGAAAGAATCAATCGGTGGAGAAGACTTTATGTTTAGAAAGTTTGTTTCCTGTTTTATTTTTTTAGCTTGTTGTCTCTTGCTGGGAACAGCCGGATCGGAGGAGATTAAAGGAAATCCGACATTGGGGACTACGCAAATTCCCAAGGGAATGGTTTTAATCCCTGGTGGAATAATGACGAGAGGAACGGACCCTAAAGAAGCCAATAACGTTTGCCTTAAAAATAATGACCATTGCAAAGAAAAATGGTTTAAGGATGAAGAACCCATCCATTCAGTTAAGCTGGATAATTATTTCCTCGATATTTATGAAGTGACTCAACAAGAATATCAACGCGTTATTAAAAAGAACCCTTCGGATTTTCAAGGTTCCAATCTTCCTGTTGAGAGGGTCAGCTGGTATGAAGCGATGGAATATTGTAATAAAATAGGTAAGCGACTTCCCACGGAAGCGGAATGGGAATGGGCGGCCAGGGGCGGGAAGCAGTCGACATTTTCCTGGGGAGATGATGCTGAATCTCATCGAGCTAATTTTTGTGATCGAACTTGTGACAAACGCTGGAAAGAAAAGCAATTTGAGGATGGTTATCGTCACACGGCTCCCGTAGGCAGTTTTCCTGCGAATGATTACGGTGTGCATGATATGGCTGGTAACGTGTATGAATGGGTTATGGATTGGTATCGGGATGACTATTATGAAAATACTCCTCGCGAAAACCCCCAGGGCCCGGAAAAAGGCAGTCGTAAAGTGATCCGTGGGGGCTCCTGGATAAACTATTCCGTTGGTGTTCGGCCTTCTGATAGAACAGACGCCAAACCTTCCGACAAAATAAACTTTGTAGGTTTTAGATGCGCCTTCTGACGAGGGAGGAAATATTAGCTAACCCATTGTAAAAGGCTTCGCGATGTCTTCAGCTTTTTGGGTATGGTCTTATTGCTACCGGCGGCTCGCCGGGGGGTTGCAAAGGGAGGTGGGGGAGTTTAAAATTGCGAAGATTTTAAACATAGGGATAAAAAGCTAGATGAAGATAACCATCAATGGCGTGGAACAAGAAGAATCAGATTTAAAAGGTGAAACCTTGGGAGCGATTCTTGACTCCTTAGTGAAGGAAACACCCGGTTCCTATATAAGGCGTATCTGGCTGGATGATAAAGAATCGCCCGCCGATGACAAAGAAACCCTGCAAAAAAATCCCTCCGATATTAATTCCCTGGAAGTTGAACTAGCTAATCTGAAGGATTTGGTAGCAACCAACCTTTCTAATGCGCTGGACTATTTGCAGAAACTCATTCCCGGTTTTGAGCAGGCTTCAGATTTATTCCGTACGGGAAACGAGCAGGAAGCAAACAAGTATTATGTGCAAATTCTGGATGGAATGGATTGGTTTTCCCAGGTCGTAAATATAGTAATGCAGTCAGAAGGGGAAGAATCCGAATTTCCCGACACCCCAGGGGAGAATTTACAGAGCCGCCAAACCAAGCTGACCGATCTCATGGGCCAAATGCTGGAAGCGAATAAGAATCAGGACTGGGTGCTTTTAGCAGATATTTTGGAGTATGAAATGGTTCCTTTTTATAAGGAATGGGAAAATATTCTGACCAAATTAAAAAATCCGCACTAATCACACCCTCAATCCCTTTTAATTTTATTTCCCTAGTAGTTTGAATTATATGTCCTTAGGGTTTTCCTGGCTGGGTACCCCGTTCTGTCAGCTCACAAATATAGATATTTTTTGAAAAAAGTCCTAAATTAGAACTAAAGTTTAGTTAATTTTTGCCGATAAGAAAAGCGTAGGACTATAGTCTTCTCTGGGGTAAAGGTAACTGTAGGGAAGAGAGCTTTTCAGTTCTTATATTTTTTTGGAAGTTTTTTTACAAAAGGATACTTGAGGCCTGATTTTCTTATCGGACAGAATTACTGAATCTTTACTAGGTAATTGATTTTTTATTGATAGGAATTTTGGGTATCGGGAAGCAGCCCCAGGGACCGGGTACCAAAACCTATATGAGAAATTATATGGAAGGGGGATGCAATGGCAGAAGTTGGGAATTTTCCATTAGATCAGGGAAACACCAGTGCCTTAAGAGGACTGGAACAATCTCGAGAAGAGGCGGGTCGGCCACGTCGACTCGATGATGCAGAAGAAGAAGTAAGAAATCCGGGACGCGCCCGTGAAACGGAAGCAGAAGAAGAGAGGGATGTTGCTCGACCCGAAAGAATAGAAGACAGAGTTGAAATTACTCAGGATGCTGTGAATCAAAATCGGGCAGCAGAGCAGAATCGAGCCGAAACTCAAACACAGGAAACTCAGCGTAATGAGCTTGTAGAACAGGATTTTGCGCAAGAGGAAGTAGAGGCACAATCTGTTGTTGAACAACGCGCTGAATCCCAAGAAGCTATTCAGAGAAACCGATCAGAGCCTACCCCCACATCCTCAGGGGATGCAGCCCTTTCACCAGGACAGGGTGGCTCCGACCCCGAAGAAGCGCTCGACGAAGGTTTTCAACTGGGCAATACCCAGACGAACCCCAACCGTACGCAAGAATTTTCTACACGGAACCAGATAGATAATCCCCAAGAAGCTGCGGCTGCGACTAATGAATTAGATTCGGATCCAACTTCACGCGCAAGGGATACGCGAAATGAAGCCCGTAATTCAGGCAATATAGCGGATGCGCCCGAGCAGCAAACTGCCCAGATCCAGCAAAGGGTCGAAACTGAAAATGCAGAAATAAGAGGAACGGAAGAAGTTGAAGTTCAGGAAGACAACCTCTCTGAAACCGGAGCGAATGTTCCTGAAAGACGGGCTGAACAAAGGGCGGAAGCAGCACAGGAAGCGGCTCGCAATGAACCACCTTTGGATATCCCTGGATCGGATGTAGAACAAATTGAGTCAGCTCCAGATCCTTTGCGAGAAGCTCAGGATACCAATCCGTTACGTGCGCCGGGTCC
>JACKQG010007098.1_pt1 | contig 11456 bp, 8 predicted proteins | sample 8237621 | NCBI WGS metagenome assembly JACKQG01 (sample SAMN15677084, study PRJNA649215) | marine metagenome | biome: marine; feature: Black Sea; material: saline water; isolation source: suspended particulate matter (SPM) from the Black Sea western gyre | collected 2013-06-09/2013-06-10 | depth... | reverse complement strand
GCCTGCTTTTTCTATACTCGCTTTGCCAGTGGAAATTTATTACGGATAATGTCTATTGATCCCAAATTCGTATACGAACGGATCATCAGCCGTTTCGATCAGCAAACCCATGCGCCCATTCCAGATATAAGTGATGCGCTTTTCTTCCAGGTTAAGGGTAGCCCCCAGCTCTTCTTGAACCTTTGCCAGCATTTCTTCGCGAGACGAGCTTGGTCGCACGGCATTGCAACCTGCCGGGTTATTAAAAGCATATTGTCTTGATTGAGTTTTTTTGCCGCTTTTAGCTAATGGTCGATCCAGAAACGCTCGTCGAAACAGATTGTTTTGGGGAGATGATGACAATTCTATATTGCCGAAGGCCCCTTCTTCTTTGGCAAGAGATTTTTCATGATTAACGTTCTGACTTCCCAGCATTGGTGCGAAAAATGAACTTGCCAGATACAGGGAGATGGTTGATATTAGGGTGAATTTCAGCATGACATTCCTCTTTTTCTAAAGAAAACGGGCATGGATCCAAGCTATAAACCAAGCCTTTGCGAAGGAATGTCTCAAACCAATAGTGAAAAACACTTTGGCAATATTGCTTTGATAGACTTTCGGCGGCTTGGCAGTCATGTCCGGAGAAGGATTTAGACCCATAGCTTTGCGTCCCTGCCTTTCGACAGGTTTGCCGTTATCGATGTCGGATTCTCTAATTACACCTCGTTGGTTAGTAAAATAAAAAACAGGCCAGGGACGTGATCCCAAGCCTGCCGGTCAGCTATACAATAGCAGAACGTATAAATTGTAAAAGACTTTCGGCGGCTTGGCGATCATATCCGGAGAAGGATTTAGACCCATAGCTTTGCGTCCCTGCCTTTCAACAGGTTTGCCATTATCGATGTCAATAACTTTTTTCTAACTTGCGCTCCTTGTTAAAAAGAAATCTGATAACAGTATACTCAATTTATACACAAAGAACCTTACAAACACCAGACAAAATATCCGGTCCTGGAGCAATAAAACAAGCTTACGAAGTGTTAAAACTCATCATATCTCGTAGTGGCGATTTTAGTCGCGCTGAAGGGCTAACGCTAAAGTGTGCCAAGCGGAGCCCTAACTACTACCGTAATTCTCGCCAGGGTGCCAGCCACCCGAAGTTTTAACTTCAACCGATAGATGTTGGGCTCAAGAAAACTCCCCCTGCAATTCTTTTCCATATAAGCGATGCGTTTTATAAAAATCAATCCCGAAATTGCGCATCTCACGCAGCATATTCTCATTCTCGGTGCGGATCTGCACGATCTCGGCATGCTTGAACTGACCGCTTTCGGTAGCGGATTTGTAAATTTCACTAAAGAGAATGGCCGTACCGCCCAGACCCCGATATTTCTCAAGCAAGCCTGCCCCATTGAAGTTGAGCCAGTCGGTGCTCTTGCGTTCGAGCAGCGCAGTAATCCAGCCAAAAGGAAGCAACTTGCCGCGTACCTTTTGAATGGCTGCCGATATATCGGGGTAGGATAAAACAAAGCCAACAGGATCATCCTCTTTCATGACGACCTTGATCAATCTCGGGTCGGCAATCCAGAGCAATTGCTCACCCAAGGATTCGACCTCTTCATCCGTGACCGGAACATTCGTCCCGGCATCGCCGAGAGAGCCATTATATAAATCCTTCAGATGAGGCAGTAAGGCACGTAATTCCTTGCGGGTGCGGTAGCGGGCAACGTGCAGGCCTCGTCGTTTTTGAACGCGCGCAGATAGCTCATGAATACGTTCAGGGAAAACTATCTGGGAATCGATATAGCCAGAATAGGTTTCCCGATTCATGCTGAAGCCTTCCCGCTCGACCAATTGAAGATAATATTCGGGGTTATAGGGCTGTCCAAAAGCAGGGCGATGCTCGAATCCCTTCGCGAGCAGACCATTCCCGTCCATGGGTGTAAAGCCATGTGGACCGAGAATCTTATTCAGGCCGCGTGCGCGTGACCATTGGCTTGCTGCCGCGAAAAGGGCAGTGGATACAGCCTCATCATCCACCGTTTCAAAGAGATAGAAGAAGGCAGTTTTCTCACCCCGAAAATCGTTGTAGCGGCGGTTATCCATCACGCAGATCCGCCCGAGCGGAGTTCCGTTTTGACGGGCGATAAAGAAGGCCGCCTCCGAATGTTCATAAAACGGGAACCGGTTTTGGTCAAGGACGAGACGGGCATCCCCGGCCAATGGCGGAACCCACTGAGGAATATCTTTGTAGATATGAAAGGGCAGATCCAAAAAATCCTGAACCTGCCTTTTGTTATTTAGATCGATTTTTGTGATTTGCATAAATTTAGAAGATAAGTCTCTGAGCGGAGATGGAGCGAAGCGAAATTGTAGTCGAAGAGCGATTCGAATGAAAGTTGTCCTTCACCCTATCGGGTACAGGCGACTGCGCTCCTTCCTTCGGTCGCCGCTCACACCGTCCCGGTATCCTCCGGGAGGAACTGACGTTGATTTGGTTACGCCGTCTGCCTTGCTTTCTCATCTGCGGCACGGGCTCCCATTTGCTTGCGAAGGGAGCCAATATCCCCATCAATGAAGAACATCGCACCCGTGTAGAAGAGGAAGCTCAGACCCCAGGCGATCAGGGAGATGGACAGAATGGCGTTATGCATGGAGCTGGCGTCAGCGATGATACCGGCCATCAGGGGGGCAAGGGCAGCCCCGCCGTTTTCGATGAAATATTCAACCGCCTGTGCCGTGCTGCGCACCTCCGGAACGGTGACATCATAGACCGTTGAGATCACATTTGGCGAAGAGAATGGCATAAAGAGGGCTGCGATAGCCATGAAAATAAAGAAAGTTGTCCGGGATTCAATCGGGCTGTTCATCGCAAAGAAGAGGAAGATCGCGCCCATCAGTACGCCAAGACTGGAGACGATCACACGTCCCTTGAGCGTGCGTTTGAAGAGCCAATCGCCCAAAGAGCCGCCGACAAAATATCCGCCTGCCAGGATGAGAACGATCGGTGCCATCGTAAGAAGAACGCTGGTTTCATCGTAACCGCGTTCTTTGGCGAGGTAATCGAAGAAGAAATAGGTGATCACATTCCACGGAAAAACACCCGCAAAGCCCTGCAGGAGAACGAACCACATGGTTTTCTTTTTGAAAACTTCCCTGGCTGCCTCCCACGAAAATTCAAATTTGCCGATCTCCTCCATCCCTTCAAATTCGGGTTCAGATTTGCCACGCGGCATTTCTTTAACACGGAAATAAATGACAACGGATAACACGATCCCGAGAGAGCCAGTGATATAAAATACTGTCCGCCAGCCAATAATGGGGGCCAGCATCAATGCGAGCACCATCCCAACCAGGTAGCCGATCGGTTGGCTGATTTGCAGGATGCCGTATACTTTGCTGCGTTGCTCCGGGCCAAAATAATCAGCGATCAGGCTGTACAGGCCGGGGTAGGATGAGTCGTCAATCCCGGTCGAGGCACGCGTGATCACAAAGGGGATATAGCTCCGTACGATGGCACTCAGCCAGGTGGTAGCTCCCCAGATAAAGGAGGCCAGCGCAAGCAATTTTGAGCGCGCATAGCGATCATAGAGATATCCCCATATCGGGTATAAAATCGTGCTAACAATCAACGCACCGGAGATAATCAGACCAAATTGCGTGTTATTAATGCCAAATTCTTCGCTAATCGGTCCTTTTAGCGGACCAATCAGCAATTTGTCGGTCTGATGCAAAAGCATAAAAACAAAAAAGATGCCAACAACCTGCCATCGATAACGTTTTGGTTTATTCATATGCTCCCTCGGGGTTTAGGTAGAATCTATCCTGAAATTCTTTTGTAGGTCCGGCTTCAGCCGTAAAGAGCGACTAAAGTCGCCACTATGGGATATTTTTAGGATGGATATTTAAATAATATTACTCAGGCTGCAACGCAACCAATTCAGATAACGTAACTACGCTATATCCGCGTTCTTCCAAAGCGGGCAAAATGATATTCAAGGCCTTCGCAGTTCTTTCTCCACGGCGATCATGATCGTGCAAAACAATCACTGCTCCAGGTTTGATGTTCCCTAAAACATAGTACGCTGAAAACCAGTAAAAACCTACGTGAGGATCATAAGGATAGACCGAACCTAAAGAGCAATGGTACCCATGCTTTTTCATTGTGGCAAGCATTCTTTCGTTATACCACCCCGAACCTGGGCGTACCCACGAAATATCCATAAATTGAGATAAAACTTTATCCGCCTTGAGCAATTCCCTTTCAAATTCCTGATCGCTCATCGCAATGCTTGGCTCGTCGGCGGTCATATGATTTCCCAATTCATGCCCCTCTGAAACCATACGTTTTACCAGGGTTTCATTGCCTGAAATATGATCTGTGATCAAAAAGAAAGTGGCATGTGCCTCATATTCTTCAAGGATTTCCAGAATCTGCGGAGAATCATTTGCGTCTGGTCCATCATCAATGGTCAATGCAACAACTTTTTTATCAGTCTCTACAGAATATAGCACTTCAGGTGAGCGGCGGCGTAATTTAGCGATCATCCATTCAGGTTTTAGCCAAAGTGCGATTCCAAAAGTAATGAAAACTATGATGCTCGTTGTTATCAGGGCTCGTATGAAAAAAACCTTGTCCATATTTTTAGACATCAGGCATCAGACTTCAGCCACCCGCTATCTGGGTCTGATGTCTATTCCTCCACCAACATTCTTCTCAAAACCTTGCCAACAAAAGATTTTGGCAATGTTTCCCGAAATTCAATTTCCCAGGGGACGGCATACTCATCCAGCCGTTTACGGCAAAGTTCCATTAACTCATCTTCAGAAAGGTTAGTGCCTGGTTGTGGCACGACGTAGGCTTTGACCTTATTACTCAACCAACCTTTACGCTTGATCCCGACAACTGCGACCTCTAAAACTTTGGAATTCTCATAAAGGACTTCTTCAACATCCCGCGGATAAACGCTGAATTCACCCGCCATGATCGTATCACGTTTACGGCTGATGATCTTGAAAAATCCATCTGCATCCATGACCGCCACATCACCTGTATATAACCAGCCGTCGCGGAAAGATGTGTCCGGATCGCTCTTGCCCTCGGCTTGCCAATAGCCCTTCATCACCTGTGGACCCTTGACCAATAATTCGCCAATTTTCCCCGGGGGCAGGTCTTTGTCCGTGACCAGGTCGACGATTTTAGCATCCGTATTGGGGATGGGAATACCGATCGAGCCAGTTTTCGCATCGCCTCTCAAAGGATTGGCGTGAGTCACCGGCGAGGTTTCTGTCAGACCATAGCCTTCAACAAGCTGCCCGCGGGTTAATTTCTGGAAAGCCTCCTGGACTTCAATGGGCAGGGGGGCTGCGCCGCTAATGCAGGCTTTGATCGAATTGAGCCCATATTCACGCACATTTGGCGCATGATTGATCGCTGCATAAATGGAGGGTACCCCCGGAAAAATACTGGGGTTATGTTCCTTGATATGGTCAAGAACCTGCTGAAGCTCGAATACAGGCAATAAGACAATGGTCGCACCGATCACGATCGGGATATTCATCGCTGTAGTCATTCCGTAGCTGTGGGTCAGCGGAAGAACAGACAGAAATACCTCTTCACCGTATTTGACATCCGGAATCCAGTGACGGGTCTGGAGTGAATTAGCAACCAGATTCGAATGTGTCAGGCAAACCCCTTTTGGCTTGTCCGTTGTCCCGCTTGTAAACAGGATCGCTGCCAAATCCTCAGGATCAACTTCAAATTCAGGGCGCTCCCGGGATGCATCCAGCATCAGCCTTTCCATGGTTTGGCCCTCATCCACCCAGGGGATCTCATCTTCGCCAAACCCGGCGGCATGCCAACGTCCCAATAAGGCTTTATAGACTCGTGCCGAGACTGCATCTCTAATATTCGCCAAAACGACCTGGACAGGGCTGTTCTCCTGGACCTGTTTTGCCAACCCGGCAAAATCTTTCAGCGTCACAAGCACCTTGGCATCTGTATCTTTGACCTGTTCCACAATCTGTTGTGCAGTTGCATCTGGATTTGGGAGGACAACAACACCGCCGATCTTGAGGGTCGCATAATAGGCCATGATCATTTGGGGCATATTTGGCATGACCACCATGACGCGATCTCCACGGCGAACACCAAGCCCATGCAAGGCATGCGCAAATTGGTTAACAAGACGATCGAGCTGCTGGTAATTCAGCGTTGAACCGTAGAAAACGGTCGCTTTTCGCTTCGGAACTCGGTCTGCTGCGGCTTCCAGAAACTTGTGTAATGGCTGGCGGGGAATTGGACAGGTGATCGGCGTATATTTCCCATAGCTTTTCAACCACGGGCGCGAGATGGCCAGATCGGTGCGCAGCCCCTGTTCGCGCCATGAACCTTTCCCTTTTCCGCCTTGGTGAACGAAACGCTCGATCGCGCGGTTGACCGCCTTATGACGCTCCAACTGGACCTTATGCTTGGATGCGCCTACATCGATGACATCAGCGCCGGGGAGCGCTTCGCTGACCCGGTCGAATGCCCAGCGCGGGAAATAACTGTCACGTTCCCCGGTCAGCACCATTGTCTTCGTTGTAATTTTGGGAAGCGCATCCCAGCCCTTCCATTTCCCCATATTATTGAGCATCATCCGCTTCAGGACATGCACCTCCGCATTCCAGCGCGGACGATATTTCCAGAAGGGACGAATAACAGATACTGGAATTTTCGAAAGCAAAGAGGCGCTCTTTGGCAGGGGATATTCCCCCGCTGTTGCGATCAGGACCAATTGTTCAAGACGTTTTGGATGAGCGGCAGCATATTCAATACAAACTGAACCGCCAAAAGAATGCCCAACCAGAATAAATTTTTCAGGGAGATCAAGGGCATCCGCGACCGCGTTAATATCGGATACCAACTCAGCCATGGTGTATTGTGTAAAAGGAGCGTCGCTCTGGCCATGTCCACGCAGATCGGGGACAATTACCCGATACTCAAGCGCAAAGTGATTGATCTGGTATTCCCAGGTTTCAGCACAACCAGCAAAACCATGAATAAAAACAATTGTCTTCTCGGCCCCATCGGGATGAATATCGATCACACTCAAAGAGACATCCGTAAGTCCAGAGATAGGCACCTTTACCCGGTAAAGATCCAAATCCAATTGAGTTTCGCGATGCTTAAGTCCTCGGAGTTTATTCATAAAGTATGATCTCCTTTTGGGCTACCAGTTAATTTGCTCAAAAACAGCCCTAGCCGCTAAGTAAAAGCCAGGAACCTGCCAATAAAAGTGTTTTTTGTGGAGCCTCGAACAATTTATAGGGTTTGAAAGGAACACAGGAAGTGTACAGTAGAAGAAAAAGAGAGTCAAACAAAAACAGCCTCCCGTACGGGAGGCTGTTTTTGTATTAAAAAATGATTATTTGCCCATGAAGAGAGTGACGGCAGCGCCAAGAGCAAAAATGGCGGTCAATGTTGCAAAGATACCACCAGCAAGAGCAGGTACAAATGCGGCTAGACCAACAAATAGGAAGAAAAGAACCATAAACCATGTTGAAAGAGCTTTGGGCATATTCATTTTACAATCTCCTTAGAACGAGATGGGCTGGCCGAATTGCCAGATCATTTATATAAACCCAACTTTATCCAAATAGTTTCAGTATTTGATAGGGTACGTTACCAGAATGGTACAATCATCTTCTTATGACAGCACATCCTCTTGCCTCTGAATTCACCATTTCGCGTACTCATTCAACGAATCGGACCAGCCCTGCGCGCTGGATCTGGTCACATGCCTATCGTTATTGGTGGATATGGATCGTCATCATTATCGGCGCGTTGGGGAACGCCGGCCTTGCCGGGCTGATGCCCGTTTATGTCGGCGAAGCCTTCGATGCGATCACCGCAGCCGTTCCCCAAACCAGCAAATTGCTCCCCCTCGCCCTGCTTATCGGCGGTTCGCAGGTTGTGCGGGCAATCCTCCAGCTGGGGCGAAACTTTGGGGCCGATCTGATCGCCCAAAAGCTTGAGCGCAATATTCGTGACGAGCTTTATATTTCCCTTCTCGGCAAAAGCATGACCTTCCATAATATTCAGCCAGTTGGTGATACCATGGCGCGCGCCACCAATGATGTGCGCGAGATCAACTTCATGTTCAGCCCGGGCATTAATCTTGTGGTGGGTTCATTAACCTTTCTGATCATGCCTTTTATCTACGCGCCGCGTTATCATCCGGCGCTATTGCTCACACCAACCCTTTTCGCCATTGCCTATTTCCTCGCTCTCTGGGAATATTTGCGTAGCCTCTCTCCCGTTACCGATGCGGTCCGCGCCACCTTTGGCGATATGAATACCCGTCTGGCCGAGGCCCTCGATGGTGTCGAAACGGTCAAGGGCGCAGCGCAGGAAGAGGCCGAAGTATCTCTCTTCAATCACCAGGCCCGGCGTGTACGGGATGCTTTCGTTAAACAGGGTGATCTCGAAGCGCGTTTTATTCCCATGCTGCTTTTCGGGATGGCGCTCGGCGGCGGGCTGCTGCATGCACTGATCCTTCTGCGCCAGGGTGAGATCCAGATCGGTGCAGTTGTTGCCTATGTTGGCCTGTTGGAAATGCTCATGTTCCCGACCTTTGCCTCGACTTTCGCCTATACCCAGGTTTCATTGGGGATGTCGAGTGCGCGCCGTATTCTGGAATTAATTAATAGCGAAACCCTCCTTGATCAAAATAGGGAAGGCTACGCCGAAATCATGCGCGGGGAAATAGGCTTCCGTCAAGCGGCATTTTCCTACAACCAGACCGATCCCGTTTTGGAGGAGATCACATTTTCCGTTAAACCCGGACAAACGGTCGCCATTGTCGGACAGACTGGCGCGGGGAAGACCTCCCTCGTCAAGTTGCTCAACCGGACCTATGATGTCACCGGCGGGCAGGTTTTTGTCGATGGGGTCGACGTCCACGACTGGAATCTCGGTTCGTTGCGCCACCAGATCTCGATCATTGAGCAGGATATTTTCCTCTTCTCCAACTCGATCGCAGAGAATATCGCCTTTGGCAAACCAGATGCCACCCAGGCTGAGATTATCGCTGCGGCAAAATCGGCGCAGGCGCATGAATTTATCATGAGCTTTGAAAAGGGCTATGAGACTGTTCTTGGCGAACGCGGTGTGACCCTCTCTGGCGGGCAGCGCCAGCGGATGGCGCTCGCGCGCGCCTTCCTGACCGATCCGCGCATTCTCGTCCTCGACGATTCGACCTCCGCCATCGACAGCGCCACCGAGGATAATATCCAGCGCGCCATTGCCGCCGCGGCGAAGGGACGCACGACCTTTCTGATCACCCATCGCCTCTCGCAAATTCGCTGGGCAGATCTGATCATCGTCCTGCGCAAGGGGCGTATTGCCGCAATTGGCGATCATGATGAGCTGATGAAAACCAGCGAATCATATAGGCGCATTTTTTCGGAATAAAAGAAAACCGCCAGTCTCTGAGCGGAGTGCTGAACGAATGTGAAGCACGCAGTCCCCTGTACCCGATAGGGTGAAGGACGGTATTTGCAAAGTCGCTCTTCGACTACATACCTCGCATTCACTCGGTATTCCGCTCAGAGACTGTCATACTTTTACTTTCTGACAACTCACTCTTCACTAATCACTGGACACCGACTTATGGGCTTTTTCTCCGGCCTTGGCGCCGAAAACTACGACCGAGAATATTCAGACCGCGAACTAACCAAGCGCATCGCGGGAGGTTTTTCAGTTCAACGAAAACGGATCATCAGTATTTCTATTCTGGTAACCATCGTTGCACTGATCAGCGCAGCCACCCCGATCATCATCAGCCGCAGCCTCGAAGCGCTGGATACCCGCCCCACAATGGAAGCGACCCTGCTGATTGGCGGTGGCGTCTTTATGATCGGTGTGCTCAACTGGGGCATCAACTGGATTCGTCGCTCGATCACGGCTCGCGCCATCGGTGATGTCGTCATGGAATTGCGCACCAGTGCTTTCCGTGCCGCTGCTGACCACGACCTATCCTTTTACGATAAATTTTCATCGGGGCGGATCGTCTCGCGGATCACCTCCGATACCAAGGATTTTGGGCAACTGGTCACCATTGTCACCGATGTGACTGCGCAACTTATCCAGGCCAGCATTCTGATGGTGGTCCTCTTCCGCACCGAATGGAAGTTGACCCTGCTTGTCATCGCCTATTTGCCGGTGATTTTCTTTATTACCTCTGGTTTCCGCAAGATGGCCCGCAAGGTCACCCGCAATGGGATGCGCGCCATGGCTGAGGTGAATGCGACCATCAAGGAAACGGTCAGCGGTATCTCGGTTGCCAAGAATTTCCGTCAGGAAATGAGCATCTTCGGGACCTTTGACACAGCCAATAAAGATTCTTATCGTGTCAACGTCCGGCGCGGTTTTGTGCTCGCGCTGGTTTTTCCCACCCTGAATGCCATGGGCGGAATCGCCACAGCCATCATGGTTTACGTCGGTGGGTGGAGCGCCGCGCAGGGTGGTGTGACAGCGGCGGCCTGGTTCCTCTTCCTTCTGAGTCTGAACCATTTCCTCTTTCCGATCATGAATCTCTCTGCCTTTTGGGCGCAGATCCAGCAGGGCTTATCGGCAGCCGAACGGGTTTACGCGCTGATCGACGCCGATCCAAATGTTATTCAGGTGGATGATCAAGAGGTGAAGCAACTCAAAGGCGGAGTCCGTTTCGAGGAGATTTTCTTCCACTATAGCCCCTCTGAACCGATCCTTTCCCACTTCAACTTGCTGATCCCGCCCGGAGAGAATCTGGCCCTCGTCGGGCATACCGGCGCCGGGAAATCATCGATTGCCAAGCTGATCGCCCGCTTTTATGAATTCCAGTCCGGGAAGTTGACCCTCGACGGGCAGGATATCCGCAGTTTCGACCTGACCTCCTATCGCCGCCAGTTGGGGATCGTCTCGCAGGTGCCCTTCCTCTTTTCGGGGACGGTCGCTGAGAATATCCGCTATGCCTGCCCGAATGCGACCGAGGCCGCGATGTTGAAAATGGCCCGCAAGATCGGCGATGGTGAATGGCTCGAGACGCTGCCAAATGGATTTGAAAGTCAGGTTGGCGAGCGCGGTGGACGCCTTTCGATGGGACAACGTCAATTGGTGGCACTAATGCGGGTGTTGATCCAGAACCCGGCCATCTTCATTCTTGACGAGGCGACCGCCAGCATTGACCCCTTTACCGAATGGCAGATCCAGCAGGCTTTGAATTTGATCCTTGAGAATACGACCAGCATCCTGATCGCTCACCGCCTGTCGACGATCAAATCTGCGGACCGGATCCTGGTGATGGAAAATGGCGGCATTATCGAAGAGGGGGATCACGATAACCTGCTCGCGAAAGAAGGGCATTATGCCGAGTTATATAATACCTATTTCAGGCATCAAAGCCTGGCTTATGTGGAAGGCGCGCGGGAGTTTTCGGACGGGGATTAGAAGT